>TARA_B110000881_G_scaffold35262_1_pt1 | contig 11252 bp, 9 predicted proteins | sample TARA_B110000881 | Tara Oceans TARA_B110000881 (sample SAMEA4398150) | marine metagenome | biome: Polar Biome; feature: [MES] marine water layer (ENVO:01000295) within the mesopelagic zone...; material: water (ENVO:00002006), including particulate matter (ENVO:01000060) such as......
TTCCAAGCAGCTCTTGGCAATTTTTCTAGTTCATTCATTTCACCAGCTCCCTGAAGCCATTCACCACCATCAATCGTTACCACTTCACCATTAATATAACCTGCTTGATCACTAATTAAATATGTGGCCAAATTTGCCAGTTCAATATGTTCTCCAACTCTTTTCAGGGGTACTCTATTTTTTATTTTCTTCTGAATACCTAGACCTGGAGGCGCAAGTTTAGACCAAGCTCCTTTTGTAGGAAAAGGACCCGGCGCAATTGCGACAGTTCGAATACCATATTTAGCCCACTCTACGGCGAGCGATCTAGTCATTGCAAGAACACCTGCTTTTGCACATGCTGAAGGGACAACATAACCAGATCCAGTCCATGCATAAGTTGTAACTATATTCAATATGACTCCACCCTCTTTTTCGCGCATCACTTTACCAACAGCCTGCGTACAATTAAATGTTCCATTTAGAACAATGTCTACTACTGTTTTAAATGCATTCGGACTAAGGTCTTCTGTTGGACTAATAAAATTTCCAGCAGCGTTATTAAGAAGAATATCAACCTTTCTAAATTCATCTACTGTTTGACTGACCATAGCATTCACCTGTTCTGGATCTCTAACATCGCAAGCGATAGCTAATACTTTCCCTCCGAGTTCACGCAACTCCTCAGCCGTCTTATCAATAACTTCTTGGCGGCGACTAGTAATAACAAGATTGGCACCTAATTCAGCAAAGCGGGTAGCCATAGATTTACCTAAGCCAGTACCGCCACCAGTCACAATAATTGATTTGTCGTTTAAAAGTTCTTTTTCAAACATAGATAAATACCTTAGATAATTATATTAAAAGATAACGAATAGAAACAAAAAAGCCCCGAAATAAATCGAGGCTTTTACTTTATTAACTAAAATAATAATTTAGTTTTGGCTTGGAGGAGGACCCATGTCACCATTGCAAGCACCAACAGCCATCGCAATTGCTCCGAAAACATCTTGAGGGTCTTCTGTACCATTTGCTACAGCTTCATTCATTGCGTTTTCGCCTACTTCTTTACATTCTTCCCATTTTGCTTCATCATAATCATCTTCTTGCTGATCACGACCTTTTGCAGTCTCTGCAGCAGCAGTAAAGGCTTCTTCCCAATTGTCACCAGTAAAAGTGTCCATAAAAGCATCTGCTACAGGATCAGGACCCATGTCACCGTCTTGATGATCCATGTCACCGTCTTGATGATCCATGTCACCGTCTTGATGATCCATGTCACCACCCATATTATCATAACACTCTACAGGGTTTCCATCTCCATCTTCATTCCAGACCGCATAAGGACCTTCATGTACACCATCTTGATCTGTATCTAACATGTACTCATCCATTCCACCACATAGAGCATGTTGGTTACCCTCCCAGTGAGTAGCTGGCGCCATTGGACCACCTTGATGATCGCCGCCTTGATGATCTCCATCCATATTAGGAGCGCCATCATCGCCATCACCCATTTCATCATGGGTAAGTTGTTCAATCATAGTCAATTTTTCTAAAAATTCATTGACAAGATCATTCTCTACACCACTACCTTCAAGTGCTTCGCGAACATTTTGCTGATACTCTCCAGCAGCACCATCTCCAGAAGGAGCATCAAAGCCTTCAGGAAGAGGAGGCATATCGTCATCACCGTCATTGCCATCACCGTCATTGCCATACTCAGACCTTGTTACAGGTTCCATATTCATAGCAAAGCTTTGTAATAACATTGCAGCGTTTTCATCAATTGTTCCAGCTGCTTGTAAATCTTCGACCATACTTTTAACAGCATCATATGCTGCATCTAATTTGGTATCTTCTTCTTTGTCTTGTGCAAAGACCAATGTTAAGGCTAACGAACTAGCCATTATTAACTTTATTAACTTCATTACATCCTCCGATGAGTTAGTTGTTTTGATTACTTATCAAGTATTTTCCCCGCATATACTATCAATTCTATAAGAAATTACAAATGAAACTATAAGAATTACATTAATTATCAAGTGATAGCGGTCACACTAGTTTTGAGCCTTAATTAACCTCCCTAGGTCAGCTGTGGCTCGAGTGAACTCTTGTTCAAATGAACCATAATAATCATTCACTTCATAAAAAATCTTTGCTGCATCTCGATCGACAACATGACTATTTTTAAGTAAAACATCAGGAGATGGAAATAATATTTCAATCCCTGGTTTAAAATATTTTAAGGTCAACTCGAGATCAGGGTTCATCTCAAGCATCTTCTTCATAACCAATACTTCATAGAGTCTGCGCTCATCTTTGTCCCTAGAAAGAAGTATCGTAAAAATATCATCCTGAGGAATATCCCCCCTTGCATTGAAACTTTTAAGTGAATTTTTATAAGAATCCTTTAAAGTTACATAACTAGTTATAGCGGTTGGTCGTACAAAAGGTTTCTCGACCGTAGCCTTCCCTTTTAAAGAATAACTTAACTTCAAAGATTTACCACTAGACATATTTATTATATCTTTTGAAAGTAGTGCTACGCCAAAGCCAGCTGGATCATCAGGGTCATCTTTAAAATAAATGACTTTTTCGGGACTAATATATTTATAGTAGCCTAGCTTTTCAATTACATCTAAAAGCATTCTTTTTACTAAAGCCGATTCACCAGGAATTCTACCGGAGAGAATACTCTTATATGGTTCTCGAACCATTAATGTTTTATCTTTTTCAGAACGTTTATTTACTTCATTAAGGATATCATTAAAAATTGGACTCTCATATATAAAGCTAAGATCAAAGACATCAGAGTGTTGAATTCGGTAAGAATTAGGAAAAGAGCGATTATCGAATTTATTAAAGAGCTCAGAGTCTTGTGGAACTACTCGACTAAAATTATCTTCGCTCTCAGTTATAATATGAGGAGTGATTACCACAATAACTTCTTTTTTTATTCGTTGCTCAGATGAGACAGCAAATAAACGGCCAATAAATGGAAGGTCTTTAAGGACAGGAACTCCCCCCTCATTTTCTGTCTTCTTTTCATTGATTAATCCACCAATAATAAATGGTGTATTATTAGCAACGCGCACAAAAGATTGAACTTTTCTATTATTAATAATTGGTGCAGCCTCTACATCAATAGTACCCGCAGCGCCAATTCTTTCCTCTGTTTCACTAACTATAGTTTCTACTTGAATAGTAACGCGTGAACCATCTTCACTTATTCTAGGTCGAAGATTTAAAACAATACCTACAGGCACGTAGTCTACAGATTTTATTTTTGCTACTTGGTCTGTAATAGTTTTTGTAATTGGAATCTGTTGACCTATTTGTATTCTTGCTTGACGACCATCTAAAACCAAGACAGATGGTTTAGATAAAATTTCGGCTGCTTTATTACTGATTAAAGCTTCAACGTTTGCTCTAAAGTTAGAGGAATTGCCCATAAGTGTTCTATCGAGAACCACCGTAAATGGTGAGATTGAACCACTTCTCGGCGGTGGAAAAGTAGCAGAATAACCTTGACCTGCATTTGAAAAGTCAATCCCTAACTCATCCAGACGATCATTGTTAATTTCTAGAACCAATGCTTCTATTGCAATTTGATTTGCAGGAACATCAATCTTGTTTTGGATAATATCTAAAAGCTTTGCTACCGAGTTAAAGTCTCCAGGTTTATATCCTACCATTAAGCGTTGCATAGGGTCACCACTAGTAGTATAATCAAGCGTTACACCACCTAGGTCAACACCCAGCGCAGATTTCTTAGCTGATTTAGCTTTAGATTCTTTTACTAAAGAAATTGTTTCAGTATCTGGTAATTTCATAATTATAGGCAATGCATTTAAGCTGTTAAGATCCTTCGATTTATTTGAAAAAATTGGGGTAAAATTATACTCACCCTCAATTTCGCCTTTGCCTGCTTTATACTCTACCACGGCATAGCCCATGGTCTTCAATGTAGCTAAAGCCCTATCTGTTTGAATATAGCTAAGCTTTAATACTTCATAATCAAGGTCTCTCATTGAGTTAATTTTTCCACTCGTGAATCCAGCTGGCACTTTAGCTGAAGGTCTTTGTGTTACAGCGCGTTGCTGAGCGGCAACAGGTCGTCTTTGAGTGTTCGCTCGTTGTTGAGCATTCACAATGGTAATAAAAATAAATAATAAAGATAAATATCGACGTATCATCTTGGCTCCACAATATCTATTGACATGGACACATTCATTCCATCAAAAGAAACAGTAACATTACCACTTGAATCTGATGACTTTGGATCAAAGAATAATAAACTTTCAAAAGTAGAACCCTGTGCCTTATCCAATTTTACGCTAATCTCAGTTTCGTCATCGCCAGCACTATGTAAAAAAATGTAGCCACCAATCGCAGCAACTTTCATCTTGTAAATAACTGAAAAAGCAGCAATCGAATCACTAGGTACTAATCTTTCTACTACTGCTGTAATCTTAATAGTATCATCTGTGCGTACAATATCATCCGAAATTGTTAATATAAGTTTAAATTCATTATTTTGATTTGATGCAGACTTTGACGTATCGAGCGTTTTATCACCACAAGCGGTAACACCAACAAAAAGAAGCCCCATTAGAGTTAGTAAAATGGACTGTCTAAAATTAGCGATTATATTAAGTTTTTTATTTTTTTGGATGTATTTCATCTATTTACCTCGGATATATTCTATAAAAGTGTAAAACTTTTCTTGCAGAAAAGTAAACCTTTTCTCAATTCATAATTTTATACTATTGTGATTCTATAATTTCACCAATAACTTTAGAGCTATTATCCTTAGCAGTATCGTAATAAATCAAAAAATCTTTTACATTTTCACTAAAAGTAAAGATAGCCGTCTTTATTAATTGACTTTCCTAGGAACATATTATCATTATGACTGATATAAATAAAATCTCTTCAGAAAATAAATTAAATTACAATCTTGATTTTCTTGGTTTAATTACAATTGAAAAAATGTATAAATGGACCAAAATAGTTGGCATTCTAAATATTGCTCTAGGTGCGGTCTATTGCCTTTCAATATTGTTCTTATCACTACCAACATTTATCATGGGTATCATTACAATTATTATGGGATCCAAACTGGTTACAGCATCAAATCATTTTCAATATGCAGTCCAAAATAAAGATGAAGAATCATTTATAACAGCGGTTGATCAATTAAGACAATATTTTTTGATTAATGGAATTTTATTAATTATAACATTTGTAATAATTGGTCTTTTGTTACTATTTGTAAGTTTCTTTTCAGGCTTAATTATGGATTTTTTAAATGAAAGTGGCTTTGATTACACAATAAGTTCAATTTCGTCATTGATAAAGCAACTTATATAAAAAATGAATATTTTTAAAAAAATAATTAAGATTAAAGCTGGTGAAGGAAAAATGGTCCTTACTTTCTTCTTTTTTTCTTTTTTTACTGTCGGCATGGGGCTTATTGCTAAAACCGCTCGAGATGCTTATTTTTTAAGCAGGTTTGAAAAATCTCTTCTTCCGCTAATGTTCTTGGCTATTGCTATCGTAATCGCGCCAATCCTCACTTATTATACAAGTTTATCTAAAAAGTTATCACCAAAAACATTATTTATGATAACCTCCTCTATTTTTGGCTCTTCTTTTATTTTTCTTCAAACAATAATGGTAGGCAACATTATCCCAATTGCTTATATCTGGATAGAAGTTGCAGTTGGTATTACTATTATCCAATTTTGGACCACGGCTGGTGAATCTTTCGAACCTCAACAGGCTAAACGTTTATTTGGAATCATTGGCGGCGGTGGTTCTTTTGCCGTAATGCTTATTGGGATGAATTTAAAACCTTTTGTAAGTGCATTTGGAACCGATGAATTGCTCTTTTTAGCTGCTGCTTTTTTAGGCCTTACATTTGTTTTTGGAAGGATGGCAGTACAATACCTAATTAAAGACCAATCAAAAGGTCCAAAAAAACCTGTAAATAAATCACAGAAGAAAAAAGGGATGGACCCTTTTATTATTAGAATTGCAACGATTGTTGCTTTGTCTGCTGTGGTTACAACACTAGTTGACTACCAATTTAAAATGATCGCGAGTTCTAAATTCCCAGAGGAAGCTGATTTAGTCGCATTTTTTGGAACTTTTTACTCGATTGCAGGCGCAGCTTCCATCATTATGCAGTTTTTTATAACAGGACCTTTACTGTCAAGGTTTGGCATTTTGCTTGGACTTCTTATTTTACCCTTTTTTCTTATCTTAGGAAGTACTTCTATTTTATTGGCACCCGTACTACTAAGCGCTAGCTTTGCAAAATTTTCAGATCAAACTTTTAAATTCACAATTAATAACTCATCCTTAGAATTAATTTGGCTACCTGTTCCTAAAGATATAAGAAAAACTTTTAAGCCTCAAGTAACTGGTACAATTAAATCGATTGCAGAAGGCTTAGGAGGCCTCATTACTTTTTTGTTGGTTAAAATTGTTGCTCTTCCATACTTAAGTTTTGTTTCTCTTTGTTCTATTGGAGTTTGGCTTTTTACTTCATTTAAAGTAAAAACAGGTTATGTAAATCAATTACAAACAGCTATTGCTAAAAGAGAAATCAACTTTGAAGAGCTAAACATTGATGTCCAAGATGCTGCAATGGTTAAAACTATCGAAGAAACCCTTTCGACCAGTGATGAGATTAAACAACTATTTGCCCTGGAAATCATTGAAGGTCTACCTCTCTCCTCTTGGAAGAAAACAATTAATGAATTATTTAATAACGGTACGCCTGAAGTTCGTAAGCGGATCTTATCTATGGCTTGGGATGAAGAAGATGTTATATCGAATGGTGACATCATTCAAGCAATGAATAAAAGTGATGAAGTTTCAGCTGAAGCCATAATTGTTGCAGGTCGACGAAAATTAAAAGATGTTCTTCCCAATTTAGAAACTTTATTAGATAGTGAGAGTCAAGATACATGCGTTGCAGCTGCAGCTGCAATATTACAAGTAGGAAGCGGTCCAACTGATAAAGCTCAAATGATTTTAAACGATATGCTCGATAAAGAAGATGAATCTACTCAAGCTACTGCACTTAATAGATTAATCTATAATGATCAAATCTTAACAAATGAAAAGTTGGTGTTTTTCCTAGAACATGAAAGTGACATAATTAGCAATGTAGCCTTAAACATTGCTGAAAAACGAAAAGATGAAATTTTAATTCCTGCAATTATATCTAATTTATCTTTAGCAAAGACAAGTATTCAAGCGCGACAAACTCTAAAAAAGTTTTCTGAAGAACTAATTGATGAACAATTTGAGCAATTGCTTCAATCAAAAGAAACAAACAGAAAGCTCCGCCTGGGGATTATAAGAACACTACGAGAATATCCAGATGAAGCTTCAATCAAGTTGTTAATTTCGCAATTAGATAATAGTGACCAGGATATATATAATTTGGTAGTAGAGTCATTACTCGCCATCGCACGGGTAGACTCAATTGGAGAAGAGTACAAAAGTCGTATTGCTCACGAAATAAATACAATTGCAAAAAAAGTATATGCTCTGAGTGAGTGTATAAAAATGTTACCTCAAGATGAGAACCAGTTTCTTATGAAAGATTTTCTTAATAACGAAATTCAAAATACATTGCCTACTTTGTTAAAGCTTGGCGTCCTTGACGTTCCTGATACACCAATTGAAACCTATATTCGTACCATTAAATCTGGAGATTCTTCTAAACTTCCATTTTTACTTGAATTTTTTGAGAATATTTTTTCTAAAAATGAACGCGAAATCATTAATCCTTTAATTGAACAAATCTCACTCTATGAGCGAAGTGAAGTTGGTCATCTCCATTTTAAATCACTCCCAAATAACTTAGATCAAGAATTAATCAATTCTGTTTATTCACCAAATAAATGGGAATCTGCTATTGCTTTAGATTATCTATTAATTTCAAATAAAATGGATGTTATCAAATCTTTAGATTGGCAAAAAGTTCCAAATTCAAATGCAAATCAAGAATTAATTGCAAGAAAAATACAAAAGAATGGCGCAAATCTTGATTTCATTCCATCAGATCGTTTTAAATTAGAAAGTGAAATTTTATCTATGTACTCAACTTTAGAAAAAACAATCATTCTAAAATCAGTTGATTTGTTTAAATCAATTCCAGCTGAAAACTTATCCCGAGTAGCCCAAATCACGGATGAAGTTTCTTATGATGCAAATAATTCTATATTTGCGGAGGGTGACTATGGTGACTCACTATTTATTGTTGTGGATGGGAATGTTCGTATTCATAAGGGCAACCAGGAATTAGCAATGTTAGGAAAAGGTACTTGCTTAGGTGAGATGGCTTTATTGGATGATGAGCCTCGTTCTGCTGATGCCACAGTCACAGAGGATTCTACTTTATTTAAAATTGAGCAAGAAGGCTTCTATGAAGTAATGGGTAGTCAAAGTGATATAATGGAAGGTATCATTAAATTATTAACTGGGCGGTTAAGAGTTGCAAATGAAAAAATGATGGGGAAATAAATATTCTTAGATCTAATTTTTCGGCAAAACTTTATTTAGCTGGTCTTTTGTTTTCTCTTCAACTATCTCATTTACTTTTAACTTAGTCTCAAAAACTTTATCTTTAACATTTTCAACACCAGTTTGAACGCCATCTTTTATTGATTCAACTGAAATATCATTACCAGTCCAAACCATATAGGCAACCCATAATATTAAAATTGCAGCAACAACCAAAACTAGCTTAATTAATTTTTTTATCATTCCAAAAAGGATTATTAATGCCAGTACTACAGCAACAGCCATATAGACTGGATTAGATACTAACATTTCAATTGATTGATTCATTAATGATTCTCTTTCATATCTAATTTTCGATGATTAATTCGACCTGAACGTCTTTCATATTCTTCTATCATTTTCATAATAACTGGATCGTCAGGCATCTCAAGCTTCATAGTATCAATTTTGCCAAATTGAGAAATAACTTTCCCTTTTTTGATTTGTAGTTCTATCACTCCAATATAGTGACCTTCTTTTCCAGCTTGAGCAATAAGAGCACCATTAACAACCTCTGGTTTCTCTAGTGCTGATTGACTATGTGCTCCTATAATCACGTCTAGTCCTTTAATTCTTTCTGCAATGACATAATCTAGATCAGCTCCTTGGTGTGTCATTAGTACAAATATATCTGCTTTTCTTTTCAACCTTTTTATTTCTGCTTTTACTGCTTTGACAGGATCAGTTAAGATTATTTTATCTTTAATTTCTTTTGGATAGTACTTAAGTGCATAAGGATCCACAATTCCAAGGATTGCAATTCTTATTTTATCTTTTACCACAATATGAGATTTTAAAACGCCGGGAAAAGCTATGTTTGTTGCAACAATATTTGTTTTCATTAGGCCTGTTAATTGAACTAGAGAAGTTGAATCCATAGTCAATTCTTGATCACCGAATAAAATTGCATCATAAGAAAGCAAATTGTAGGCTTCTGCCATTAGGCTATCTTTTAGTGACTGATGGGTCATGGTGAAAATATCACCCGAGTCTAAAATAAGTGTATTAGGATTTTCTTTAAGAAAGTTTGAAAAATAGACAGATCTTTTTTCAACGGCTCCAAAAGGATTGTCTGGACAATAACAGTTTTCTAAAGCGCCATTAGTATTATTAGAATGAAGAATGTATAATTTACTATTTTGAGCAAAAATTATATTCAAAAATATTAAAATTATAATAACTAGCCATAGTTTCTTCCCTACTATCATGTCTAAAATTGAGAGTAATGAAGATATTAATCAAAACCTTTTTATTTAGTTCTTTTATTTTTTCACAATACCCTGCGGATTCACTTTTATCGCTGCCTGATAATTCAATTTCTCAGAAGATCTTTTTGTATCCAATAGCTAAATGGCAGGGAATATCTTATGGTAATAATGCAATGAATTGTCAGTTTTTTCCAAGTTGTTCAAACTATGGAGCTCAAGCAATTCATGAAAAAGGCGTTATATCTGGATTAGCCATAACATCAGATAGAATAATTAGATGCAACCATGCAGCATATAAGGTTCATAATAAAATGGGTGGAAAATTTTACAAAGATGGGCGATTAATTGACCATGTTAATTATACGGTTCTAGAAAAATCCAAAAAATCTCCTATAATTGCTGTTGGACTATCTATGGCAGTTCCTGGCTTAGGAAGAGCTTATGCTGGTCGCCCCAAGGATGCTGCCTTTGGTTTTTTAATGTCCGCTCTTGCAATAAATGCAGGTGTAAAATCAATCAAAGGAGAAAGCTTTTTTTCTCCTTTATATATTGGTATTGCATTAACATTCTACAGTGGTGAAGTCTATGGTGCCTATCGTACAGCTAAGTATTATCAACCAAAGATCAGCGATTAGATTTTTTAATCAAATTATTAAAAGTTATATTTTAACATTCTTTTTTTAGCCACTGTAGCTCAGTTGGTAGAGCAACGCATTCGTAATGCGTAGGTCAGCGGTTCGACTCCGCTCAGTGGCTCAAGAACAAACAATACGTTTTATAGACAAGAAAGCTAATAAGCTTTTATTTATATTAATTTATTTCATTGTTGAATTTGAAAAAGCCACTTAAATGATGTCAAATGAATTAGTTCTTAAATACATTCTGTCTTATAATTGTAGATAAAATTAAAAAAAGCGTAGAAAATGAAAAAATATTCTTTTGAAGTCATCACCTCAGATAAAATTGAAACTAAGAATTTAGAGAAATGGTTTAGTCAAGAGGGCGATGCTTATGATGTTCTTAGTACAATGGTTGATTATGAACGAGATAAGGAAGAATCAGTTTTAAGTTTTGATGATGATGGGACTTTAAGATGCTCAGTGAAAAAATTAATTGCTGCCTTATATGAATTTTCAGATGAATTTAATTGTGAACTAAAGGGCGAGTTTTTTACGTATGATAAATATGACGCACACAATTACAAAGCACCTAAATTTATAAAAGAAGAATTAATAGATTAAAATGGTAATATTCGTTATTTTTTTAATTTGATTTCAACATTTTCTCTACTTCTAAAACATGTAATTCTTCCTGACCGATCATCGTTCGAGCATATTCTTCTAAGTAGACCGAGTCATCATTTATTAATTTTAATAACTCATAATAGCTCATGATAGCACTTTTTTCATGCTCAAGAGTCTCTTGAAGAATTTCATTAATATCATGTTTAAAAGTCTCTTTAATATTATTAATATTTAA
>TARA_B110000881_G_scaffold68301_1_pt1 | contig 11124 bp, 9 predicted proteins | sample TARA_B110000881 | Tara Oceans TARA_B110000881 (sample SAMEA4398150) | marine metagenome | biome: Polar Biome; feature: [MES] marine water layer (ENVO:01000295) within the mesopelagic zone...; material: water (ENVO:00002006), including particulate matter (ENVO:01000060) such as......
GGATAAAAATTATCCAGTATTTTTGAAGAAGCTGTTGTTTTAATTCCGTCAGTGCAAAACATATCTTTAACGCCAATTGGCAAGCCTTCAAGAGGCCTTGCAACCCCATCAGCAATGTTTTTATCAGACTTTAAAGCCATGTCTAAAGATTTTTCTTTAACTGTTTCTAAATACGCGCCTAGTGAATAGGTATCATCAATTGCTTTAAAATAAGCGTTAGTTAATTCTACTGAAGTAAACTCTTTATTTTTAATTGCTTTCTCAGCTTGCAATAAATTAAATTTTAATAAATCAGACATTATTCAATAACCTTTGGAACTACAAAAAAACCACTTGATTTTTCTGGGGCATTTTGAAGAACTAGATCTTCAATGTTACCGTCAGTAACTTCATCAATTCTAAGAGGTAATTTATGACCAGTAACAGATGCTAATGGCTCTATATTTGATGTTTCAACCTCTTCTAATTGCGCAACAAACTCTAAAATATTATTTAGATCAATTATTAAATTATCTTTATCATTCTCAGGAATATTAAGTCGAGCTAATCTTGCAATTTTGTTTACAGTTTGAATGTCAACAATGGATTTTTTATTGGACATTTTGATTCTTTCATTCCATTGATTAAATTTTAATTAATAAGAAAGTCTGTTAGCATCAATTATGCCTATCTTCAAGCCTGATGAATTTTTGTTGAACATTTTTCCTAAAAAAAGAATTTTAGGGATTGACCCTGGAACAAAAACATTAGGTATTGCTGTTAGTGATTCAAACTTAATGGTTGCGTCACCAATTTCAACAATAAAAAGAAAAAAAATTAAATCTGACATAGAAGAACTTATTAATATTTATGAAAAATATAATATATCAGGGATAGTTATGGGATGGCCACTCAATATGGATGGTAGTATAGGGCCAAGATGTGACTCTGTAAGAGATTTTATTAAAAGTTTATTAAATGTTAAAGATTTACCAATTTTGCTTCAAGATGAACGCATGTCAACTATGGCTATTGAAAAACCAATGATACTTGCTGACTTATCTAGAAAGAAAAGATCTTCAAGGACAGACCAGCTTGCCGCTTGCTGGATATTACAATCAGCACTAGACGGATTACAAAAAAAGATGTAAGACAATATTTTTAATGATAAAAATATTAAAAAATAATTATAAAAATTCAAATTCCTCCCCAGTACAATTATCGTCTCCTCATTTGTTAGCAATTGAAGGAATGGCTAAATTAGAGATTAAAAGCTTACTTGATAGAGCTGATTATTTTGCCAACTTAGATAGACATAATGATACAAAAAGTCTTTCTGGCTATGTAATTTTGAATGTTTTTTTTGAAAATTCTACAAGAACCAGAGTTTCATTTGAATTAGCATCTAGGAGACTTGGAGCAGAAGTTATTAATATATCTGTAACAAATTCTTCAATAAAAAAAGGCGAAAGCTTACTTGATACGGCAAGCACTTTAAATGCTATGAAACCAGATGTATTAATTGTTAGGCATCCCCATAGTGGTGCGCCTAGTTTATTTGCAGATTACTTGGATTGTAGCATAATAAACGCTGGAGATGGAAGACATGAACATCCAACTCAAGCTTTATTAGACGCTTTAACAATAAGAAGAAGAATTGGATATCTAGAAGGTCTAAAAATTAGTATATGTGGAGATATAGCTAATAGTAGAGTAGCAAGATCAAATATTCATTTATTAACAATAATGGGAGCAGAAGTTAGATGCATAGCCCCACCAACATTAATGCCTAATAATTTAGAAAAACTTGGTGTTAAGTGTTATTTTGATATGAGAGAAGGTATTAAGGATGCTGATGTTGTAATGCTTTTAAGACTTCAAAATGAACGAATGGCAGGAACCGAGACACCTTCTCAAAGAGAGTATTTTAAATATTTTGGTCTTGATGAAGAAAAATTATCTCTGGCTAATAAAAATGCCGTAATTATGCACCCAGGACCTATGAATAGGGGTGTAGAAATTGCATCAGCTTTAGCTGATGACAGCGAAAGAAGTCTAATAAAAACTCAAGTAGAGATGGGCGTGGCTATTAGAATGGCTACTATTGAGGCCCTTAATTTTACAAAACAGAATAATATAGAAAAATAATTATGACACATATAATTTTTAAATCTATTAGAGTTGTTAATCCAGATACAAATTATGATCAAATATCTGATGTTACAGTAAAAGATGGTAAAATTTTATCAATTATTAAAGTTGTAAATATAAATACTACAAACAAAAAAGATAATACCCCCTTATATGATTGTACTGGCCTAACTATGGCGCCAGGGATAACTGATATCCGAGTTAATCTTGGCAAAACTGAGAACATTGAAGCAATTCAAAAAATAGCTGTTCAAAACGGAATTACATCTATGGTTGTTCTCCCAAACCAAACACCTAGACTAGACAATCCATCCATTATAGATCACCTTCATAGACAATCAGAAAATCCTATTCTTCCTTTTATCAAGGCTTATGGAGCCGCTACTAAAGATCTTGATGGCTTAGAAATGGCAGAATTAGGCTTAATGTCTGAAATGGGTGCTGTAGGCTTTACTAATGGTAACATAAGTATAAAAAACAGTTTAGTTATGAGACGTTTAATGAGCTATGCGGCAATGATTAATCAACCCATAATTCAGCACGCAGAAGATCCAGATTTATCAGGATTAAATGAAGCATCTACAAATTCTATAAAAGGTGAGATGAATGAAAGTGAAACATCAACTCGACTTGGATTAATAGGCATCCCTTCTTGTGCCGAAGTGATAATAATTGAAAGAGATTTAAGATTAGCTGAATTAACAGGAGTTCATTATCATGTAGCTCACGTTTCTACCAAAGAAGCTGTTGATGTAATTAGAAATGCCAAAAAACGAGGATTAAAAATTACTTGCGATACTGCTCCTCCTTATTTCTGCTTAAATGAAACATCTTTATTAAATTATGATACTGCATTCAAACTTTCTCCACCTTTAAGGACAGAAGATGATCGATTAGCTATTATAGAGGGTATTAAAGATGGGACAATAGATGCAATTGCATCTGATCATAGATCAAGATCTAAAGATACAAAAGCGCAGCCATTTTCAGCAGCTTCTATTGGGGCATCAGGAATAGAGACATTATTTCTATTAACATTGGAACTAGTTCATAAGAATATTATAAGTTTAAATAAAGCCCTTGCCATGATTACAACTAAGCCTGCAAAATTATTAAAAATTGAAGCACCTTCATTAAAAGAAAAGGAAGATGCTACTTTTTTCATTTTTGATGATAGAACCATTAATAAAATCACTCAAGAGCACATGCAAACTAGTCCTACTCCTTTTGATGGAAGATCTGTTAAAGGGAGAGTAATAGGAACATTTATCAAAGGTCGTTTAGCATATATTCATGAAGAGCTTAATCAGAAATTAATAAAATGATTAATGATTTAAATTATTATTGGATATTAATTTCACTATTTCTTTTTGGATATTTTATTGGATCAATTCCATTTGGATTAATTTTAACTAAATTATCTGGACTAGGTGATATTAGAAATATAGGAAGTGGAAACATTGGCGCAACAAATGTTTTAAGAACTGGCAATAAAAAAATTGCTCTGCTTACACTTATTCTTGACGGTGGGAAAGGAGCCTTAGCTATATTTATAACAAGTTTATTTTTTAATTTTTTCTTAATAAGAAGCTTTATTGACTTAGAACTTCTTCAATCCTTAGTTGCTGTTGGTGCAGTAATAGGTCATTGTTTTCCAGTCTGGCTTAGATTTAGAGGAGGGAAAGGAGTGGCAACTGGATTTGGGTTAATAATTACTCTTAATATTTTTGTTGGCCTTGCTGCATTATTGATATGGATAATAACAACAAAAATTTTTAAAATAAGTTCAATGTCTGCTTTATTAGCATATCTTTTAATTCCAATATTAATGTTTTTTAATTCAACTGAAAATTATTTTTTAATTGCTTCTTTAATGATTTCATCCATTTGCTGGTTTCAACATAGGGAAAATATCAGAAGACTAATCAATGGTTCTGAACCTAAAATATAAAAATATTATTATTGTTATTTAAATAAAGTAATGTTATTTGCAACAAAATTATGTTTTCTTAATTATTAATATTTGATTAGTTTTAACAAACCCAGGATAAAAATAAATGAAGTTAGTAATTGTTGAATCTCCCGCAAAAGCTCAAACTATAAATAAATATCTTGGAAGCGATTATAAAGTTTTAGCATCTGTTGGCCACATAAGAGATCTTCCATCAAAAGATGGAGCAGTACTTCCTCAAGAAGATTTTAAAATGTCTTGGGAGATGCATAAAGGTAAAGATAAAGTTATAAAAGAAATTATAAGTGAATTAAAACTAGCAGACACTTTAATCCTTGCTACTGACCCCGATAGAGAAGGTGAGGCAATAAGTTGGCATTTAAAGGAATATTTAAATAGCAAAAAAATTATATTAGATAAACCTGTGCAGAGAGTGGTTTTTAATGAAATTACAAAAACTGCTATTTTAGAAGCTATGAAAAATCCTAGAGAAATAAACTCTGAACTAGTTGATGCTTATCTAGGAAGAAGAGCTTTAGATTATCTTATTGGGTTTTCAATTTCTCCAATCTTATGGAGAAAATTACCAGGATCTAAATCAGCTGGAAGAGTGCAGTCAGTTGCATTAAAACTGATTTGTGAAAGAGAATTGGAAATTGAAAAATTTAATATAGAGGAATATTGGTCAATTTCATCTATTTTCTTACAATCAACTAAAGAAAAGTTTCCTGCTAGGTTAATTATATTAGATAACAAAAAACTTGCTAAGATGGATATTAAAAAAGAAGAAGAAGCAAACCTAGCCCTTGATAAAATTCAAAATTCAAAATTTAATATAACAAAAATTGAAAAAAAACGGGTAAAAAGAAATCCATTAGCTCCATTTACAACTTCAACACTGCAGCAAGAAGCTTCAAATAAATTAGGTTATGGAGCGTCTAGAACTATGAGCATAGCTCAAAGGTTATATGAAGGTATCAATATAGGATCAGAAACAACTGGTTTAATCACATATATGAGAACTGACGGTGTTCAATTAAGTTCGCAGGCAATTGATGAAATAAGAGCTGAAATTACTAATCGTCATGGAGCAACATTTATACCTGACATTCCTAGAGTTTATAAATCTAAAGCTGCCAATGCACAAGAAGCTCATGAGGCAATAAGACCAACTGAAATTGGACGTGATCCAGAATCTATTTCAAATTATCTAGATAATGAGCAATTAAAACTTTATGAATTAATATGGAAAAGAACTATTTCAAGTCAAATGCAGTCTGCAGAATTAGACGAAACATCAGCTGACATAACATCAGAAGATAAAACAATTGCATTCAGAGCAAATGGCTCCCAAGTTTATTTTCCTGGTTTTTTTGTCTATAAAGATAAAGAGAATGATAAAATTTTACCTAACTTGATTGATGGTGAAAAAGTAGATCTAGAAAAGGTTGATAGCGATCAACATTTTACTCAGCCGCCACCAAGATATACTGACGCAAGTTTAATTAAAAAAATGGAAGAATTAGGCATTGGCAGACCTTCAACTTATGCATCAATATTAAAAGTTTTAGTTGATAGAAGTTACGTTGAAAAAGAAAAAGGCAAACATATTCCTCAAGAGAGAGGTAGAATACTTACTGCCTTTTTAAATAATTTCTTTGGTCAATATATTCAATATGATTTCACTGCTGAATTAGAAAAAAAATTAGATAGCGTATCTGATGGAAAGCTTAATTATAAAATATTATTAAAAGAATTTTGGGATGGCTTTAAAATTCATTTAGATAAAATGTCAGAGTTAGAGAGAGATAAAATTCTTGAGGCCTTAGAAAATGAATTAACAGACTTGTTTTTTCCAAAAGAAATTGATAACAAAGAAAACAGTGAACCAAGCAGAAAATGTCCTACTTGTTCAAATGGCAAATTAGGACTGGAATTAGGAAAATATGGTGCTTTCATTGGATGTTCTAATTATCCAGAATGTAAGTTTACTAGACAAATCGCTAGCAATCAAAATGATGAAGGTGATAATAATGATACATTTATGCCTGAAAATGATGGTGTTTTAGGAATTGATCCAGATACTAATTTAAATGTTTTAATTAAAAAAGGACCATATGGAATCTACCTGCAACTTGGGGAAGAAAAAAAACCAAAAAGAACAAGCGTACCAAAACTTATTGAAGCAAATACAATTAATCTCGAAAAAGCTTTAAGTCTGCTTTCATTACCAAGAGTTATTGGAACACACCCTGAAACTGGGCAAGAAATAACAGCAGGTATAGGACGCTATGGGCCGTATTTAAAATATGCCATTAATTTCATTAGCATACCAGCAGACGAAACAGTAATGAATATTGGTTTAAATCATGCTGTAGTATTAATTGGTGAAAACAGTCAAAATCTTGGCCGAGTATTGGGAGATCATCCTGATGGAAATGGACAAGTACTGGCTAAGTCAGGTCGTTTTGGTCCTTATGTAGAGTACAATAAAATAAGAGCCACTCTTCCTAAATCCATCTCTATGGAAGAAATAAATCTTGAGCAAGCAATTGAATTAATAGTTGCAAAAGCGGCAAGACCTCCTAGATCTAAAAAGAAACCTACTAAAAAAAAGTAGTCCCTTAATTAATATGTTAGTTTAATAATAATGAAAAAAAATAATGGTGATCAGGTTAATGAAGTTTTAAATTCATTAATATTATCATTAGAAATAATTTCTATAGATAATGATGGCTTTGCAAAAGCAAGAATATTAGATCCAAAATTTTCTCAAAATATAATTAAAATTCCCTACAATAATCAAAATATAAAATTTGATGAAAATGATCATGTATTAGGGCAATTGAGTTTTTTTAATGATCGAATACAAGTTATTAAAATTATCAAAAAATTAGAAATTGAAAGAAAGTTTTTTTATGCACAAGTTAAATTAAATTTTCAAAAAGAACTTATTCTTCAAGAATTAGAAAGAGGGAAAAAAAGTAGAGAGATAATTCTACCTATAGTGCCCAAAAACTTAACTATTAAAAAAGGCGATATAGTTAAGGTCCAATCAGCATCAAGACAAATTCTAAAAAATTTAAAAGTTAAAAAGTTAAAAATAAATCAAAACTCTAAAAGAAATTATAATAATCAATTAAACTATGCGGAAATAATTGAAGTTATTGGATCTTCATTAAATCCAGAAACATACTCATATTTAGCAATTAGGGAGTATAATCTAAGTGATAAATTTGAAGAAAATATTTTAGAGGAAATAAAAAAAATCAAGCCTCTTAAAAATCAATCTCGTGTTGATTTAACCACAACTCCATTAGTCACTATTGATGGAGATAATGCAAAAGACTTTGACGATGCAGTTTATGCTGAGAAATTAGATGACAAAAAAGGCTGGAGAATTTTAGTTGCTATAGCTGACGTGTCTTATTATGTAGAAGAGAACTCAGCATTGGACAAGGAAGCAAGAAAAAGAGGAAACTCTGTGTACTTCCCAAACCTTGTTGTTCCCATGTTGCCAGAAGAATTGTCAAACGATTTATGCTCTTTAAAACCAAACTTAGATAGAGCATGTTTAACAGTCGAGATTATTTTAGATAATAATGGCATTAAAAAAACACATAAATTTTTTCAATCTATTATTAAATCAGCCAAACGTTTTACGTATAATGAAGTTGAAGATATTATTAATAACAAAGCTAGTTTAGATAACTTGGACAAAATAACGCTAAAAGTTATTAATTCTTTGTATCAAGTTTATAACCTTTTAGAAAAACAGCGTCAAATAAGAGGCGCTTTAAATTTAAATTTACCAGAAAGAGTTATTTCTTTTGACCAAAAAGGTTGGCCTACTCATGTGGATACTATTTATGGGATAACTAGTAATAAGATAATTGAAGAATTAATGATTTTAGCTAACGTTGCCGCTGCAGAAGAAATTAAAACCGCAAATATGGATTGTATATATCGAGTTCATGAGCCTCCTAGTCAAGAAAAATACAAAATATTAATCGACTTAATAGGAAAACCATTATCAACTATATTAATTGGAAAAGTTCCTCATCCTTTATTGATGAATAAAATCTTAAATTTATCTAATGGAACTCCTGAGCAAGAAATGATCAATCAATCAATTTTAAGAAGTCAATCACAAGCTAGGTATGATAACACAAACAGCTCTCATTTTGGACTAGCTCTCAAAAACTATGGACATTTCACTTCACCTATACGTAGATATGCAGATTTATTAATTCATAGAAAGATTATTTCTATAATCAAAAAAAATAATTCAAAAAAAAATAAACAAAATACAGAAGAAGAGTATGATAAGATGTTGATATGTGAGCATATTTCCAATACTGAAAGAACTGCAACTTCTGCTGAGAGAAAAACTACTGATAGATTAATCACACTTTTATATGAGAATAAAATTAATGAAATTATAGATTGTAATATCATATCTATTCATAAATTTGGAATATTTGTGTCAATAGATAATGGTATAGCAGAAGCATTGTTGCCTATTAAAGGATTACCTCATGACTGGTATAACTATGACGAAATAAAACAAATATTATCTGGAGAAAGGACTGGTTACTCTTTTAAGTCAGGAATGGAATTAAAAGTAAAAATAACAGAAGTTTCGCCTTTTTTAGGAAGCATTGCTGTAAAATGGTATTCAGGCGGCATAAAGACAGTAATAAAGAATAATGGAAAAAAGAGAAGAAGAAAATAAACAAGAAATATCATTAAAATCAAAGTATTACAAAACTTGACTTTACTAAAAAAATGAATAGATTAACGTTAATATTTTCAGGAGTTTAAAATGGCTAAACCAGCTACATTACAGATTAAGTTAATTAGTTCAGCAGACACAGGTTTCTTTTATGTAACAAAAAAGAACCCAAGAACAAAACCTGAAAAATTAGAATTAATGAAATATGACCCAAAGGTACGTAAACATGTTTTATTTAAAGAATCAAAAATTAAATAACAAATCTTTTTATTTGCAATATGGATTGTTTATTAATTTAATTTTCTGCAAATCAGCTTTTATTATAAAATCACCATAGTTAATTTCATAAAAGTGGACAACGCCAGTTTCATCCATTTCAAGCGTTATTTCATAATCTGGCTTTGATTGCTTAGATTCATTATCATAAAAAGCAAGTTTCATGGGCCAAATCATTTTTTGTGATAAATACTCATTATTTTTTAATTTTGATTTTCTTTCTTTACCTATAAATGCAGAAACAATCTTAATTAATTCAGTTTCTTCGCTGCCAAAAAATACTTTTGAATTAAAGTAGTTCTCATTATTTTTTGCTTTATTAATTAACTTTTTTAAATGATCAATAGGAAAGAGAACTTCATTATTAAAAGATAGATCTTTGTTGTTTTTATTTATTAAAGATCCAGTTACTTTATTATTTGATTTTTCAACATATCCTTCATAATTATTTTCTCCATTAAAATCACTTTTTTCATTAAGTTGAAAGCTATGCAAAGTTCCATCATTATTTTCAAAGGTTTTATAACTAGAAAAGCTTTTAGCATTTTTTTCATTAGGTAATTGGTATACTAAAATATAATTTTCAGATACATCCCATCCATTACAAACTTTTTTAATTTCAAAAATTGTTCTACCTTCTCCACCTTCAAGAGAACTATTTTTATTAATTTTCTGGACGCTCAAAACATAATTGGCAGTATGAGATAACAGTTGAACACTATAAGAAATTTTAATATTTGAAACAATTAAAACAAGAGAAATTAAAATATAGTTTTTAAAAAACACTGAAATATATCCTTATAAATTTATTAAATAATTATTATATAACTGAATGATTTTGGTTGTTTAATCGAAAATTTAATTTATGTTTACTAACTATGAAAATCTCCAAAATCCCAATTAAAGATAATGATACATTATATAAATTTTATAACCAATGTATTAATGAAAAAGTGTTAGCAATTGATACTGAGTTTATAAGAGAAAACACCTATTACCCTTCGTTATGCTTAATACAAATAGCAGGATCAGATTTTGCAAGTGCCATAGACCCTTTGTCAGGAGTGGATCTTAGTATAATATGGAAATTACTAGAAAACAAAAATATTTTAAAAGTTTTCCATGCTGCCAGACAAGATATAGAAATTTTTTTAAATCTTACAGGTAAAATTCCTTATCCTATATATGATACTCAAATTGCAGCAATGTTTTGTGGATTAGGTGATCAAATCGGATATGAAGGTTTAGTAAATAAATTTTTAGGATTATCTGTTAATAAAGAATTACAATTTACAAATTGGCTTCAAAGACCCCTATCTAAAAATCAAATTGAATACGCAATATCTGACGTTACTCACTTAATTAAAATTTATCCAATAATTACAAAACTTATTAATGATAGCAATAGAACTGAATGGGTTGAGAAAGAAATGCAATCTATAAGTGATCAAAGTTTATATAAAATTGATCCTTTAGATATTTGGAAAAGGATAAAATTAAAAAACTCTAAACCAAAGACATTAAATTTACTTAAACACCTTGCTGCTTGGAGAGAAAATGAGTGTAAGAAACAAAATATACCCAGAAATAAGTTAATCAGAGATGACGTGCTTGTTAATGTATCTTATCAGTCACCTCAAACTATTATTGAACTTAAAAAAATAAGAGCTTTTCCAAAACAACTTTCACATAAAAACTGCAATGATATAATTGAAACAATCCAAAATGCCAATAGAATTATACAAGAAGATTGGCCTAATGTAATCAAGACTTATAAAAAGTCTAATATATCTAGTAACAGTTTAGAGCTATTAAAATTATTATTAAAATTTTCTTCTGAAGAAAGTGGATTAGCAGAAAAACTTATTGCTAATAATGATGATCTTCGGGATTTAATTGAAGCTAAAAATAATGATTTAAGAGTTTTTAAAGGATGGAGAAATGATATATTTGGAAAAGAAGCAATATCATTATTAAATGGCACGCTTGGGTTTAGATTAGAAAATGGTCAAGTCAAAAAAATTCAAATTTG
>TARA_B110000881_G_scaffold125746_1_pt1 | contig 11019 bp, 9 predicted proteins | sample TARA_B110000881 | Tara Oceans TARA_B110000881 (sample SAMEA4398150) | marine metagenome | biome: Polar Biome; feature: [MES] marine water layer (ENVO:01000295) within the mesopelagic zone...; material: water (ENVO:00002006), including particulate matter (ENVO:01000060) such as......
ATTTCAGGCCATGCTATTCTAGAAAAAGCTGCAGCAGAAGCAATTGAAGTACCAGTTACTGCAGCAAATGCTGCATTTCCAGCAACAGTAGCAACACCCAATCGGCCTGGAACACCTTTTAATCCTTTATTAATCAAAGTATATAAATCACCTGCGGCTCCACTTCTTGACAAGAAATCACCCATTAATACAAATAATGGGATAGTCATAAATATATGATCTCTAATCAATTCATATGCAGCTCCGCCAACTTGACTTGCCGCCATATATAAATCTTCAAATATAAAGTAAGTACCAATCATTGCTGTAGCTCCTAAAGCTAAAGCAATATGAACACCTGAAAATATCGCTAGCAACATACCTAGCAAAGTTAATAACATAAGTGTGTCTAAATCTATATCCACTGAGAAAACCTTTTATATAATAATTAATTTAAATTAAGAGTTTGTTTTCTATCGTTTACAAAAGTTTTAATTATTAAAGTTGAATATATAATTACAATTATAATTGAAGAAAAAATAATTACAGTACGAATAGGGTAAACAGGAAACTCAATTGCTCCAATTCCTTGATATTCGCCTATCTCCCAGCCTTTAATCATATCAGTCCAACCTCCAACCGCAATTCCAGTAAAAAGAAGAACTCCAATAATATAGGAAATTCTATTTACAATTCTTTTACCTCTTTCTTTAAAAAAATCATAAATAAGCGTTGTTCTAAGCATCGTTCCTGAAGCAATAGCAAATGGGACTTGAAGAAAAACTATGGCAGGAACTGAGTTTTGAACAATTTGATCCGCACCTAAGAAAAGACCAAAGTTTCTAAAAGTAACTTCAGCAAATATAGTTATAGCTACTAAAATTAGCCATATAGCTGCAACAGATTGTAATAACTCTGGTGTCTTTTTTAAAAAATTTAACAAATGATCCCCCAATCAAAATTAAACTTAGACAAACTTAGACATATTAATATGTATATATCAAGTATATTTTATTTAATCAGTTAAGTTAACTAATTTATTTAAAGTACTACTAACATTTTTGATTTTATCACATATTTTTTTACTAAATAATTTAGCTGCAGGGCTTAATTCTTTGCTTGCTGAAGTAATCATCACATAATCAGTAATAAGAGTAGGGGATATTAATGGAGACAATGTTCTCGCTTCACCAGGTAAATCTAAATCACATAAAGCAGCTGGCAAAATGCCACACCAATTACTAGAGGAAATCATTTCTAGAGTTCCTATCATTCCGTCCATTTCTAGTTTTTTTGATATACTTATATTATGAGTACTGAAATATTGATTCATTGCTATTCTTCTTGAATTATCTGGTCCAGGAAGAATAATTTTAATATCTTTTAAATTTGATAATTTAATTGGCTTAAGATGTATTAAATTTGATTTTTTAGAAGTTACTAATAAATTAATATCACTTGAGACAAATGAAACCTTTAATCCAGTTGGGTTTTTAACTGAAGGAACTATTGCAAATTCCAATTTATTAGATCTAACCATTTCCTCTAATACACCTGAATAAGCTTCAGTAACTTTAATATCTACATTTGGATAATCTAATAAAAACTTTGATAAAGTGATAGGCAAAGCTGATCTTGTAAATGTAGGCATCAATCCACAATTAAAAGTTCCAGAAAGATCTTTAGTATCATTTTTGACATCAATTAAAGCTTTTTCCATTAGCATTAATATATCTAAAGAGTATTTATAAAAAACTTTACCACTTTCAGTGAGAACTAATTTTCCTGGCACTCTATCAATTAATCGTTTACCAACACTTATTTCTAAATTTTGGACTAGCATAGACATTCCAGATTGAGTGGCATTTAATCTTTCAGCAGCCAAACTAAATGACTTTTCTTCTACTACAGCTACGAAAGCTTTTAATTGCTTTATTGATACACTCATATATAAAACCAGATATCATATAACGTGATAGATTTAATCTTAATAAATAATTACTTATAATACATTAAAACTGTTAAAAAAGAATTGTTTTATTATTATTTCTAAATAATTAATTAAAATAAGAAAGAGTTAAAATTTGCCTAGTCAAAAGAATGTGAAAATAGATATTATAAGTTCTGAAAAAAAAGATTTTGATGAAAAGTTTTATAGAAATACATTAGGTTTATTTGTAACTGGCATTAGTATTGTAACAGCTGTTGATGAAAAAAAAAACCCAATTGGAATGACAGTTAATAGCTTTGCTTCTGTTTCATTAAACCCTGCTCTTGTTTTATGGAGCATTGATAAGGCTCAACCAAGCTTTAATACATTTTTAAACGCAAAAGGTTATGCTGTTAATATTTTAAATAAAAATCAACTTGATTTATGTTCTAATTTTTCTAAACCTTCAGATGATAAATTTAAAGATATTGAATGGTATTACAGTAAAAATGGCTTTCCCTTAATATCCAATTCACTTGCTTGGTTTGACTGTCTTTCCTGGGCTCAATATCCAGGAGGAGACCATGAAATATTAGTTGGAAAAGTTACTTCATATGATCAAAATAAAAATGACCCTCTCACATATTGGAATGGAAAAATTAAATAAATCTTTTAAAAAATAAATAGACGATTTAATTAATAAATGTAATTTTAATAAATTATTATTATATTTTGAGGTAAAAATGGCGAAGTGGTTAAAAGAAGGCAAGTCAGAAAATGAAATACAAGAAGCTGACGCAGAAGTAAAAAAAACTGTTGAAAATATATTATCAGATGTCTCCAAAAGAGGAGATGAAGCCGTAAGAGAACTATCAAAAAAATTTGATAATTATGAACCAGAAAACTTTATATTAACTGAACAAGAAATAGAAAAAGCTATTAGTGAAGTTTCTAAAAGAGATATTGAAGATATCAAATTTGCACAAACTCAAGTTAGAAACTTTGCTCGAAAGCAATTAGAATGCATTAAAGACTTAGAAGTTGAAACTTTACCAGGTGTTATTTTGGGTCATAAGAATATTCCAATGAACTCTGTTGGATGCTACGTTCCTGGCGGAAAATATCCAATGGTTGCTTCTGCTCATATGTCAGTCCTTACAGCAAAAGTTGCTGGTGTTAAAAATATTACAGCTTCTGCTCCACCTCAAAATGGAAAGCCTCATCCAGCAATAGTGACAGCTATGCATCTAGGAGGAGCTGACAAAATACTTTGTCTTGGAGGAATACAAGCTGTTGCTGCAATGGCCATTGGGACTGAAACTATTGATGGTGTAAATATGTTGGTTGGGCCTGGCAATATGTTTGTGGCTGAAGCTAAAAGACAATTATTTGGACGTGTTGGAATTGATCTTTTTGCAGGGCCTACTGAAACTTTAATTATTGCTGACGATTCATCTGACCCAGAAATATGCGCTGTAGATTTGCTTGGTCAAGCTGAGCATGGCCCTACAAGTCCATCTATTTTATTAACTAATTCTGAAGACCTTGCTCTAAAAACTTTAACAGAAATTGAAAGACAATTAAAAATACTTCCTACCGCAGAAATAGCTAAAGTGTCTTGGAAAGATTATGGACAAGTTATAGTTTGTGATAATATAGATGAAATGGTTTCTGTTGCCAACAATTTAGCTTTTGAACATGTTCAAGTTATGACAGAAAATCCTGATTACTTTTTAAAGAATATGACAAATTATGGAGCTTTATTTCTTGGTTCAAGAACTAATGTAGCGTTTGGTGACAAAGTAATAGGAACTAATCATACACTTCCTACAAAAACTGCAGCAAGGTATACCGGTGGACTTTGGGTTGGTAAATTTTTAAAAACTTGTACATATCAGAAAATTTTAACTGACGAGGCTTCTGCGATGGTTGGAGAGTATTGCTCTAGGTTATGCGCTCTTGAAGGCTTTGCTGGCCATGGAGAACAAGCTAACATAAGGGTGAGACGTTTTGGTGGAAGAAATATTAAGCCATACTCATCTGCAGAATAGGAGTGGAAATGGAATATCCAAAATTACCAAGTTTTAAACTTGATGGTAAAAACGCACTAATTACTGGGGCAGGTAGAGGAATTGGAATGGGTGCATCTATAGCATTAGCAGAATCCGGAGCCAATGTTACACTTGTTTCAAGAACAGAAAATGAACTAAAAAATTTAACTAAACATATTAACGCATTAGGCTTCAAAGCATCTTATAAAACGTTGGATGTTAACAATGAAAAGGAAGTTGAACAGTTAATTAATGATTCAAATCCTTTTGATATTCTTATTAATAACGCTGGAACAAATAAACCAGCAAAATTGATAGATACCAATCTTGAAGATTTTGATCATGTTATGTCTTTGAATGTTAGATCCGTAATGAATTTAACAAAACATGTCGTAAGAAAAATGATAGAAAATGAAATAAAAGGCTCCATTATTAATGTTTCATCTCAAATGGGACATGTTGGAGGGCCAAATAGGACAACCTATTGTGCAAGTAAGTTTGCTATAGAAGGTTTCACTAAAGCCCTTGCAATTGAATTAGGTCCAAATCAAATTAGAGTAAATACAATTTGTCCTACTTTTATTCAGACACCAATGACGGAACCCTTTTTAAAGGACGAAGATTTTAAAAAAGCAACTCTTAATATGATCCCACTTGGGAGGTTAGGAGATATCAAAGATCTAATGGGACCTTTTGTTTTTCTAGCTTCTGAGGCTTCATTATTAATGACTGGATCAAGTTTATTAGTTGATGGAGGCTGGACTGCAAGGTAAGAGAGTGTTTTAAGTTAATGTGGAGCATAAAGTTTTATATTGTCTAATGAAGTAAACTGTAAATTAAAAATAAATGGCTTTCTATATGATTTAACAATCCCTGATGATAGACCACTTATATTTGTTTTAAGAAATGATTTAAATTTAAAGGGAACTAAACTAGGTTGTGGTTTAGAGCAATGTGGCTCTTGCACTGTCTTAATTGATGGCAAAAAAGCATTGTCATGTAATCAAACTGCTGTTTCCTTTCAAGGAAAAGATATAACTACAATTGAAGGTATAAAAGTAAATAGTAAATATTCAGTAATACAAGAAGCTTTTATAGAATTTAACTCAGCTCAGTGTGGATATTGTAGTAGCGGAATAATAATGTCTTTAACTTCTCTCTTTAATAAGACAGCCTTGCCTAAAAAAGATGAAGTTATAAAATGTTTAGATAATAATTTATGCCGTTGTGGTTCTCATTATTCAGTCTTAAAAGCCGTAGAAAAAATTATAGCTAATATAGACCATAAAAAAGTTGATAATTAATATGAGTAAATTATCATCTGGACCAAGTATTAAAATTTATAACTTAGTATCAAATTGGATTATTTTTGATAATAACAAAGTTAAAATTTTATCTGGCAAAGTTGATATTGGACAACATATAACCACAACATTATCTATTATAGCTTCTAGAGAACTAGATATTAGTATAGATAAAATAGAAGTTTTAAACCTAACAACTAAAAAATCACCCGATGAAGGATTTACTGCTGGTAGCTTGTCAGTAAGTCACTCAGGAACTGCAGTGAAAGCTGCTTCAATTACTTTTAGAAATTTATTTATTGAACATGTTCTTTCTAAATTTAACGTTGAAATTGATGATTTAAATATAGAAAATGGAATTGCTAAAATTTTAGGAACAAATCAATTTTTTTCCTATTGGGATTTTGCTCAATTAGACAATTATAATGATATAAAAATTACTGAATTTATTCAAAATAGAATTGTTCCAATTAATCCCAAAAAACAACCAATTAAGAATAAAACAATCACCAATATAGTTACTGGAAACCATAAGTTCATTCAAGACTTAGATTTTCCAAATATGATGCATGCAAGAGTTTTAAGGCCATTAAATTATTTTTCTAAATTGAAATATATAGATAATAAATTAATTTTGAATTTAAAAAACAATAATATCAATGTTCTAATTAAAGGGTCTTTTATTGCTATTATTGGCAGTGATGAATTTGAAGTTATTAAAGCATTAAATAAATTAAAACACTCATGTGAATGGGAAAATTTAGAAAATATAAATAATCGTAACGTATTTGAAATGTTGTCCAATAACAAAAAAGATAGCCTTCTTGTAAAATCTGGAGGAGAAGCTTTTTATGAAAAAATTCCAGACAAGCACATATATGATGATAAAAATTTTATAACGTTAAATAGTGAATATACGAAACCTTATATAATGCATGGATCAATTGGTCCTTCTGCTGCATGCTCTATCTTTCAAAATAATAAATTGAAAATTTTTACTCATAGTCAAGGTGTTTATCAAACAAGAAGTGCAATCTGTGAAGCCTTGAAAGTTAAAGAACAAGATGTCGAGATGATTTTTATGCCTAGCGCAGGCTGTTACGGACATAATGGTGCTGATGACGCTGCTTTTGAGGCAGGAATAATTTCAATGACATTTCCTGATAAGCATATTTTACTTAAATGGACAAGAGAAGATGAGAATTGTTGGGAACCATACGGAAGTGCTACACTAAGTAAAATCTCAGGAACTTTAGATTTAAAAGGAAATATTGTTTATTGGTCTCATGAGACTTTTGCAGATACTTTTATGACCAGACCTTCTAAAGGTGGAGCGCATAATTTCTTATCATATAAATATATAAATAATGATTTTCAAAAAAGAGATCAATTACCAAAAACAGCACCTCATATGGGAATACATAGAAATCTTGACCCGTTATATAATTTTAAAAAAACTAGATTAGTAAAAAATCTAGTTCATAATTTGCCATTAAGAACCTCGGCATTAAGAGGTCTTGGAGCATTTGGCAATATTTTAGCTATTGAATCTTTTATGAATGAACTTGCATTCACTGCTAACATAGATCCCTTAACATTTAGATTAAATCACCTTGATGATAATAGAGCTAAAGAAGTCTTAATAAATCTAAAAGCACAGATGGATAAAAGTGTATTAAAGAAAAATAATGCTCGTGGCATTGCTTTTGCTAGATACAAAAACTCTGCTGCCTATTGTGCGGTTGGCATTGAAATCAGTGTGTCTGATAATGCTGAAATAACCTTAATTAACTCTTGGATTTCCATTGACGCTGGAGAGATTGTTTATCCTGAAGGTATACATTCTCAGCTGGAAGGTGGGTTAATTCAAGCAGCTAGTTGGACGATATATGAACAAGTGGAATATGATACTAGATCTATTTTATCTAAAGATTGGGATGAATATAAAATTATAGGTTTCAATAACATTCCAAAAATAAATGTAAGTATTATTGAAAGAATAGGGGACCCTTTTCTTGGAGTAGGCGAGGTGGTTGCAGGACCAGTTAGCGCCGCTATAGCAAATGCATTATTTGATCTATTAGGTGTTAGATTTAAAAACTTGCCATTTTCAAAAGATAAAATAAAAAGTGAATTATTAAAATAATTAATCTTTATTTCTATTTTTAACTTTTTTTCATATATAATTATTTTTTAATATTTTTGATGATTAGATAATATTAATTGAACATGAAAAATATTTATCTATGATTAAAAAATATTATTTATTTCTTTTTAAATGTGTGGATTTTTAAATGACTGATAAAAAACGAGGAATGTATAAAAACTTAACTAGTTATGGTGATGAAGGATTTTCTATTTTTTTAAGAAAAGCTTTTATTAAAGGCTTAGGTTATACTGATGAAATGTTAGATAGACCGATTGTTGGAATAACTAATACATATAGTGATTACAATCCTTGTCATGGCAATGTGCCTGATTTAATTAAAAGTGTAAAATCTGGTATATTATCTTCTGGAGCAATACCATTAGAGTTTCCTACTATTACAGTTCATGAATCTTTTGCACATCCAACTTCAATGTATTTAAGAAACCTTATGTCTATTGATACAGAGGAAATGTTACGAGCCCAACCAATGGATGCATGCGTACTAATTGGAGGTTGTGATAAAACAGTTCCTGCTCAACTTATGGGAGCATTTAGCACTGATATACCTGTCATTCAATTAGTAACAGGTCCTATGCTTACTGGTTCTCATAGAGGAGAAAGAGTTGGAGCATGTACAGATTGTAGAAGATATTGGGCCAAATTTAGAGCAGAAGAAATTGATGAAGATGAAATTAATGAGGTTAATAACCAATTAGTACCTACAGTTGGAACCTGTGGTGTAATGGGAACGGCAAGCACTATGGCTTTAATAACAGAAGCATTAGGTATAATGCTTCCTAATGGAGCTTGTGCTCCAGCAGTTTCTGCAGAAAGAAAAAGAATTGCAGAAGAAACTGGAAGAGTTGCCGTTGAAATAGCGTCAAAAGACTTAAGACCAAGTAAATTTTTGACAATTAAAAATTTTCAAAATGCATTAACTGTACTTTCTGCAATTGGAGGTTCGACTAATGGAATAGTACATTTAACTGCTATTGCTGGTAGATTAGGATTTGATTTAAATCTTAATGATTTTGATGAAATGACAAAAAACACACCTATGATTGTTGATTTAAAACCATCTGGAAGTGGATATATGGAAGATTTATTTAAATCTGGGGGTCTTCCAAGAATTTTAGTTGAACTCAAAGACTATCTTCATTTAGATACGTTATCAGTTACAGGGCAAACTCTAAAACAATTAATAGACAAAACGAATTTTACCTGGCCTCAAGAAATAATAAGAAAAAAAGATAATCCTATTTTTGAAAAAGGAAGTATTGCTGTATTAAACGGCAATCTTGCTCCTGGATCAGCTATAATCAAACAATCAGCCGCTAGCAAAGAATTACTTTATCATGAAGGTAAAGTTGAAGTTTTTGAAAATCTTGAAGATCTGGCGAATAGAATTGATAGTGATGATTTAGACGTAACTAAGGATAGTATTTTACTTTTAAGAAACATAGGTCCAATTGGAGCTCCTGGAATGCCAGAAGCTGGATTAATTCCAATACCAAAAAAACTTGCAAAGCAAGGTGTTAAAGATATGGTTAGAATATCAGATGGAAGAATGAGTGGGACTGCATCAGGAACTATTGTACTCCATGTTTGCCCTGAATCTGCTGTAGGAGGGCCTTTAAATGTTGTTGAAAGTGGTGATTTTATCAAATTAGATGTTAACAACAGATCTCTTGAATTAATGTTATCCGACAAAGAAATTAAATTAAGGATGGATAATAAAAAGTTAAATATAAATTCAAAGAGGAGAGGGTATAACAAATTGTTTCATGAAACAGTTCTTCAAGCAGACAAGGGTGTTGACTTTGATTTTCTTAGACCAGTAGAATAAAAATTCATATTTATAATCAGCTCATAATAAATACTATTTAATCTTAAATAAAGAGCATGCATTCTTTCCAGTAATTAGCTCTATATCAATTTCTGATAATTCTTTAACACCTAATACATGTTCAATTGGATCATCTTCTGCCATATCGTAAGGGTAATCAGTTCCCATTATTATATGATTAGACCCAAATTTATCTATTAGATATTTTAATTGATCAAAAGAGAAAACCACGGTGTCAAAATACATTCTTTTTAAGTAATCAGTTGGCTTATGCTTCAAATTAAAACCAGCACAATCAGGTCTTGCACCCCAAGCATGATCTATTCTACCTGAGTAAGATGGAAGATATCCTCCACCATGAGCTACAAATATTTTTAAAGTAGGAAATTTTTCCATCGTTCCATCAAATATCAAATGATGAAGCGCTACAGTTGTATCCATAGGGTTTCCTATAATATTTATAAAATAATGGTTTTTTAATCTTTCACCTTCAGGATAACCATTTGGATGAAGGAAAATAGGAACATCCAATTTAGTAGCCATTGACCATACAGGATCATAAGATGGATGAGAAAGTTCTTTTCCATCTTGAAATGTAATTATTTGAAACCCTCTAATATCTAATTCTTTAACGCATCTTTCCATTTCTTTAGCAGCTAAATCCCCATTCTGCATTGGCAAATGGCCTAATGATACAAACCTATCAGGCCTAGAATTAGAAACAGCAGATAATTTGTTATTAATAATTTGAATTGCTTTAAAAGAAACATCACTTTTTATATTGCAATAATGTTGAAAAGGGACTGGAATTAATACTTGCATGTCAATTCCCTGGGTATCCATTTTTTTTAACCTATGCTCAATATTAGTTAAATCAACAAATCTATCTTGAATTTGTAGAACATTTTGATTTGTAGTAATTTGATTACTATGTCTAAAGGCAGGAATATCAAATGGATCAAATAAACCTGCTACAGCATCAGCTGCTTCTTGAACATGTAGATGACAGTGTGCATCTACAGTTAATGATGATGGTCTTTTTTTATAACCTGGTTCTCCATGAATTCTAGCTGCTGTGCTTCCATAAGGTTTAATACCCATAATTTATATCTCCATATTTAGCATATTAAAAATATAGTTCGTATGTTCATTAAATATAAATAAAAAAAAATTATATTAATCATCAATATTTATGATTAACTTTTATAGTTAAATATTATTTATATAAAACAATATCATATTAATTTATTTTGATAATATAGATTAATAGGGATGTTTGTATATAGGTAAAATTAGATATATTTTTGTCGCATAATATATATTATGTATATAAATGAAGATTAAATATTTATAACTAAACCATCATGTGCAGGCTCAACGTTTTTAGGACAAATAGAAAGTACAGTATCATGATCTGATTCAGGGCTTAAATGAGTTAAATATGCAGATTTAGGACTTAACTCTTTAATCCATTTAAAAGAAAGATCAAAATGAGCATGTGCAATATGAGGATTCTTTCTTAAACCTGTAATAATTAAAACATCAAGATTATATAATAAATTAAAACTTTCAGGAGGAAAATCGACAACATCTGTGCAATATCCAAATAATTTGTTAAAAATAAAACCTAAAGTATCTATAGCTCCATGATTTTGTTGAATAGATTTTATATTAATATCACCAATTTTAATATCTTGAAAATAATCAATATTTATTAATTCAAATGGAGGTTGAAAATAAGATTGAGATGTTGACGACTT
>TARA_B110000881_G_scaffold221661_1_pt1 | contig 11008 bp, 10 predicted proteins | sample TARA_B110000881 | Tara Oceans TARA_B110000881 (sample SAMEA4398150) | marine metagenome | biome: Polar Biome; feature: [MES] marine water layer (ENVO:01000295) within the mesopelagic zone...; material: water (ENVO:00002006), including particulate matter (ENVO:01000060) such...
TGACGAGACAATTGAACACGTTGCCAAGGGGTTAAGTTTTTGTAAATATCTTTCTTTGCTTTTACAAGTTTTTGTTCAATTTTTTTACACGTTGCAGTAACATCAACTTCGTTGTCTGCACCAATTTCATGACATTTAATAAGCTGTTGTTCTAGCTCTTTAATTGGCATTTCAAAATCTAAATATTCCATTTAGTAGTGATTTGATTTTTGTTTGTTTGTAAAGGCAAACATACTATAAAATTTGCTTTTTAATGTAAATTAGGATTACTTTTTGATAATAGTTTTACGTAAAAACTTCTTTTTTAAAGTTGACTTGTTCTTTAATATTCCGTTTAATAACACTACGAAAAGAACCACAAAAGCGCCATAATAAAATTCGGGATTCATTTTTTCTTTCTCTCCAAAAATAAATAGGGCCAATACAATCGCATAAATAGGCTCTAAATTAATGGTTAACATGACGGTATATGGCGAAATGTATTTCATGACTTCTACAGAAACGATAAACGCATAAGCTGTACAAATGCTACTTAGAATGAAAAGATAGACCCAATCCAATTGCGGCAATTGAAAAAAGGCAGCATTAAAACTACCGAGGTAAAAAAGATAGCCTGTTACAAAAAGTACACCAAATAAAAGTTGGTACAGTGAAATCACGTCAGCTTCATAATCCTTAATATACAGCCCATTTAAAACGGCAAAAAGGGCTCCTAAAAAGGAAGCAATAGACGCATAGATAATTCCTGTTTTATATTGTGCTACTTCAAAATTATCAAAAATAATATAGAGTCCAAGAACGACAACCAAGCCTAAAATTATTTCGATGGCTTTTATCCTTCGTTTAAAGAAAAAAGGCTCAATTAAAGCGGTAAAAAAAGCACCTGTTCCCATGGTTACTAGTGCTACGGAAACGTTGGAAATCTTTATGGCTTTAAAGAAGAAAATCCAATGCAGTGCAATAATGATTCCGGTAAACAAGAATTTTACAACTCCTTTCCGATCTAGTTTAAATGATTTTTTTTTCAGCAAAAAATAAATGGCAATGATAAGAACTGCCAATCCCATACGAAACCAAACCAATGGCACTGCATCAATCGTAATTAAAGCGCCTAAAATTGCGGTAAACCCCCAAATAAAAATAATTAAATGAAGGAGTGCATAATTCTTTAGTTTACTTTCTTGCATTGAGATATAAATAGAGGGCTAAACAGCCAAAAATGATGTTTGGTGTCCAAACATATAAAAGAGAATTCACCCCTGCTACGGCACCTAAAACCTCAGCAATTTTTAATAAAAAGACGTACACAAACATGATTGATATACCTATAGCGAGGTTTATTCCTGTTCCGCCTCTTTTCTTTCTAAAGGCTAATGCTACGGCTATAATTGTTAAAATATAAGACGCAATTGGCAAACTGGTTCGCTTATAATACTCAACATAGTAGGCATTTAGGTTTTTGATCCCTCTTTTTTTAGACAATGCAATAAAAGCACTCAATTCATTGGAGGGCATTTCTTGTGACAATGCTGATTTATAAATTAAATCTCTAGGGGTAAACGCAAAAACAGTATCACGTCTACGTGCTTGTGAAATACTGTCTTTATTGGGATGTAGTATTCGTAATTTCCAATTTAACAATGTAAAAGTACTGTCTGCTTGTTTCCAGTTAATATTGTCTGCGACTAGTTTTGACTTTAGTTTTAATCCGTCATACAATTCTGAAGAGAAATTAAATCCTGAATTGGATTTTGTGTCAAAATTTTGAATAAAAATATACGTACTATCAGTCAGTTGCAAGCTGAAATTCTTTACATATTTTGCTTGGTAATCTTTTTGTTTAAAGTAGGTGTTTTCAAACTTCTTTCTTTCTTTACTACTACTTGGCACTACAAAGTGATTCATTAACAATGCCATAATAGTTACCAACGTTGCACCAATAAAATAGGGATACAAAAACCGTGTGAAAGAAACTTTGGCATTGTTAATGGCAATTATTTCTGTGTTGTTTGAAAGCTTGGAAGTGAATAAGATGACGGCAATAAATAATGCCAAAGGCATAAAAGTATTGGCATAATAGATAATGAAGTTGCTATAGTATTCGTCTATAACTTGATAAAAAGAAAGATTGTGGTTTATAAATTTATCGATCTTTTCTGATATATCTATCGCAATTGCAATAGGTATCAAAATTAATAAGGTAAAAAAGAATGTTACCAAATAACGTTTTAATATGTACCAATCTAAGATCTTCAAAAGCGTGCTTTATATTGTTTTCTTTTTATCTGTTTTATTTACAAACGTTTGTCCATTTGTTTAACCATTTTATCTTTCCATTCTCTAAAGTCTCCTGCTAAAATATGCTTTCTTGCTTCTCTTGTAAGCCAAACATAAAAACCAAGATTATGAATCGAAGCAATTTGTTTTCCTAACATTTCTTTTGCAGCAAATAAGTGACGTAAATAGGCTTTTGAATACATGGTATCTACCCAAGTAATGTCCATTTCATCTATCGGAGAAAAGTCATCTGCCCATTTTCTGTTTTTAATGTTAATGCTACCATGTGCAGTAAACAACATTCCATTTCTAGCATTTCTTGTTGGCATAACACAATCGAACATGTCTACACCCAATGCTATATTTTCTAAAATATTTATCGGAGTCCCAACTCCCATTAGATAACGCGGTTTGTCTTCGGGTAAAATTTCGGTAACGATTTCTGTCATTGCATACAGCTCTTCTGCTGGTTCTCCAACAGAAAGTCCACCAATTGCATTTCCTTGTGCGCCCACATTGGCAATATATTCTGCAGATTGTCTCCTTAAGTCTTTGTAGGTACTTCCTTGTACAATTGGAAAAAAGGTTTGCTCATGTCCGTACTTAAAAGGCAATTTCTCAAGGTGATTCACACAACGGTTTAACCATCGGTGTGTCATATGCATCGAACGTTTTGCATATCCATAATCACATGGATAGGGTGTACATTCATCAAAAGCCATAATAATATCGGCCCCAATGGTACGCTGAATTTCCATAACATTCTCTGGCGAAAAGAAATGCATGGAACCGTCAATATGACTTTTAAAGTTAACGCCTTCTTCTTTTATTTTTCTTCTTCCTGAAAGCGAATATACTTGATACCCTCCTGAATCGGTTAGAATATTACGATCCCAATTCATAAACTTGTGCAAACCTCCTGCTTTTTCTAGAATATCGGTACCTGGACGTAAATATAAGTGGTACGTATTTCCTAATATAATATCAGGATTTATCTCATTTTTGAGTTCTGTTTGGTGTACTCCCTTTACAGTACCAACGGTACCAACAGGCATGAAAATTGGAGTTTCTATACTTCCGTGATCGGTCGTGATAACTCCTGCTCTTGCCTTACTTTTTGGGTCGGTAATTTTTAAATCAAATTTCATTGCGGCAAAGATACTATTATTTAAGAAGTGAAAAATTAAAAGATTCTTAAAGGTTTCCCTTTAGAACCTGCGTTTCTTTTTGGATGAAAAGCTTGTATTTGTTTTTTTAGATTTTGGTGAAGATTTTCGAAAACTTGCGCTTTTCTTGTTAAAATCGTCTTTGGTAGGAGCTGCTTTTTTCTTTGAAGCTGTTTTTTTTGCTTGCTGCTTTTTCGGAGAAGCATCTTCGGTTTTTGAAGAGGTGGAAATCATTTTATTGATTTCACTCATTTCTTCATCTGTTAGCTCTCTCCAATCCCCCGTTTGCAAATAGCCCAACTCAACATTCATAATTCGGGTACGTTTTAACTTTGTCACTTCGTACTCTAAATATTCACACATGCGTCGTATTTGACGATTGAGTCCTTGTGTTAAAATAATTTTAAACACTTTATCACTTACTTTTTCTACAAAACACTTTTTGGTAACTGCTCCTAAAATAGGGATTCCGTTCCCCATTTTTTGAACAAAATCTTCAGTGACCGTTTTATTCACAGACACATAATACTCTTTCTCATGGTTGTTTCCTGCACGTAAGATTTTATTGACAATGTCTCCGTCATTTGTTAAGAAAATCAATCCTTCAGAGGGCTTATCTAAACGTCCTATCGGAAATAATCGGTCTGGATAATTGATGTGTTGTATGATGTTATCTGGTTCTCTTTCATCTGTAGTAGAGACAATTCCAACGGGCTTATTGAGTGCAATATATAAGGTAGTATTTTGAGGGACTACAAGGCGACCGTCTAATTTGACAACATCTCTTTTGGCAACTCTATTTCCTAATTGAGTCGGTTTACCATTAATAGTAACCCTTCCTTCGCTGATAAATTTTTCAGCTTCTCTTCTGGAACACATTCCTGAGGAGCTGATGTATTTATTTAAGTTTGTAGTTGCTTGTATATTAGAATCCAATTGAGAAAAGTTTCTGCAAAAGTAATTGAATCTTTACAATTCAATGGTTCTAAATGTTAAATTTATTCTGGGTGAATTCACTTTTTTTGTGGGTGGCAATCGGTGCAACCAATGTGTTTGTGTGGTGTCTTTCATCACCAAAAGGCTTCCGTTTTCTAATAATACATCTACTTTTTGCTTCGTTTCTTTATGTTTAAAAGAAAATTTCCGGGCTGCGCCTAAGGTTACAGAAGCAATTTCTCCATTTTTTTTAAGCATTTTCTCTCCGTCTGAATGCCAAGCCATTCCTTCTTCTCCGGTATGGTATAAATTCAATAGGCAAGAATTGTAGGTGGCGTTACTTTCCTTTTCTATGATTTTCTTTAAATTGAGTAATTCTTCGGTGAATAGCGTGGCGGTTTTTGTTACTTTAGAATAAGTGTACGAAAATTCCGATTCGCCATACCAAGCTACTTTCCGCTTTGTAATAATGTGTTTCCCAAAAATAAAGGCTTCATCATTTTTCCAATTAATTATGCGCATAAAGGCTTCATAGAAAAAAGCACATTGCTGGCTGTTTAATATTTTTCCATGGTAATTGGTGATTCCATCAAAAGGTAAAATGTTGTTTATAAGTGAAGTATTGAATAAATCCATAAGATTCTCAAAAATAGTAAATATAAACTACAAAAAATAGTTTTCGAATCTTATATTTGTAGTATTATGAATCACATTTCAAAAAATATTCGTCATTTAAGAAAATTGAGAAAACTTACGCAAGAAGAATTTTCAAAGGAATTAAACATTACCAAATCTAGAATTGGTTCCTATGAAGAAGGACGTTCTGAGCCTTCTATTGAAACTCTCATTGAACTTTCTAACTTCTTTAAGTTACCAGTAGATGTGTTGATAAAAAATGACTTGTCCTACGCGATGGATTCTTCCTTTATCGAAATCGGAAATCAACGCGTATTGTTTCCTATTATGGTGGAAGCGGATGATGACAATCTGATTGAAGTAGTTCCTGTAAAAGCTTCAGCAGGGTATTTACTAGGTTATAACGATCCGGAATACATTGAACAATTACAGAAAATAAAATTGCCTTTTCTACCTACTGGAAAACACCGTGCCTTTCCAATAAAAGGAGATTCCATGCTCCCCATGAAAGATGGTGCCTATGTGGTTGCCAAATTTGTAGAGGATTTTAACGACATAAAAAACGGAAGCTCTTACGTGGTGGTGACTGCCAATGACGGAATGACCTATAAACGTATTTATGATAAAGTGGAAGAAAAAGGAGCACTCCTATTGTCTCCAGACAACACCTCCTATCAATCCTACCATGTGCCAATTTCCGAAGTTTTAGAATTGTGGGAATTTACTTGTAGTATTAATACACAAGAATATGACGAGCGCGATTTAAAGTTGAGCAGCATCATTAAAATGTTTAATGATTTAAAAGTAGAATTGGAAACCTTTGTTAGAAACTAAAGCATGACGGTACAAGATATTGTGGGTCGTTATGAAATTCTCGGAAACAACCAAGATGCACAAGGCTCTGAATATAACGGAATCCTTACGCTTACTTTAGATGCCCATCAAAAAATTATTGCTGTATGGACTATCAATCACAATCAGCAACAATTTGGCACTGGTTTTTTTAAAGACAACCTGCTTGTTATCAATTTTAAATATACGGGTGAAGACACAAAGACCTACAAAGGAACCGTGGTTTATAAGTTTTTTAACAAAGAAAATTTTGAAGGGTTTTGGTCAGAAAAACATGCAAATCAGGCATTTCTAGGCCTAGAAAGAGGGACTAAAATTGAGAAAGAACTCCTTCAGGATTAATACGTATTTGCTATCACAAAAAAAGAAAGCAATCTTTCAACTGCTTTCTTTTTAATTTAATAGACATCTAAAAAAATGGATTTAAATCATTTTAACAAACTTGTTTCCTTTGGAATTGTTTACAGAAAGAAAGTACACACCGGTGCTTAATTGAGACAGGTCGATATTTACAGTTGTATCGCTATCTTGAAATAATTTCGTTTTTAATAGTTGACCTCGAATGCTGTACACTTTTACCGATTTTACAATCGTTGTATTCTGTATTGTTAAACTATTTTTTACAGGATTGGGATACAGATTGCTTTCTAAAACTGTTTCAGTTTCTGTGCTTAATACAGACTGATTATTCACATTAAAAGAAGGTGTTTGAATCACAAAATTACCAGTTCCGTTTGGAATTCTAGCATAACCCATGTCTTCGGTTTGTGCGCCAAAACTAATGTTCTCGATCACTGTTCCGTCTGAATAAGAAAGAATTGCACTTTCTCCTCCTGAGGAGAATTTTAAACCTGCATGCAAGCCGGTTTGCTCTTCATCTTTGTCACACCATACAATTAAATAACTATCTGGTGCTAGGGTGATTCCTGTTGGAAATTGCCAAGCTAATAAATCGGTTGCATCGTCTGATAAATATAAATTGTCTAGACTTACGGTTTGTGATGAATTGTTATACAATTCTACCCAATCGTCAAACTCTCCGTCTTGATCTGCTGCTGTTGTGGTATTTGAAGCCATAATTTCATTGATTGCCAAATCTCCTACTGCCAATGTTGGATAGATTGCATTAATCGTATAAAACTCATGTTCTGCTCTGGCTGGAGAAAAAGCACCAATCGTATTGTTTTCTGCATAGATATAATATTGCGTGTATTCTTCTGCTATTAAAATATTAGCACCATACACACCGTCATTTGAAGCACCATCTCCATGCGCTCCATCATCGTACATTAAAACCTTGGTAAATATTGCATTCTGATTTGTTCTATATCCCAAAAACACAGCATCAGTGTTTGTATTTGAAACAGCGCCTGTAACTGCAATCGTAGTTCCAATTTCCGGAGCTGTATTGGAAGGTGTTACACTGCTAATAGCTGGTTGTGATGCTGTAAAATCTGACAAAGCAGCAAGGTAAGTAGCCCTTGCGTTCATTAAATTGGTGAGTCCGCTTGCGGTATTCATTCCCAAATTAATATCGGTATTGATATTGCTCTGAAACTGCGCATAGGTATAAAATTTATTTGGATCGGCTTGGACCGCAGCATCAACAATACTTTGGTAATCGTTTGCCAATGTGAGGTAATTGGAATTTGAAATCTGCTCTGTTAAAATTGTTTTGTAATGGGCTAAATACATTTTTTTATAGCGCGGCACTGCCATCAATTTTGACATTAATGGGAAATTGGCATCGGTATCATGTAATAAAGGATCGAGTGCTGCTTTTTCTGTTGCAGACAATCCACCACCACCAGGACCTCCAGGACCGCCTGGTTCACCGCCTCCAGCTTCACCTGTCTGTCCAAACGTTCCAAAAGACATGTTTAAATCCCACATAACCGCATTAAAACGGGCATTATCATCTTTATAGAGGTAATAGTTTTGTTTGAATTGGCCAATATAACTGTCCAAATTTACAAGTACATTGTCGAGTGCAAGCATCCAAATAGCACGGTCAATGTCCATAATAGATTCTATAGCATCTACGTCATTGTTCAAGGTATTAGTCAAATCGATCAAGTCGTTCCAGTGGGCTACTGCAACCGTTGGATCGTTTTCATCGTCAGATTTAATTTCATAAGCATCATCATAACTGTTACTGCTGGTGCCTAAATAGGCCAAGTTTGGAAAGCTTGAAGATTGAGGTCCTGCTCCTGCTGGTGGACTACAGCTAAAAAAAGCATTATCATTGGATCCAAAACGATTGTTGACAAACTTTTTTGAAATGGACTCTACATTGGTGTACAAACCAATTAAATTTCCGTTTACAGACACATTTGCATAGTTTGCTTTGGGTGCCAACATGTAATTACTTACAATATTGTAGGCTACGGTTTCTCTTACAAAAGTAGGATCGAAATAGACATTTGATAGTTTTAAATCTGTAATTCCTTGATAGTTTTGATTTACGTAGGTATCCAATTCTATATGAAATGGATTCTTGGTTTGATTGGAATTGTAGGAACTGTTCCCTTTGTATTTTACACCTACTTGATTAAAAATAGTACCGTTTATGGTGACCGAAACGGCTTCTGTGTAATTATTGTCTCCTGCTTTTTCTGCATCTAAGAGCGCATCCCAATTGCTTTCTGCAAAAACAATATCAATGGTTTGAATGGTATTGATGTAATAGAGATCTTGCGCAAAGGCAGGTATCGAAATCAATAAAAATAGGGCGAACGTACTTAATTTTTTCATAGTGTTGTTTGTATCTGCTTCTTTAGATGAGGAAAGAACAAAAAACTTGTGCTTGGTTATTTTTAAAAAATACTTTTAACATGTGTTATTTTTTTATTATATTTAACTCGAATTTAAAAGTAAAATAAAAGAAGTAGTTAGAAACGCTATTCACTTCTAGAAGTAGTTAACCAAAATCAATAGAATTGATTTGAGATAAGCAGTTTTAGTAAATTATAAAATGAAAAATAATCATCAAGACTTTTGGATAAGTATTTTTTTACATCTAATTTTACCTTTAATGCCTTTATTCATTGAATTTAATTATACAAGTTTTGTATCGGTAAGGTCCTTAACTATGACTGCTTCAATATATGCTTTTTCAATTGGTGTTTCATCTAGAAATAAAGCAACACTGGCTTTATGTATTTTAATAGGACTTTTAAATGCAGGAAATTATGGCTCGACAATTAAAACGAGTAAAGAAATGATTAATAACACTACTTATGACTTTCTAAATGCAGGTGCGTTTTGGTTAATAATTTTAATTTTCGGGATTCATGCTGTTGAAAGATTTAATAGGCATATATCAGAAGGAGAAGAATTTACATTAATAAAAAATAGAAATAAATAATGAAAGAAATAGGTTGGGTAGAAATTGTTTCTATAATTGTTGCATTAATTGGTTTAGTTTTATCTCTTAAAAATTTATTTTTAAGAAAAAAATTAAATAAACAACTTGAAAATAAAATTGCAAACTCAAACTTGGAGAAAAGTATTGAGAAAATGATTAAAATTAGGAATTCAAATTCTCACAATAAAAAAAGAGAATTGACAAATAAAGAAATCAATTCATTAATTAATCGTTTAGAAGTTATTTCACAAGAACTCAACGTTAATGAAAGAAAACATTTTGAAAGTACTTGGCTTTATAAAAATCAAAGAGATAAGTTGAATTATCTTTTAAAGTTAATTAGTGAAAGTAGTAACTCTAGGAAATTTGAAAGATTTGAAAAAGCAAATTAAACTACCTTAACCGTCTGACTATTATATATACTTTGATATATTAGAAGAAAACAGAAATTATAGTATTGCAATAAATTACAAAGAAGACTAAATAGTTTTAACCTTGTAATTTTAATGCATGTAAGCAATCAGATTTATTTAACAGCCCCGCTAGCGCGAGCGTCTCGCTCGTGACAGTTAAGAGAAGGAAAGATGAAAAAGCCAAAGTAGAAAATAGAATAGCCAATAAATTACCAAGAAAACCGAACAGTTTTAATATTTTAATTCTAATACACGTAAGCAATCGCATTTATTTAACGGCACAAGCGAGACGCTTGCGCTATCAAAAATCAAAACCATAAAGCAAAGAATGATCCCCGAATTTTAGACAAAAAAAACCTTACAATCAAAAGATTATAAGGTTTTTGCGGAGAGAACAGGATTCGAACCTGCAACGGTTTAACCCGCGATAGTTTTCAAGACTACTTGACGACCACTGTCCATCTCTCCAGTTGTCGTATCAGATATTCTCTGAATGCGGATGCAAATATAGAAAGTTTTTTACTTTTTGGAAATTAAATGACCATTATTTTTCATCTTTTTTGAATATCGTAAAAAGGAATTTCTATTGTCTTAAAAATCAACCCTTTTACATAAATAACCATTTATGAATATGGGGAACAAAACTAAAAAAAAGAATCACTGTAGATAAGACTTTAGTATCTTTACAACTTACCCTATAAAATAACTCGTCATGTCTTTCAATTCATTTGGAAATCTATTAAAACTAACCACTTATGGAGAATCTCACGGAGTCGCTATTGGAGGAGTTATTGATGGATTTCCTGCAGGTTTACAAGTAGATTTTAACGCCATTCAAGAAGCCTTAAAACGAAGAAAACCTGGGCAATCAAAAATAGTTACCCAAAGAAAAGAGCCAGATACGGTTGAATTTTTATCAGGAATTTTTGAAGGAAAAACCACCGGTACTTCTATTGGTTTTGCCATTCAAAACACCAATCAGAAATCAAAAGATTACAATCATAACACCAATATTTACAGACCTTCTCATGCAGATTACACGTATGACAAAAAGTTTGGCGAACGCGATTATAGAGGTGGCGGTAGAAGTTCTGCCAGAGAAACGGCAAACTGGGTTGTTGCAGGCGCACTTGCAAAACAATTAATAGCACATATCTCCATCAATGCTTTTACCTCTTCAGTTGGAGAAGTTTTCCTTGACAAACCGTATCAAGAACTAGACTTTTCTAAAACAGAAGACAATATCATTCGCTGTCCAGATGAAGTTTCTGCACAAAAAATGATTGACAAAGTAAAAGAAATTAAAAAAGCGGGAGATACCATTGGCGGGACCATTACCTGTGTTGCTCAAAATGTCCCCG
>TARA_B110000881_G_scaffold216408_1_pt1 | contig 11003 bp, 7 predicted proteins | sample TARA_B110000881 | Tara Oceans TARA_B110000881 (sample SAMEA4398150) | marine metagenome | biome: Polar Biome; feature: [MES] marine water layer (ENVO:01000295) within the mesopelagic zone...; material: water (ENVO:00002006), including particulate matter (ENVO:01000060) such as......
CGCCTGGAGGATATCGAAGCCGTCACCAGCCCCGTGCTATGCCACCGAGTGCTGACCAACTTCGCCGCCGAATCTCAAGGCATGACTGCTGCCAAGGTAGTCGAGCGCCTCGTGAGTGAAATGAGAGAAGACTAGAAGATTTAAGACTCAAGAATCAAGAATCTTAAATAAGATGAAGTACGATTTCCTCGATCCTGTTGCACTCGCACGGTTAGGAGCTATCCCTCTGGAGGCCCGACATGCGATGACTGGTAATGTGGCTGGCCGTCACAGGTCGCCTCACCGTGGATCGTCGGTTGAATTTGCCGAATACCGGAAATACGTTCAAGGCGACGACACCAGGAGGCTCGATTGGAAAGCCTACGCTCGCTCCGACCGCTATTACATTAAGGAATTTGAAGCCGACACCAACCTGCGTGCCTATTTTGTATTAGACGCCAGTGGTTCCATGGGATTCAGTGCTGCTGACGATGCTCGAATACAGTTTGCTCGCAAATTGGCAGCGACTCTAGCTTACCTCATCATTGACCAAGGTGATGCGGCAGGCCTCTCGGTTTGTAAGGAAAAAATCCACATTGAGATCCCCCCGACCCGCCGTGCAGCGCATTTAAACTACATGTTCGAAGTTCTGGCTAAAACAGAACCCAGTGGAGAAACCGGATTACTTGAAGCTCTGCATACGATTGCAGAAAAAGTCAACCAGCGTGCGTTGGTGATTATTCTTTCTGATCTTTTCTGTGACACCAACGCCCTCGCAGACGCGCTTCAGCACCTCCGCTACCGCAAACACGACATCGCTGTGTTCCATATGCTCGATAAACAAGAAATCGACTTCGACTTCGAGCGTCCACACCGCTTTGTTGATATGGAGGATAAAACCTCCGTCGTAGCCGAACCCATCCTGATCGCTGAGGAATACCGCGCCGCCATGAAAGAATTCATGGAGACCGTGCAAAAGAAATGCCACGACGTCCACGCCGATTACCACCTCATCACCACCGATCAGGACTACGAGGAAATCATCCATAATTTCCTAACAACCCGACTCCCCAAAAAAGGGAAAAAGTAATTCACCTGCCTCTCGCCTCCTGACACCTGACACCCGCCCATGTCCTTCCTTCAACAATCGCTCCTCTGGGGCCTGTTCGCAGTAAGCATCCCCATCATCATCCACCTGTTGAACCGCAGGCGGCACCGTACGGTGAAATGGGCTGCTATGGAGTTCCTGCTCAAGGCGACTCGTGAATCGAGAGGTAAGAAAAAGCTCAAGTACCTGATCATTCTGGCTTGCCGGGCCTTAGCGATCGCGGCTGTTATTTTTGCTATCGCCCGCCCTCTTGTAGGAGGATTCCTCGGCTTTGGCACATCAAAAATCGATACCGTCATTCTCGTATTAGACCGTTCCTCTTCCATGGAGCAACTTGCCAAAGGTGGTGACGACAGCAAACGCCAAAGTGCCTTGGCCAGCGTGCGTAAGTCACTTAGCTCTCTAAATAACCCTCGACTCATCCTCATCGATAGCGCTACCGGAATAGCTCAAGACGTCCCCTCACCCGATGTCTTGGAAGAACTCAGCGCAACATCCCCCACGGACACACGGGCATCTATCCCCTCGTTAATCTCCAGCGCCATTGATTTTGTAGCGGAAAACCCACCAGGTCGCACAGAGATCTGGGTGGCCTCCGATCTTCAAGAATCAGACTGGGCTCCTGAACAAGGACGTTGGGAAGCTATACGCACAGGATTGATCGATCTACCGCAGAAAACGACTCTACGTGTTCTTTCCATGGCATCGCCACCAAAGGACAATACCGCTATTCGAGTGCTATCGTCTCGCCGCAGCGGTGATGAACTTGTGCTCGATCTCCAACTTCTCCGCAGCGACAGCGGTGGTCCAGCAGCCGTCCCTATCACCTACAGTGTCAACGGAGCACGCAGTTCGGATAAAATCACTCTTAATGGCCAGCTCTATCAATTCCAGAAACGACTCCCACTTGGAAATCGTGAAGGTGTTGGGCACGGCTTTGTTTCCATCCCATCGGACACCAATAGCCGGGATAACGTCTCATTCTTTGCTTACGGCGAAGACGCCCCGACCAAGACCTACCTCATCACCGAAGGCGGCGAGTCATCCACCTGGCTCACCCTCGCATCCGCGCCTCCTGGGTTTGAACGCAGCCAGTGTGTGGAACTCGCTCCTAAGAGCGCACACAAAATCGAATGGGCTGGTGCAGCGCTCGTCATCTGGCAGGCTCCACTCCCCACAGGCCCCGTCGCTCAAGAGCTCAATCGTTATATCGAAAACGGAGGTGCTGCCCTTATGCTCCCACCGCGTGGCGAATCTGATACCACCTTTCTCGGACTCCAGTGGGGAGATCAAACGACATCCCCACGTGGCCAATATTTCATCATTGATGAATGGGATCAAGCAGACGGACCACTACGCAATGGCCTCGAAGGGACAAACATCCCCGTGCCTAAATTAAAGGCAATCAAACGCAGAGAAATCATTGGGGAAGCCACCACTCTGGCATCTTGGGACGATGACAAACGTTTCATGGTCCGCCGAGTCATCGGTGATGGCACGGCCATCTTTGCAACGTCCCTACCTGATTACACTTGGTCGAACCTCGGTGATGCCGATGTCCTCCTTCCCGTCACCCAGCGCATGATCGCGGTGGGCGACGCCCGTTTCGGATCAGCCTTCTCAGCCATCGCCGGAGCCTCTGAATCCAAGCTGTCCGACGGCGAGCTCCGCTCACGTCTCGACAGCCATTCAAAATCTGTTTCCAGCAACGCTGCGTATGAAGCAGGTGTTTGGAAACTGGGAGACCGACTCCTCGCTACCAACCGTCCAAAGACTGAAGATCAGTGGCTAATTCTAAGTAACAAGCGTCTCGAAGCCTTATTAGAGGGAACCGAATACAAACTTTTCGAAGACAAAGGCCAGTCCGACTCACTTGCCCGAGAAATATGGCGCGCATTTCTGATTGCCATGCTCGTGTTCCTCATCACCGAAGCCATCCTCTGTCTTCAGCCCAAGGCAGGAAACACTAAATCCTAAGCTCTAAATTCTAATTTAAGACCATCGAACTCTACATGAGTAAATCACATGCCACTTTTGACCTGGAGGAGCGAACATTCCAGTTTGCTCTATCCATAAGAAAATTGGTTGCAGATCACACATGGCAAAGACAGCATTGGACAGATACAGACCAACTACTTCGATCATCAGGTTCAGTAGGAGCCAATTATATCGAAGCCAACAACTCCCTCTCCCAAAAAGATTTCGCATTTCGTATCAAAATCAGTAAGAAAGAAGCAAAAGAATCCCGCTAATGGATACGATTACTTGGCGAAACGGCACCAGATGAACCAAAACTCAGAAACGCATACCAAGAATCAGATGAACTTATGCGCATCCTAGCTACCATCCTTAAAAATCATCTATCGAAACAATAACAACAACCCACATTACTTCTCTATTTAGAATGTAGTGCTTAGAATTTAGAATTTTGAACTTTAGTATTTCCAACCTGACTTTCTCTCCGACACTGACCACTTTTTGGATCGGAGTGATTGCAATGTTAGCTATCAGCTTCCTCTGTGTTGTTGCGATTAGGCGATCGACACGTCCAAAGAGAACCGGAGCCCTAGAGGCTTTGCGTTTTTTCTGTGCACTCATAGCAGTGCTGATGCTCTGGCAGCCTGAGTGGCGTGTTGTCACTGAGCCCGATAGCAAACCTGAGATTGCCATTCTCTACGATGCCTCCCGATCGACCTCTACAGCCGATGCCGTGCTTCCTAGCGAACTCAGCGCCAATCAAGAGGTAGTTACCCGCAAGGAATGGATCGAAAAAATCCTCGCGAGTGATTATTTTAAATCACTTAAGGATGACGCGCGAAACCGCGTTTTCGAGCAGCCATTCTCAGCCCCTCCGGAAGATGCTGACCCAGCGACGATGGCTCTCGCCGGAACTGATATCTACTCGGCGATCGACAAACTTCTCGAAGAACACAACAACCTCCGAGCTATTGTTTTACTGTCAGATGGCGACTGGAATATCGGTCAACAACCTGTGGCCGCTGCTCAGAAGATGCGTCGTCGCAAGATCCCGCTCTTTGGAATCCCCACCGGTAGTGACCGTCGATTACCCGATCTCGACATCTCTAACGTCACGGCTCCAACGTATGGTATTGTTGGAGAAAACGTGCAAATCCCCTTTACCATCCTATCATCGCTCGATCGTGATGTCCGCACACTGGTTCGCCTACGTGATACCAAGTCGGGCAAGGAACGAAGCAAGAACATCACCATTCCTGCAGGCGAAGACTACCACGATTCAATCCTCTGGCGTCTCACCACAGAAGGCTCGTCCACACTTGAACTTTCCATTCCCGTTGCCAATGGCGAGATGGTTGCCAAGAATAACAAACGCCAGTTCACCATCGCTGGACGTAAGGAATCGCTCAACGTTCTGGTGATCGAGACTAATCCCCGTTGGGAATACCGCTTCATCCGAAACGCCCTCTACCGTGATCCAGGAGTTACGGTCGATTGCCTCCTGCTTCATACCCAGCTCGGCATGGGTGACGGACCCGGCTATATTCAAAAATTTCCAGATAAACTCGAAGACCTCCAGAAATATGATGTCGTCTTTATTGGTGATGTCGGAATCAGTGAAACTGGCGACGATGGTATCACCAAAGAGCAAGCCGAACTACTAAGAGGGCTCGTGGAAAAACAAGCCAGTGGCATTGTTTTCATTCCAGGCTCGAAAGGAAACCAGTTCTCTCTCGAGGATAGCGCCTTGGGTGATTTGATTCCTGTCATACTCGACGACTCCAAGAAAGAAGGCTTCAGCGACGTCACACCTTCAAAACTTAACCTCACCTCGGATGGAAAAGGCTCTCTACTCACCATGCTAGGTGATACTGAGGAGGACAATCCAATCATCTGGAAAAGCCTTCCCGGCTTTTACTGGCACGCCCCCATCATCAAGGCTAAGGGAGGCACTGATGTGCTTGCTGTCCATGCTAACAGATCAAATCAATACGGTCGGATCCCAATGCTCGTCACCCGCACAGCAGGAAACGGCAAAGTGCTCTACCTTGGTCACGACTCCGCATGGCGCTGGCGCCGTGGCGTGGAAGACCTTTACCACTATCGTTTCTGGGGTCAGGTCGCTCGCTGGATGTCTTATCAGCGTAATATGGCCGCCGGAGAGCGCATCCGCCTCTACTTCACTCCTGACCGCCCCAAGCCCGGCGACACCGTCAGTCTCAACGCCAACGCATTCGACCAATACGGAGCCCCCCTCAAGGATGGCGATGTCCTGATCGATATCACTTCCCCTGATGGTCAGACCAAGCGCATCAGCCTCGATAAAGCTGATGGTGCCTGGGGTAGCTACTCGGGAAGATTTAAAATCGCCCAGCCGGGAGCATGGAAAATTCAAGCAGCCATCGGTGAAGATACCACCCACGGAGTCAAAACAACTTTGTTAGCTCAAGGTAGCGAAATCGAAAAAACCGGTATGCCCGCCCGCGCTGACGTTCTTGAGGAAATGACCCGCGTCGCCAAAGGTCGATTAATGAGTGGAGACAAACTTGCCTCATTGGTCAAAGAGATCCAAGCCCTGCCCGATCCCAAACCCATGGAGACACGCACCCCACTGTGGTCACACTGGCTAACAGCAGCATCACTTATTCTCCTGCTTGCCATTTTCTGGGTTGGAAGAAAGCTGAACGGGACGTTTTAGGCCTCCTCGCTCATAGATTACCAGCTTTACGATAGCTAATAAAGAAAGCTGGGAGTATATTAAAGCTTCATTGGGCCGTTGATATGCCTGAGCTCTCGTTAAACCCACTTGTCCAGCGCGTCTTGCACCATCACAAGCGAAACCCTCGATACGGAATGCGCAGAAAATAATCTCTACCCTTCTTTGATCCAGATATTGCGGAACTCAATCGGGTCGTTGTGCCACTGGAGGCGGATGGGTGCCTGTTCAGGATGATTATCAGGATACTTCGCTACTTTTTTATGGGTAGTAGTCCCGTAGATTTTTTGGTTATCCTGGACCTTCACACCGTTATGAACGACAGTAACGTAGGCAGGCTTTTCCATACCTTTTTCACCATACACAGGAGCTGTAAAAGTGATGTCGTAACTCTGCCATTCACCCTGTGGGACTGAGGCATTTACCTTGGGAGGCGTTTGGCCGTAGATGGCTGCGGCTTGTCCATCGGCGTAGGTGACATTAGTGTGGCTTTCCTGGACTTGGATCTCGTAGCGATCCATCAGGAAGATGCCGCTGTTGCCACCTTTCTGGCCACTGATTTCTCGGCCTGCGGGAATTCTCCACTCGACGTGTAAGCTACAACTTCCGAAGTCTTGTTTGGTTTTGGTATCCCCGGATGTTTTTGGTTTAGGATTGCGTGAGGCAATTAGCACATCGTCCTTGATCGTCCACGCTCTTGTGAAGGCATCGGCATTTTTGCCATCAAATAGAACGATCGCACCGGCAGGTGCTTTAGTGGTCACAGCTCCATTCGATTTCACCTTCTTAGGGTGAGGTCGGCTCATTTGATGCACTTTGTAATCGCTCCAAGGTTGTTTCGGCGTGTCGTATTCTTCTTTCTTAGGCTCTGCATTAGAAACACCGGTGCAAAAAAGCACACCTAGGGAACCTAGAGAAAGAGCACTCAGTGAGAGAATCGTGTGGGATGGCTTGCGCATGAGAAATATACTCTGCCAGCAAAGGAAGTTTGTCAGGAAAAAACCGCCCCTATCCAAAACCACCCTTATCCCCTACGGAAACCTGCCTTCAGTTCAGAAATACTGGTGGCTTTGAGTATTAGGACGAGTACGGCATAGGCAGACATCCCGAGCCCCACAAGTAATCCTAGCGCAATAACCGATTTCCAGAAGCCTTCTGCAAACCAGGATCCAAGCACTTGGTAGCCAATCCAGACGAGCACGCCCATGACAACACTAGCGATACAAATACGCAGTGACTTGGTCCAGAATTCCTTGCCGGGATGAACCAGCCCTTTCAAACCTCGAGCCAGAAGGAAAACATTCACCCACGCTGCCACAGTGGTGGCGATGGCGATACCGACGTGGCCAAGGGGACCAAAGAGAAGCAGGCTTACCACAATATTAACAACCACCGTAATGCCTGCCATCATCATGGGAGCTCGGGTGTTTTCGCGGGCAAAGAATCCCGGCTGAAGCACTTTAATTAGAACATAACCTGGCAAGCCTAGTGCAAAGCCACGCAGTGCCATACCTGCCTGATAGGCATCATCTGGAGTGAATTCACCTCGCTGGAAAAGAACGGTGATGATGGGAACAGGTATCACTAACATGGCCACGGCAGCGGGAAGTGTGATTAGGAGACCCAGTTCCATTCCGCGCACCATGCTGCGGGAGGCACCAGCATGGTCGTCGCGTCTAACGAGTCGGGTTACCTCAGGAAGCAGCACCACTCCGAGAGCAATCCCGATCATCCCGAGTGGTAATTGATAGACCCGATCCGAGTAGTAGAGCCAAGAAATAGCACCCTGTTTAAACGAAGCGATGACTCCGCCAACGAGTAGGTTGATTTGTTGGATACCAGCAGCCAGCACACCAGGGCCCATGAGCAGAAACAGCTTCTTCATTGAGCCGTCGAAGACAGGTTTTTGAAGCTTCACCGCGTAACCGTTTTTCCGGCAGGCTCCGTAGAGCAACATAAACTGGAGCAGTCCCGCAACAGCCACACACCATGCCAACACGTGTGCAGGAACTTCGGAATTTTGCCAATGGACAAATACACCAAGACCGACAAGGAAAACAATGTTGAGTAAAATAGGAGCCGCCGCCGGCACGCCAAAGATTTTAAATGTATTCAGCACTCCACTCAGGTGCGCAACCAATGCCATGAATAGGAGATAACAAAAAGTGATTCGAGAAAGCGTAACGGTAAGATCAAACGTGTCTGGGTGGTTACGGTAGAGTTTAAGAGAACCATCCTCTGGAAAAGGATCATTAATTATAATCTCGCCCTCAACCCATCCGTAACTGTGACCTTGGGGCAGATTGATGTGACCATCGCTCGCGACAAATAGCAGGGTGCCTTTTTCCTCAGCCAATTCATTCAACCCCTCGATTGCAGAAACAGGATCGCGTTCAGCCTTCTCGGCATTTACTTTTTCCTGCGCTGCAAACGCCTCAGTTACTTCACGCCAGCCAACCGACTCTCCTCTGTCGCCATCCCCCCAGAATTCAGGAAATTTGAGTGGGCCTTCAGTGACGAATTTCAGATCGAAAATAGTGACAGGTCCCATATCGGGCTTGGTAAGGTAGATGTCGCGCGCACCATCAATTTCCATGACAAAGCTCTCTGTCTGACCAGCTGCGGGAGCCATCTCAACTTTCGCTTTAAAACCAGGAACCACAGCTCCCATGATCCAGTGCATACACGGAATAGCGACAAGAGTCAGAGCGACGAGTATTACCAGCAGAGTGGAAAATGCGTTCGAGGCAAATTTCATCGACTCAGCCTCACCGTCTTTTTCGAGTCTCCGACCAAACATCGGCACAAAGGCTGCGTTAAATGCACCTTCGCCAAAAATACGCCGAAACAAGTTAGGAAAACGGAATGCCGAGAAAAAAGCATCCCCCAATAATCCAGATCCCAAATATCTCGCGATCAAGATATCCCGCAGAAACCCCAGCACACGACTTATAGCCGTGAAGCCAGATACTTTCATGAGGGAACGGAGCATCGAAGACTAATGGATAGTGGAGAATTGATAATGGATAATGTTGCTAGCGCACAGATGCGCGGCGGAGTTTGTCCATGATGGCTACGCCGAGGCCTGTTTCGGAACAGGGTTCGGCGATGATTTCATCGACTCCACTTTCGTCGAGTTTACGGAGGACATAGAAGAAACGAACTGCGGCTTCGGCAAGTTTGCCATTTCCCGGCGAGAGTTCCTCGACCACTGCCCAGTCGTGGCCATTAATAAAGCCCGCTTTTTCAGATCCGCAGTAACTGAGTAGGCCGTATTTCTTTCCTTCCTCAGGCTGGAAGTCTTCAAATTTTCTAAGTAATCGCAGTGGAGTAACCGGTGCGTAGTGGTTGGCTAGTTGGCCTGGTGCCTCGGGGGCCTCGTTGGATCGGTTACGTTTCGGACGCTCGACTCTACCAAAGCGTTGCAGCACCTCCTTGGTCACGGGACCGGAGCGAAGCATGTGGAGAATAGGACGTTTCTCCCCTGCCTCGGGTTTGATGATGGTGCTTTCTATGCCTTCACGACAGGCTCCACCATCGACGATCGTTGGAATACGACCACCCAGTTCTTTTACGACAGCACTAGCGGAGGTAGGACTGATCCGACCAAAACGGTTAGCGCTGGGTGCCGCGATCGGACTTCCTAATTTCCGAATAACAGCCTTCATAAGAGGGTGGGCACTCATCCTGACGGCGACGGTTGGCAGCCCACTCGTCACGATATCGGGAACGCATTCTTTTTTCGGTAGGATGAGAGTTAGTGGTCCAGGCCAGCAGGCTTTCATTAGCTTTGCGACAACCTCTTTGATATCTTCGGGGACCTCAGCAACTTCGTCCACCTGCTCGAATGAACCCACGTGAACGATTAAGGGATCAAACTCGGGGCGTTCTTTGGCAGCAAACACCTTGGCCACGGCATCTGGGTTCAAGGCATCGGCGCCGAGCCCGTAGACGGTTTCAGTAGGTAAGGCAACCACCTCCCCCGCTTTAAGCAGGTCGGCTATTTCCTCAACAATCTTATTCTGCTCCGCAGGATCGGAGGCATCGATGATTCGTGTTTCGCTCACGCCCAGTGGGGTAGCGTATTAGACCCGATAATAGAAGCCAAATACACACAGCTTTCAAGCAGGGCAATAAAGCTAGGGAGGGAAACCGTAAATGTTGTGTGTTTAACCGCGAATATACGCTAATTTTTTATATCCTAACCATTCAAAGGAAAAAAGGGATTACTAAAGCTTCAGTCCATTTAGTCTGTCTTGTTATTGAGAGTTCCTAATGGTTCGAATCTGGTCTCTGATGCATTCCAAAAGAAGGTTCCTATTTCTCATCCTGTTTCTTCATTTGCCTCTATAAACCGTATTGTATGGAATTACTTTTTTGTATGTTTCGGCGGCGATTTCATTGAGATCGACGTCGGGCAAACCTTCTACTCTCTGTTTTTTCAGTGTTGAGATATCGCAATCGTAAATAGTCTGCAGCCATACCAGGGAGTTAAGATGGGAAATCAACTCCCCACCGTGTCCCAGCTCATCATTGAAAAGTTGCTCATTGTTTTCTTTACTCTTGTCCCTTGCCTTTTTGTCCGGGTTTAGCAAATACTTGACTCCCTGTAATTGACCCTTCTGAAAGCGTTTTATAAGTTCATATACCCCAATACCATAGGGGCAGAACAGAATCTTATTCTTCGGATATCTCTTTCTCAAAGGCTGAATGACACGTTCATAGAATTTTCCACAGCTCTTCTCTTTCTCATCTAACTCTTCAACACTTGCTCTATACAGGTGTTTTGCCCAAGGTGTGGCAATCATGAATGAAGTCTTCGGATTCTGTTCGAGGGCGTAGTCAAACCATTGGCTGTAATGCTCTGCCGAGCTGTCCTTCTCCGAGAAGCATGTCATGACCAGCAACTCTACCTTTCCTGAATCGAGAAATTTCTTTCCGGCGGCCTGAGCTCTACTATTCTCCCAGAGCAGTTTCGGGGATCCGTTCTCTCCTCCTGACATGACAGTACATCCGGTATGATTGACTACGGTGGTATCGGGAATGATTTCCAGCAGTCCAGCGGCTGCAGGTTTGAAAAAGCTGTGCCCCATATATAAACCGTAAACCCCTCTGATCTCCTCACCTTTCGGGACATCTTCAGCGGATACGGTTGTCGGTCCAGTCGCCCTTCCACCCCTTCCACCCCTTCTTTTTTGCATGCCTCTCTTTGCCATATAGGCT
>TARA_B110000881_G_scaffold217518_1_pt1 | contig 10994 bp, 9 predicted proteins | sample TARA_B110000881 | Tara Oceans TARA_B110000881 (sample SAMEA4398150) | marine metagenome | biome: Polar Biome; feature: [MES] marine water layer (ENVO:01000295) within the mesopelagic zone...; material: water (ENVO:00002006), including particulate matter (ENVO:01000060) such as......
TTTAAACTGTTTTAAAAACCTAAGATCATTTTCAAAAAACATTCTAATATCACTGACTTGGTATAAAAGCATGGCAATTCTTTCAATGCCCATTCCAAAAGCATATCCAGAATACTCTTCGGGGTCAATGCCACAATTAATCAGAACATTTGGATCAACCATTCCACATCCCATAATTTCTAACCAACCTGTTCCTTTAGTGATTCTTCTGTCAGTTTCTGTTTCTAGACCCCAATAAATATCTACTTCAGCACTTGGTTCGGTAAAAGGAAAATAAGAGGGCCGTAAACGGATAGTAGATTTGCCAAATAATGCTTTAGTAAAATATTGTAATGTTTGTTTTAAATCAACAAATGAAACATCTTTATTAATATATAACCCCTCAACCTGATGAAATATACAATGAGATCTTGATGATATAGCTTCATTACGAAAAACACGACCTGGAGAAAGTATACGAATTGGGGGTGAATTACTTTCCATATATCTAACTTGAACAGATGAAGTGTGAGTTCGAAGTAAAATATCTGGATTAGTTTGAATAAAAAATGTATCCTGCATATCTCTCGCTGGATGGTGCTCTGGAAGGTTTAATGCAGTGAAATTATGCCAATCGTCTTCGATTTCTGGTCCATCTGACAAATTAAATCCAATTTTTGAGAAAATTGATATAATACGATTCCTAACAATGGACAAGGGATGTCTTGTGCCTGAATCAGGGACTAACCCTGGGCGAAACAGGTCTCCATTTGCGCCAACCTCATTAACTATGTTTATTTCTCCCTTGAAAGATTTTATTTTTTCACTTACAGCATTTTTAAGCAGATTTAATTCTTTTCCAAATTGTTTCTTGTCTTCTTTTGGAACATTTCTAAAAGAGATGAAGAAGTTGTTTAAAACTCCTTTTTTACCTGAATATTCAATTCTGAATGATTCCAGTTCAGATAAATCTTGTGTTTTGAAATTATTTACTTTTTTCAAATGCTTTTTTACCTCTTCAATCATAATGTAAAAGTACAGATTCTATTAATTATAACAACTCTATTTAAAAAGACTTATTATTTGATTTAGGATAGCTTTAATTTATACCTCAAATTTAGTTTCTTTTTTAATGAATGCTTAAATTGAAAAAAATATTCAGATGAATGTTAATTGGATTGACTTGATTCTTTCAGGTATATTTATTTATGGAGCTATTGTCGGTTTCAAAAGAGGACTAGTTAGAGAAGTTGCAAGTTTATTTGGTTTATTTATAAGTATAATTAGTGTTTTTTATTTTTCAGACCAGTTATCAAATTTGATTGAAATATTTTTGAATTTGACTTCAACTGTTGCATATATAATTTCATGTTTAGTAATCTTTTTAACAGTCATATACTTAGTTTCTTATTTAGCTAAAATAATAACTAAAGCATTAAGTATAGTTGCCCTTGGTTTTTTAAATCGTGTAACTGGTCTAATTTTCGGCTTATTTAAATGGATAATTATTTCGTCAAGTATAATATTCATAATAAACAAAATTTTATTTTTTAATGAATTTAGCGAACAACTAAAAGGCGATCAAATGAAAACTTCTATTATGTATAGTCCTCTTTCTGAAGTTGGTGCTTTTATTTTTGAAAAAATTAATACTAATACCAACGAAGAAGAATGGGAATATTTATAAAGTTTTTATTTGGTTTTCAATTACCCAGCCCTCAGATCCATTAACTAACCTTATTTTTTCCCAACCTTTTAATTTGTCCATTAACTGAACTTTGGTTCCTTCGTGTAAAATAAATATTTCTTCATTCCTACTGTTAGGTTCAGAAAAAACTGATAATTCTTTTGCGAAAATAATTCCATTTTTTGTTTCATTTAATTTTTTGGACTCCTTCCAAATTATATTAGAGGTCAAAAAAGAAAAAGACAGAAAAACTATTGATAATGAAAAATAGAATCTTTTATGAATGGAATTATATGAAAATAAGTAAAACAAAGATGAAATAAAAAATATTAACATAAAGCCAATTGACATAAAGGACCAAATTCTAAAAGAAAATAAAAAAATTAAAGAATCTATGTTTTTTTGAACTTGTGTTTTTGGAAGCTCTTCAATACTATCTAATATCATGTTTTTCGCAAATGATAAATTTTTTAAAATATATTGATCTTTTGGTGATAAAATTAGTGCCTTTTCAAAATAAAAATTACTCTTAGCTACTTCATTAAGCTTATAAAAACAATTTCCTAGATTAAAATATAATTCAGGGCTATGCAGCTCATTTTCTAATATTTTATTGTATTCATTAATAGCTAACTCAAATTCACCTTTATTATATAATTCATTACCCTTTTCAAATAATAAATCTGAAGTTTGTGAAAATCCGATTTTGAATAATAAAAAAACTATGTAAAAAGATTTTTTCATACTAAATTTCATAATCAAGTTTTTCAATGATTTCAATTGCAGAATCATAATCATGTTTCATTTTAACCTCGGTTATTGGAGAATATCTAGCCATATCACAATTATCTAAAATGATCATAAAAGAATCAATTGTTGATGTATTAGCTCCTAATTTAATTAATGAATCAACTATTATTTCTTTTTTCATATCTACAGTTTCAATTTTAAGTTTTGCTTTTAAATAATTATGAAATGCTTTTTCCAAAGAGTCATAAAACTTGGACTTATTATTAATATGTTTTTTTGCATTTCCCAAAAACTTGATAGCAAGCTTACTTCTTCTTTTCAATTTTAAATAATTTTCATCAATGGTTCTAGAACTCCATAATCTTTTAATAAAAATAATAATAGGTAAAAGTATTAGTGGCAAAATTATTATTAACCAATAGGTTGATTTTTTCCAAAATTCAACTTGATTAATTGGAGAAAATTTTGATTTTAATTTTATAAAACCAAAAGTATTATTAGTGTTTGTTTTTAAATCTTGATTAATTTTATCTTGTTTTTCAATTAAATTATCAGAATCACCCCCATAAACATCAACCATATGATCAATAGAGCTTAGAGTTTGATATGAGACTTTGTCGGGGTCAAAATAGATAAATTCAATTGATGGAATCGGATATTTTCCCTGATATTGCGGAACCATCGTATAAGTATTTTGAATTGTCCCTTCCATACCTGAAAGAGTAGTGTTGATTTCTTCTTTGTATTCTGGCTCAAATACCTCAATAGAGCTTGGAACTTTTATTTTTGGAAGTTCAAAAAGCTTTAAGTTTCCTTTTCCTGTAACCTTAACAATTGATTGAAATGATTCTAATGCTTTAAGAGATTTTTTATTGATCAAAAAATCTAATTTAAATTTTCCAACTGCTCCAGAAAAATCATTTGGTCGATTTTTAATTGGAAGTTCCTTTACGTTTAAAACACGTTTTCCCGCATTAACAGACCTTGAAACTTGTTTATAGATAGTATTTCCAAAAAAGTCTCTACGTTTAGTTGGAATTTCTAGAACTAAACTCAATGCAAGAGGTTCAATAATTAATTTTCCTATTTTTTGAGGATATAACACAGTTTTTCTCCATATTACTTCATTGTAAGCCTCTCCCTTATATGATCCTGATTCAACCCTTAACTGTGGAATTTTTATTGAACTACTCCAAAAGTCTCTGAATTTAGGGCTTTGAATTTCACGAGCATCAGAAATTTTAATCGGATTTCTAAAATACAGTTTATAGACAACAGTTATTGCCTCATTTAAATAAGGATTGGTATTAGAAATTTCTGCTATGAGATGCATGTTCTCATCAGCTAAATACTCAACACTTGAAGATCCAGAAGGCTTTATAACAGAAGGTAAAACCTCAATTGAAACAGGAGATGTTTGATATGAAATTCCTTCAAAGCTGATCTCAGCAGATCCTATTATAAATGTTCCTTTTTCTTTAGGTGCTAAAAAATATGTAAAAGTTTTTGAAAAAGATTTTTTACCATTAATCCATGAATTACTTACAGATTGATTTGGACCTCCTACTAAATTGAAATTTTCAAATGATGGAGGATTAAAATTGTCTCCATTTTGATTCATCACAAAATCAATTCTTAAGCGCTCATTTACTCCTAATTTTTTCTTACTGACCCTAAGATCAAAATCAACCTGAGCATTTATAAAAAAACTAGATAGAATTATATATATGTATGTTATTATACGCATTGAATTACCAATCCTTTTTAGTTTTAACTGGTTTACCTTTAACTTTTTTAGCATTGATTTTATCTTGTACTTTTTTCTCTTGATTATTTATTGCTTCAAGAAGACTTTTAACCTGTTCTGGTGATAACTGTCCTGGTTTTCTGTTTTGATTTGAATTATCTTTTTTAGAGTCTTTCTGATTTTTATCATTCGCCTCGTTATTTTCTTTATTGGGTTTATCTTCTTTTTCTTCTTTACCATTATCATCTTTGTCAGAAGATTTTTCATTTTTATCATCCTCTCCTTTTTTATTTTTGTCTTTATTTTGTTTATCCTTGTCTTTATTATTTTTATTTTCATCCTCTAATAAAGACTTTGCAAGAGCATAATTATATCTAGTTTCGTTATCTGAAGGATTATTTCTTAGTGCATTTTTATAGGATTCTACTGCTTTTTCATATTCTTTTTTCTTCATATAAACATTACCCATATTGTGAAGCGCTGCATGCTTTTCAGTTTTATTTTCAGAAAATTTTTGAGTTCTAAAAAACTGTTGTGCAGCTTCATCATATGCATTTGCCTGATATTGAGTGTTTCCAAGGTTAAATAAAGCTTTTGGAGTTTGAGGTGCTCTTGTTAGAGCAAGACGATAATCCATTTCTGCTCCTAAATAATCTTCCTTTTTAACTTTTTCATTTCCTTCATACAATTCATTGTCAATAGAAGTTTTTTGAGAAATCAAAGAAAAGCTAATAAGTAAAAATAATAGGTTTAAGTATTTCATTTTAATTTTTTTTCATTAAAAAGGTTTAATTTTTTTAACCACATTGTTTCTTTTTCAAAAATAAATAATTCGATTAAAAGTAATATAAATGATATAAAAATAAATGGCTGAAACCGATCTTTATAACTGACGAATTTTTTTGCTTCAAATTCTTTTTTTTCTAAATTTTTTAAAATCTCAGACACAAAGGCTAATACCTCTTTCGTGTCATTTCCATCTATATATTGTCCATTAGCATTTTCAGAAATTAATTTTAAAATTTCAGTATTTCTTTTTGTTATTACAACCTCTCCATTTTCATCTTTTTTATAACTTTCCAATACGCCATTTCTTTTAATTGGGATTGGTCCTCCTGATTCTGTTCCAATTCCAAAAGTAAAAATTTTAATTCCATTAGCAGCTGCTCTCTTAGATGCACTTTCTGCCTCGTCAGAGTGGTCTTCTCCGTCAGAAATAATAAAAACAACTCTATTGGTTTGATCCTCATCATTAAAATATGTTGATGACAAATCTAATGCAGAATTTAGAGCAGTTCCTTGAGAAGACAACATATCCGTGTTTAAACTTTGTAAAAACATTTTACCTGCATTATAATCAGTCGTTATCGGCAGTTGGGGAATAGCCTGGTTTGCATAAGCTATTATACCTATTCTATCACCAACCAAATTATTTATTATTGCTGAAACAAGTCGTTTAGCTTTTTCAATACGATTAGGGGCAATATCCTCTGCTAACATGCTTTTAGAAACATCTACAGCAAAAACAAGATCCACCCCTTCTCTTTTTACAGTTTCTAACTCTGTACCTATCTTAGGATTAATTAACCCTATTATTAAAAAAAATAACGAAAGAATTAAAAGAAGAAACTTCAATGAAATCTTAAATATTGATCGATTGGGACTTAAATATTTTATCATTTTTAAACTAATAAACTTTTTTTGAGTATTTAACTTCCATCTCATAACCCATAAAAATAAAACCAAAAGAAATGGAATAATAAAAAATAAGTACGTGTAGGATGGTTCGTCTAATAAATACATAATTTATATAAAGCTTCTAAAAAGTGTGTTACGTAAAATAAATTCTAATATTATGAAGGTTAAAGCCAAAAAAATAAAAGGACGATATTTCTCATTATAGTTAGTATACTTAAATTCTTCGATTTCTGTTTTTTCTAACTTATTAATAACAGAATAAATTTGTTTTAATTTTTCGTTATCTGTAGCTCTGAAATATTGACCACCTGTCATGTCAGCTATTGATCTTAGGAGCTTTTCATCAATTTCAACTTTAGTCATTCCATATTGAAAGCTACCATTAGGCATAATTCCTATTGGAGCTTTTGCCATTCCATTGCTCCCAAGGCCAATAGTATATGTTTTAATTTCATATTCAGCTGCTAATTCAGAAGCGATTTTTGGATCAATAAAACCAGAATTATTAACTCCATCTGTCAAAAGAATAATTACTTTACTTTTAGCTTTGCTATCTTTTAACCTATTAACTGATGTGGCTAATCCCATTCCAATTGCAGTACCATCTTCGATTAATCCTTGATATTGAATTTCAGATAAACTATTTTTAATGATATTTTTATCACTGGTAATTGGAGTAAGAGTATAACTCTCGCCAGCGTATACTACCAAACCTATTCTGTCAGATACTCTATCATCAATAAAATCTGAAGCCACCCTTTTTAAAGCATTAAGACGATTTGGTTTTAAATCTTGAGCTAACATACTAGAAGAGACGTCAATTGCCATAACAATATCTATTCCTTTGTTAGTTTTACTCTTAACCGATGTTTCTGAGGTTTGAGGTCTAGCCATTGCAATTATTAATAGAGATAAAGTAATTATTCTAAAAATAAAAAGTGTTGGCCTTAAGTATATTCTCAATGTTTTTCTTTTAATGGTATCTAAATTTGATAATTGAAGATGAGCTTGTCTATTTTTATGAGAATAGATTTCCCATATAATTAACAATGGTATTAGACCAAAAAGCCAGAAAAAGTATGGGTTTAAAAAAGATAAGTTTTCTAACATATTTATAATTCTTTTATTAATTCAATACTATTAATAATTTTTTTACTTATTTCATTACCATAACGGTCATCTTTATTGTAAATCAATGTTAAACTAACTCTCCCTTTATCATAATCAATAATTAAAGTTGTGAAATAGCATCTTACCATCTCATCGTCTTTAACCTTTAGAAGATCAAGAGTCCCTGATATTTTAAGTGTAGGAAGACCAGAAGATGTTTCATAATTATCTGTATCCATTAATATATTCACAGCTCCCTGACTTTGGTATCTTTCAATTGTTTGATTAATAATTTTTTTAGTTTTTTCTTCTCCACTTATCTTACTGTTTCCCTGTGAGTTTTCATTTGAATCACTTTTATCATTCTTTTCAAAAAGTAATTCAATATAGTATTTGGATTGAATACTATCCATTATAAAAAGAGTGGATGTGTTTGGATTAATTATTTTTCTTTCTAAAATTTTTGGAGTTAACAATTTTATTGGAGGGGAGCCATACTGAGAATTAAACCACTCATTATTAATTAATTTTTTGGTTGGATATCCAAATAATGTATCTCTAACAGGATAATATCCAAATATTAATATTAGAAGTATAATTGACGAAACGGATAAAATAAATATTGAACTTAAAACCCATTTTAATATTTTTTTTTGTTTTTCTTTTCTTAAAAATTCTTTATAATTTTTTTTAGCTTTTAATTCTTCGATTGTTGGCTCTGGTAAAACCTCTTTTGTTTCTATAACAACATCTTCTAACAATTGCCTGTCTAACTTAGCAGCACCTGAGTCTGGAACGGCTCTAGCAAACTTTACTAAATCAGCAGTTCTAAGAACAGTTTTTAAATTCTTGATGGTTAATTCTTCTAAATCTAATTTTCCTTCTTGTTTGTGTAGCTCTAATTTTAATAACAGTTGATCTGAAGTACTTTCCAATGCATCTATATTAATTTCTTCTTCGATATATCTTCTAACGACCTGTGTTAATTCAGAATAGTATGTTTTAAAGTCCTCTTGAATTTCAGGATTTCTTTTTTCTAATTCTTTGAGAGCTTTAATTGCTCTTTCAAAAGGAGGAATAATTTTTTTTCTTTCTGATGATTTTCTTTGATAAACAAGTGTTAAATAAATCAAACCAATAAAAATAAGTGCTATTATAACTGCATAAACAGATCTCTTAATTAGATCATCATAATTTTTTCTAACCTTTTGAAGTGGTTTGATTTGATAGAGCTTCTGTTTAAATGTATCAACAATAATGTCTTTTACCTCAATTTTTACTGAGTCTGAAAGCTTGGAAAAACCATTAACTAACACTCGTTGTGGAGGTATCTTATAGTGTCCTGAATCAAATTGAATTAAGGCATATTTCTTGGTCAATAAGTACTTGTTTTTAATTTTCTGAGTGTCTGTTGGGAAAATTTCTAAAAGTTCCATTGGGGCAATTTGCAACTCCTCTGGAAATTCAATTCTTTGAATTGAATCAACTTCAATATTTAAAAAATAATCAATTTGTTCTCCAATATTAATTGTACTAGAAACAACACCAGAATTGACTTTTGGCATGATTTGACAATTAACTTTACCAAATACTAAAAAAATTAAAGTAAATCTGAAAAAATTCATTTATCTAGTTCTTTTTTTAAAATAACCTAATAGTTTTTTTACATAACTTTCTGAAACTCCACAACTGATTGATCCTGCGCCATTTTTATTGAATAATGTTGAAAAGTTTTCAGCATTTTTCGCATACTCAATTGAATAAGACTCGCGAATTAATTTAGAATCAGTATCAACCCATGAAAGTCCTTTTTTTTCTGAATCCATAATTGGTATAAGTCCCATTTTAGGCATAAATGTTTCTAGTTTATCATAAATTCTAATCCCTGTCAAATCATGTTTTTTTGCAGCAATTTTTAATGTTTTTTCGTAATTAGAATCAATAAAGTCTGACAAAAGGAACACTATCGCTTTCTTTTTCAGAACACTAGATAAAAAAGCTAATGCTTCTCCAATATTAGTTGATCTATTAATGGGTTCAAACTCAAGCAATTCACGTATTATTCTTAAAACATGTGAGCGTCCTTTTTTGGGGGGTATATATAACTCTATATTACCTGAAAACATTGCTACACCTACTTTATCATTATTTTGAAGTGCAGAAAAAGCTAAAGTAGCTGCTATTTCAGTTATCACTTCTCTTTTTGTTTGAGATTGAGAACCAAAAAACTCCGAACCACTAATATCTATCAAAAGCATCAAAGTAAGTTCCCTTTCTTCTTCAAAAATTTTTATATAAGGGCTGTTGTACCTTGCAGTTACATTCCAATCAATGGCTCTTACGTCATCTCCAAACTGATATTGTCTAACCTCACTAAATGTCATACCTCTACCTTTAAAAGTACTATGGTATTCTCCACCAAATATATGATTGCTTAATCTTCGAGTTTTAATCTCGATTTTACGAACTTTTTTTAAAAGTGCTTTAGTATCCATGAAATTATAGCTTAGGGTACTTCTACTTCATTTACTATTTGACTAATTATTTCTTCAGTACTAATATTTTCAGCCTCAGCTTCGTATGTTAAGCCAATTCTATGACGAAGAACATCATAAATTACAGCTCTTATGTCCTCAGGAATGACATACCCTCGATGTCTTAAAAACGCATGGCATTTTGCGGCAGTTGCTAAATTAATACTTCCCCTAGGAGATGATCCAAATCCAATTAATGGATTAAGTTTACTTAGGTTATAGTTTTCAGGATAACGAGTACAAAAGATTAAATCAAGTATATATTTCTCAATTTTTTCATCCATATATACTAACCTAACTGATTCTTGGGCGCTAATAATTTGCTTTATTGAAACAACTGGCTTTATTTTTTCGAAAGCTCCTTTTAAATTTGAACGAACAATTAATCGTTCGTCTTCAATTTTGGGATAATCAATGATTGTTTTTAACATAAATCTATCAACCTGAGCTTCAGGTAATGGATAAGTTCCTTCTTGTTCTACTGGATTTTGAGTTGCCATTACTAAAAAGGGTTCCGTTAGCTTAAATGAAGTATCTCCAATTGTAACTTGCTTCTCCTGCATAGCTTCTAGAAGCGCAGACTGAACTTTTGCTGGAGCACGGTTTATTTCATCAGCCAATACAAAGTTTGCAAATATAGGCCCCTTCTTTATTGAAAAATCATTCTCTTTCATATTAAATATCATAGTTCCTATTACATCGGCAGGTAAAAGGTCTGGTGTAAACTGTATACGACTGAAACTGCCTTTAACTGCCTGACTTAAAGTGTTAATCGCTAAAGTTTTTGCAAGACCTGGAACTCCTTCTAATAAAACGTGGCCACGACCTAAAAGCCCAATGACAAGTCTTTCAATCATAGTTTTTTGACCAACTATAACTTTATTCATTTCCATAGTAAGAAGATCTACAAAGGCACTTTCCTTCTCAATGATTTCATTTATCGAATTAATATCTATGTTAGTGTTTTCCATGATATATATTAAGGTTTAAAATTTAGTGCAACAAAAATGAAGATTAATTTTAGCAATTGTTGTTAATAATTGGTTAAAAAATAGAACTAGTTGCAAGCCTAGAGGCACAAAGTATTACTATTTTAGAAGAAATTATAGCTTTTAATGAATAAAGAACTGGCTTCTAATATTATTTCAGGAACAATGACTTGGGGCAAATGGGGTATAGGACTATCCACCCATAAAATGCAGGAACTAATTGAATATAATCTTGAAATAGGTATAAATTCTTTTGATCATGCAGATATTTATGGCGGATATACTACTGAATCTGAATTTGGAAAGGCACTTCAGCTTTCAAGTATTCAAAGAGAAAATATAAAACTAATTTCTAAATGTGGAATTCAGTATCCATCAGACTTAAGGCCAGTTAAAGTAAAGCACTATGATTATTCAGCTAAACATATAAGATATTCTGTTGAGAATACATTGAGAAATTTAAAAACTGAATATATTGATGTGTTTTTACTCCACCGACC
>TARA_B110000881_G_scaffold30601_1_pt1 | contig 10730 bp, 5 predicted proteins | sample TARA_B110000881 | Tara Oceans TARA_B110000881 (sample SAMEA4398150) | marine metagenome | biome: Polar Biome; feature: [MES] marine water layer (ENVO:01000295) within the mesopelagic zone...; material: water (ENVO:00002006), including particulate matter (ENVO:01000060) such as......
TAGTGAGGTGCTTTAAATCAATTTTGAGAGAACCTCGACGAGGCGTTGAAGATCTTCTTCGCTGTTGTAGGCCTGAACCGAGATGCGGAAGAAATCTCCATGTTCATTTGAAAAAATGGGGATCTCAATTTGATGGTTTTCGAAGAGAACTGCGTGGAGGGAAGAATGATCTCCAGGGGGTAGCCGGAAAGAGGCCATCTGTGGTGATTTCAGGTCCGGCGATCCGTAAAGTGAAGCCTGGTGAGTGATTTTCAGCAGAGCAGGCGAGATTTTATTCAAAATGATGGAGCAGGCCGGGACGATTGTCTGAAACCAATCGTTTTTCTCTAGAAAATTGATGGCATCGCTGACAGCGAGAAAGGCTGAGATATCAGTGGTTCCCTGCCATTCATTTTCGAGAAGTAGGGAAGTTGATCCTTCGGAGATGTTGCCCCAACCAATGATTGGAGAACGAACGTGATCTGCCTGATGAGGAGCGGCATAAACAAAGCCGGCCCCTTTGGGAGAAAGGAGCCATTTATGACAATTGCCCACGTAGAAGTCGGCGCCGAGTGAATTAAGATCCAGAGGAAGCTGGCCCGGAGCATGAGCTCCGTCGATCACCGAGATGACGTTGGTTTTACGAGCCATGAGAACCAGTTCCTCGACGGGAAGGCGGAGCGCTGAATCGGCGGCCAAGTGCGGGATGGCCATGACTCGGACAGAAGAAACCAAGTGCTTGTGAAAGGCCTCTACAATCTCGCTGGATGAAGTGGCGGGCAGGGGAATGGGGACCCGGACAATCTCCGCGCCGGATTCCTCGGCGATCGTTTTCCACATGCGGTTCACGGCTCCGTATTCCTGATCGGTGATCAGGATGATATCGCCTCTTTTGAGAGAAAGGGAACGGGCGACGACGTTCATGCCATACGTCGTGTTTCGAACGAAGGCGATGTCGTCGGTCCCGCAATTTAAGAAGCCGGCCAAGCGACTTCTTGCGGTTTTCATTTTTTCACAGAAGTTCCGCTGTAGTAAATTGACCGGTTCGCGTTCCAGTTCGAGTTGGTATCGCTGATAGGCCTCGAACACTGGACGCGGGCAGGCACCGAACGAACCATGGTTGAGGTAGGTGATGGAGGGATCGAGGAGGAAATTGTTTTTCAAATGGATGAGAAGGTTAGCGTTGAACTGATTACGGGTCTTCTTGAAATATCGGATTAGAGGCGTAAACTTTTTCCACGGAAACCTCCCGCTCAAAATGGTCCGCTGAATCAGCGCTTCTTGAGAGCATGGATGGAATTGTTTTCGTTGGATGGGAAGGGAATCTAGATCAAGCTAGCAAGGCATGTTTGAAAAGCCCTCAATGATGATTTTGACATTAAAACATAGAATGAGAATTCGAGTTCTAGCGCGACTGGGAGTCCTCTTCGCGTTTGTTTCTCCAGCCTTTTCTAATGACAAGGGAGCTGGGATGACGAAAGTGTTGTTGGATGGAAAGCGCTCCAAGGACGCGGTCCAGTTGGTCGGTGAGAATGGCCATCTCTTCGTGCCGGAATCGGATAAGGTGAAGAGTCAATGGGTTTTCAAGAATGGCGTGCTGACCGCTTCTCCAAAATGGGACAGTCTCGTGACGTCCGAGGTTTATTCCGATTTCCGGATGCATGTGGAGTTTAACGTGAACAATGTTCCTGATGTCGATGCCGAGAAGAATGGTAATTCGGGGGTCTACATTCAGCAGAGGTATGAGCTTCAGATTCTGAACTCCCACGGGGTGGCGCATGAAGACTACAAGGCAAGTTATGCCGGCAGCCTTTATCGGCAAAAGAAGCCGGACAAGCTTGTCTCTAAGCCGGCGGGCGACTGGCAGAGTTACGACATTGTTTTTCGGGCAGCAAGATTTGAGGGTGAAAAGAGAACGGAGAATGCCCGCATCAGCGTGATGCATAATGGCGTAATCATTCACGATGACTATGCCCTTACCAATAAGACGGGAGCGGGAAAAAAAGAGGGACCCGAACCATTGCCAATCAAATTGCAAGGACACCACAATCCGGTGAAGTTTCGCAATGTTTGGATCCAACGTTTGAATCTCGAACCAAAGAAGAAAGCTCCACCGGCTAAGAAAAAAAAGAAGGGCTACACTTACGCTGTTCCCTTTGACAGAATTCCGCCCTCACCAGCTCTCAATCCGAGGGATGCTCTCAAAACTTTTGTGCTTCACGAGGACTTTGAGATTAGTACGGTGGTCCATGATCCGGCCGTGCAAAATCCGCTGGCGTTACGATTCGATGGTGACGGCCGGATGTGGGTGGTAGAAATGCGGGCCTACATGCCGGATGCCAACGGAAAGGGAGAGGAGGAGCCAATTGGAAGGATCTCGATCCATGAAGATACCAACAACGATGGCTTCTACGACAAGACGAGTGTCTTTCTGGATGGATTGAACCAACCCCGTTCGATCGCGTTTCACAAGGGCGGCGTTCTCTATGGAGGGCATGAGAAGCTCTACTTTATCGAGAACCTGAATGGCAAGGCCGGCAAGATGACGGTGATTGACGAAAACTACACCCAGGACGCCAATGTTGAACATCGTACCAATGCTCTCATGCGTGGGCTCGACAACTGGATCTACAATGTGAAATCGGATGCCCGCTACCGGCAGATCGACGGGAAGTGGGTGAAGGAGAAGACCTCCTTCCGTGGACAGTGGGGGATGTCGCAAGACAACTACGGGCGACTTTATTACAACGAGAATTGGTTCGGAATCAAAGCCGACCAGCTTATGCCAAACCTTCTCATGCGAAATCCCAATTACCTTCTGGGAGGAAATTACGCGACTCAGATTTCCTATCGTGACAAGCTCTATCCGGCCCGGATTACTCCCGGCGTCAATCGTGGCGGTGAAGGGGATATCGATGACAAGGGATACCTCAAGGCTGCGACCGGAGCGGCTGGGCCAGTGGCCTATCGTGGTGATCAATTCCCGCCTGAGTTTCAAAACACGGCCCTCTTTTGCGAGCCCACCGCCAACCTCGTGCGGATGGTTCACGTGACTCGCAAGGATGGTCTTCTCTCAGGTGAACATCGGATGGGGGAGAAGGAGTTCCTCGCTTCGACTGATGAGCGTTTCCGGCCGGTTAATCTTTTTACCGCTCCTGATGGCACTCTTTTTGTGGTCGATATGTACCACGGCATCATCCAGCATAAACACTACCTCACGAAGTATCTCCGTGAACACATCGCCCATCGGAATCTTGAGCGCCATCCGCGACTCGGACGAATCCATCGCATCAAATACAAAGGGAGTCCCCGTGGGCCCAAGCCGAAGATGCTTGGGAAAGAGGGTGCGGCTTTGGTTGAGTATTTGTCTCATCCCAACGGCTGGTGGCGCGACCGTGCTCAGCAATTGATCGTGGATTTTGGGAAAGAAGATGTCGTTCCGGCCCTGACAGCTTTGGCGGGCGATGAAAGCAAGCCACTTGGTCAGATTCATGCTCTCTGGACCCTTGAGGGACTTGGCCAACTGAACTCCCGAGCGATCTCCGAGGCCCTCACTACGAGCGATCCGTATGCCATCGAATCTGCCATCCGTCTGGCTGAGCTTCTTTCTTCCGAAGAGTCGGTGAAGTTGCTTCCTAAATTTGCCGAACTTGCCCACTCGTCTGACCTGGTCATCCAACGGCAGCTCGCGGCATCACTGGGAAGAATTCCAGGAAAGGAAGCTTTGACCCTTCTTAAAGAAATCTTGATGAAGAACATCGATGCCCCGTATTTTCGGGAAATTACCATTAACGGTCTCGCTGGTCGTGAAGGCGAGTTTCAGGAGGTTTTAGGCGGTGAGTTTCAGGACGCGAAGTTCCTGAAATATCTTGAGCATTGCCTCACACCCAAGACGACCGCAGCCGCGTTCAAAGCGCCTCGCGATAAAATTCACTTGGCGTCCTTCCAGCGAGGCGAAAAGTTTTACATCCATAACTGTATGGCCTGTCACGGTGCTGATGGCAAAGGTCTCGAAGCTCTCGGGCCTCCGCTGTTGAAATCCGAATGGGTGAACGGCTCTCAAGATCGTCTTTCTGCGATTCTCTTGCAAGGTCTTATGGGGGTGATCGAAGTGGACGGGAAAAAATATACTCCAGCGGCAGCAATGCCGGGCTTGAAGGATGCTCCCCAAATTGATGATGTGCAGCTTGCCGACGTAGCCACCTTCATTCGTCACGCCTGGAACAATCGTAAGAGCGCGGTAAAGCCGGAAACCATTAAAGCGGTCCGTGACGAACTCGCTGACCGCGAGACCACCTTCACTCCGGATGAGCTTAAGAGGAAGTATTCCCAATAAGTTCGAGAGAGCGTTCTAGCGCTTCCTGGTTCGTCCGGTTTTTCGGCGGGGGCCCTTGTTCTTGAGCTTGGGCTTTTTGTTTTGGAGTGGCTTTGACTTGGTCCGGTTACTCTGGCCTTTCTTGGGCTGGGTGCGGAAGTTGCGAGGTTGGCTGTCGTAGGAGAAGTCTTCCGCGATCCTTTCTTCAAGAGGGACTGCGACGAGCTTCGAGAGTTCTTCGAGGTTCTTGCTTTCACCCTGGGTCACAAAGGTGGTGATTTCGGCAAGCTCGGATTCGGCCCGCTTGAGATAGTCTTGATCGATCTCGTGGAAGTCGAAGTGGATGATGGACTTGATCCCCGAGAGGTCGGCCTTACTAAGGACTGATTCGGTGGCAAAGATCGCCTGAAGGGTTCCTTTTTTGAGATCCTGTAATGCGCGCTCACGGAGTTCGACTTTTTTGCTGCCCGAAATGGTGTCGGTCGCGAGGTCATTTAAGCCGGCTTCGGTGTTCAGGGCCAAAAGAGTCTCGCGGTTCCTGACAAAGACCAAGGCCGGGGTTGGAAAGCTTCGGCTAGCCAACAAGTGCAGGAGAAGATCGCTCTTTTGGTGTTCGAAGACTTCGTAGATCGATTGAAGCGTGGGGGGCATGGGCTGGATGCTACTTCACAGTGTTACTTGTGCCGAGAAGATCGTTCACGGCTTTGTTGGTAACCCGCACGATGTATTTGTTGGGCTGGTTTTTGAGTGCTTTTTTCAAGGCGGGAAGGACCGGGAGAGCTTGTTTTTCGGCTTCATCGAGAGCGATGGCGGCGTGGAGTCGGGACCATTGCTCGGGGGACTCGAGAGCCTTGGTCAGTTCAGCAAGTGCTTTTGTTTCTTCGGAATTGAGCCGGAGAAGTGCACGGGCGGCAGCGATGCGAACGACGGTTGAGGAATCGTTCTCAATAATCTTTAGGCATGCGGGGACGCTTTTGCCGGTTTTGACGGCGGTGTTACCAATGCCTGTGGCGGCCCAGTAGCGGACGGCGGCATCTTGATCCTTCAGGCCCTCGTGGAGGGCGGGAAGGGCTGATTTCCCCTCGGAAGCGAGGCCCGCCATTTTGCCGAGTCGTTCGGGAAGAGTGGTGTCTTTGGTCTCGGCAAGGATGGCGTAACGCGAGCCGGCCTTTTTCTCGCGGAGTTCCATTTCCGGCTCGGGGATGAGGCCGAGGTCACGGGTGTCTTTGATCCACCGAATATGAGCCTGACGGAGGCGGTCAAGGTTCTCTTTGTGAGCGGGGTCGCCGGCAAGGTTGTTGACTTCGTGGGGGTCTTTTTCGAGATCGTAAAATTCCTCGACCGGTTTGTGATCGGCCATGAAGGTTTTCATGGCGGGTGGCATTTTTCCGCTTTTGGCGATCCGCCGGAGTTCCTTCATGGTCGCTCCTTTTTCGGGAGTGTTCATGTATTGGAAGTAGGGCTTAAGTGGCTCGTAGTTGCGGATGTAGCGATAGCGTTTGTCGCGGACGCTGCGGATGATATCGTAGCGCTCGTCCATGCGGTCGCGGGCGCCGTAGATGTAGTCGCGTGGAGGAGTGAGATTCTCACCAAGGAAGGCCCGGCCCTGGGTGACGGGCGGGGCAGGGAGGCCCGCGAGATTGAGGGCGGTATTGCCGAAGTCGAGGGAGCTGATGAGTTGGTCGTCGGTCGTGTCAGGTTTGCCTTGGTCGGAAGCACGAAACTTTCCGGGGATACGGACGATGAGGGGAATACGGGTGCCCGAGTCATAGAGCCAGCGCTTGGCGCGCGGAAGCCCGACTCCATGGTCGGACCAGTAGATGATGATGGTGTCTTCGTAGAGGTTGGCCTTTTTGAGGGCCTCGATGTGGTCGCCCGCCCAGGCATCCATGGCGGTGATGAGTTCGTAGTTGCGCTTCCAGTCTTCGCGAACGGTGGGGGTGTCGGGATAGTAAGGCGGGAGGGTGCTCAGCTTATCTGGGTCCTGCCGCTCACCGGGGGAGAGGTTCTTGGTGACGGAGTTGTATTTTGATTCTCCGGCGATGCCGCTCTCGTGGCAGCCGGTGAAGTTGAAGACGGCGAAGAAGGGTTGCTTGGGATCCTCGCGGTTCTTCCAGTGGGCCTTGCCGCTGCTGGCATCCCAGGTTTCTTTGGACTCTTTGAATTGGTAGTCCTTTTTTGAGTTGTTGGTGCAGTAGTAACCAGCTTGGCGGAGGTAGATGGGGAATGCTTTGATGGAGTCCGGCATGGTTGCGCTGCTGCGCATGTGCATGGTGCCGATGGTGGTCTGATACATCCCGGTGATGATTGTGGAACGACAGGGGGCACAAACTCCGGCGGCGGTGTAGGCATTGGTGTAGCGGACGCCTTCCTTGGCGAGTTGGTCGAGATGGGGTGTGATGGCCTGGGCGTCGCCATAGCAGCCGAAGTGAGCATTGATGTCTTCGGCCGAGAGCCAGAGAATATTGGGCCGTGGGGCGGCTTGAGTCTCACGCAGAGTCGCGGAGGCGCAGAGAAAGATGAGGAGAAGCGTTTTCATTTTGGTGACTTACGGGGCTTCTTTTTGCGATTGAGGTAGCGTTTGAATTCGGGTCGATCTTTCCAGCCTTCAATGTAGGGAGCATACTCCGGCGAGGTGGTCCAAGAGCGGGCTTTAACGGGGTCGGGTTTGATTCCGGCGGGGAGGTCGCCTCCGGCGAGGCTATTGTCGACGGAAGTGTTCCAGGTTTTAAGTTTGGCTTTCAAGTCACTGGCGATTTTTGGGAGCTCGTTGATGAGGTCCTTTGACTCGGTTTGATCTTTGGAGAGATCGTAGAGTTGGTAGTTTTCGCCGCCTTTTTTGTCGTTCAAGAGTTTGAAATTGTTGTCGATGACGGCGGTGCGGCCGGTGTGACGGAAGAAGAGCGGTTCTTTGCGAGGGCCGGTTTCGGTTTTGAAGAGAGGGAAAAGGCTGACGCCATCGATGGGCTTCAGCATGGAGTCCTTGGGGAGGTTTGCGATGTCGGCAAGGGTGGGGAAGATATCGACAATGCCGGATGGAGCGGAGGTACGACGGGCTTCGGAGATCCCGACAGGCCATTCAATGACGCAGGGGACGCGGAGGCCTCCTTCGAAAATGCTGTTTTTGAAACCCCGGAGGTTTCCAACGGTGCCGGGTTTAATGCCGTTGAGACCTCCGTTGTCGCTGTTGAACCAGACGATGGTATTTTCGTGGAGGTTGAGTTTGCGGAGGCCGGCGCGAAGGGTGCCGATGCTGCGGTCCATCGCGACGAGTTCTCCGTAGTGTTCTTGTGAAGCTTTGGAAAGACCTTTGAACGGGGCCTTGTCCTCCTCGCTGGCGATGAAAGGATCGTGAGGGGAACCAAACCAGATGACGGTGAAGAAGGGTTTTTTTCCTTTTGATTTGGCTTCGATGAATTTGAGAGCTTCGGCGACGATGACTTCGGAGGAATCTCCTTGGGTCTGCTCGAACTTGCCCTGGCGGCTCATGAGGGGATTGAGGTCGAAGAAGTTGGTGACGGAGAACCACTCGTCGAACCCGAAGATGCCAGGGTGATGGGTGTCGGTGGCAAGAATGGGAGCGCCGGGCCCACTGAAGCCATTGATGTGCCATTTGCCAAAGTGGCCGGTGGCGTAGCCGGCTTTTTTAAGAGCGGCGGGGAGGGTCTTTTCTTGACGGCGGAGAGCGTGACCGTGGTTGAGGACGGTGGTGCGGTCGTTGGATCGTCCGGTGAGAACGCTGGCGCGCGCGGGGGAGCAGTTGGGAGCGGCGTAAAAGTGGTCGAAGCTGAGACCGTTTGCCGCCATGGCGTCGAGGTTGGGTGTTTTTAAAACGGGATGGCCGTTGTATCCGGTTTCCCCCCAACCCTGGTCGTCGGTCATGACGAGGACGATGTTGGGACGGGTTGAAGCGAGACAAGTCGAAGCGCAGAGCGAGAGCAGGAGGAGAGATTTCATGGCGAAATTATTCGAAGCGAAACCAGTCGAGATTGGCGAGATGTTGCTTGCCTGGATTGGTAAAAGTTAGGCGAAGATTGACGAGGTCAGAGGGAAGGTTTTTGAGCGGGATGGTCACTTCTTTCCATTTTTTCCAATCGTCGGTTGGTTTCAATTGGGCTTCGCCGATTTTTTTACCATTCGCGGTGATCGTCACGGTGGCTCCATTCCCGGCGGAGGCGTAACGGAAGGTCATTTTTTGACAGCCTTCGAGCAGGAAGCGATGATACTCGGTCCAATGGGAGTGGTTGATCGCTCCGAGGAATTGATGGTCGCTTTCATTGAGAATTTGAGTGCCGTTGTTCGTGGTATAGGATTCGGCTTGGATGGTTCGGGGATGGAGACGGATTGACGAGGTTCCTGAAAAGGAGGAAGCCTTTCCGCTGTGGCCGCCGGAATCAGTGTAATTTGCGGAGAGCTCGAGTGTTTGGTCTTGTGAGGGGAGATTGATGGTCCCGCTGGACCCTCGAGAAACTTGGGGAGCGTTCTTGGCGGACAGCGAATAGACCCAACGCATCATGGAGCCAACTTCATCCCGACTGAGGTTGGGATGAGGAAGCATGGGAATCTCTCCCCAGATTTTGGATGAACCAGAAATGACGCGACTAACAGATTGCTCAAAAGCGGAGGGATCGTCCTTGTAGCGTTTCGCGATATCGTTGAAGGAAGGGCCAATCAGTTTTTGCGTGGAGTGATGGCAGTTGAAACAATCGGAAGCTCGGATGGCTGATAGCCCCGGTGCTTCCTTGGCCAAAGGAGCCAGAGTGACGACTGTAGTCGCAAAAGGAGAGGGGTCTTTTTGTGAGTCGCCGTCTTCCCGATCGGATACGTGGAGTTGGAAAGCGACTGGTTTTCCGGGCGTATAGAAGGACCCATCGAGAGGGGATTTGAAAGCGAGGATTGGCGGCGTGTTTCCGGCCGTGATGGTGTGCTCAGTGGTGCTCGTTGCTCCGTTTTCGTCGGTCACTTTGAGAGTGATCAAGTGATCGCCCGGTTCAGTGAGAGTCAATTTTGGAGCGATGGCGGTTGAGAATTCCTTGCCCTGATGAGTCCAGGTATAACGAAGCTTTCCACTTTCGGGATCCTTCGAGCCCGAGCCATCGAGGCTTACGCTCAAAGGGATGAGGCCGTGCTTCCGGTCGGATTGGAATTGAGCCACGGGATCGAGGTTCCCGTGGCGGTAGCTGATATGAATGAGACGGGCGTCCTTGTTGTTTCCCCAGGTCGAGCCGTAGTCGATGAACCAGAGGGTGCCATCGGGAGCAACGAGGGCGTCGGAGGGACGCTTGATTTTGACGGGAAGCGGGAACTCTTCGATTCCAGCGAGGTTTTCGTTTTCGTCAAGACGAGCCCATTTGATGAAGGTGCGATGCCAGTCCCAAAACAGCAGACAATGATCAAATTCTGCGGGAAGCCCTCCGGTCTTCTTAAATTCAGGGCGGTAGTGAAAAATAGGTCCGGCACAGGCAGTGCGTCCTCCTTTCTTCAATGCGGGGAATTCAGGTGAGTCAGCATACGGATAAAAGATGAAGGCAGATTGGGCTGGCGGGAGATCCTTGCGTCCAGTGTTGAGCGGGGAGTCGTTGATAGGTTTGGTTGGATTGAACTTGGCGCCAACCTTGCCGTTTGTGAAGTCGACTCGCGAGTAGGGTTTGTTGTCGGCGATGAAGTAGGGCCAACCGAAGAAACCGGACTTGCGAGCCTGATTGATTTCGTCGTGGCCCCGGGGGCCTCGAGGACCGTCCGTTCCGGCATCGGGTCCGACGTCACCCCAGTAGAGGTGGCCGGATTTTGAATCGATGGAGAACTTCCATGGATTGCGGCATCCCATGACGTAGATTTCAGGACGAGTTCCGGGAGTTCCAGGAGGGAAGAGGTTGCCCTCGGGGATTTTGTAGGAAGCATCGGGTTGAATCTGGATGCGAATCAAACCTCCGCGAAGGTCGTTAGGGTTGGCGGAGGATTTCTCGGCGTTCCAGGGTTCGCGTCCCGGACGACGATCAATGGGAGCATATGAGGCGGAGTCCCCAAAGGGGTGGGTGTTGTCACCAGCGGAGGCAAAAAGGCAGCCATCGGGTCCAAATTTGAGCATGCCACCGTGGTGACAACATTCACGTCGCTGGGTGGCCCACTCGATGACTTTTTTTTCATCAGTGAGAGTATCAGCATTGAGGGAGAATCGGCTGATGCGTTGGCCCACAAAGTCCGCCGGTGAGTAGAGGAGAAAGAGGTGATTGTTTTTCTCAAAATTTGGATCGAGGGCGATTCCAAGGAGTCCGTTCTCTTGTTCGCCGAAGACTTTGATCTCAGCAAGAGAGGTTCGGTCTCCGGTGACGGGATGAATCCGGCTGACTTTCCCCTGGAGTTCGATCAGGTAAATCGAACCATCGGGCCCAAGATCCATGCCCATGGGACGGGCGAAATCTTCCGCGATGGTTTT
>TARA_B110000881_G_scaffold183222_1_pt1 | contig 10725 bp, 6 predicted proteins | sample TARA_B110000881 | Tara Oceans TARA_B110000881 (sample SAMEA4398150) | marine metagenome | biome: Polar Biome; feature: [MES] marine water layer (ENVO:01000295) within the mesopelagic zone...; material: water (ENVO:00002006), including particulate matter (ENVO:01000060) such as......
ACTACTATGTCTTCAAAAGAAATTAAACGTGATTGTTATTTATTTGCAAAAAACAATCCAAGCTTATTCACAGAAATTGCTAACGACGAAGATATAAAACTTCGTAACTTAGCAAATAGAAGTGTTGAGAATGGTGTAGTTAATTTAACAGATGACAACACAACATTTAAATGGTCTAAAACAGGTAAAAAGATTTTAACTGTACCATTTGATGAACACCCATACACAGCGTTTGCTAGATTCTTAAAAACAGATGATGGTATAAACGTTATGAAAGCTATTGAAAAAAAGCTTTTATAAAAAATAGATTATGGCTATTCGCTTAGCCATAATCAACTAAATAAATAAATAAGACCAATGGCAATAAGTGTAGATAACGTATACAAAACAGTATTAACAATACTGAATAAAGAAAATCGCGGGTATGTAACACCTAGAGAGTTTAATGACTATGCTAGGCAATCTCAGCTTGAAATATTTGAATCTTACTTTTCAGCTGCTAATAGAGCTGTTGGTAATGAATCAGATTACTCAGATACTGTTCGTAATGTAGGTGAAAAAATATCTTACTTTGAAAACGAGGCTTCTTTATCTAAAAGCAATTTTACAAATTACAATACATTTAGCACACCAGATTACTATGCGTATCCTGCTGATTTTTATAGGCTAGGCATAGTTAATGCTGCAGGGGTTTTTGTTCAAGAGATATCTAATAGGGATTATCTTTTTGTAAGCAAAGCTCCACTTACTACACCGACTGTAACTAATCCTGTTTATTTATTGCACGAGGGCGGATTGGTAGTTAAACCCACAACCTTAACAACAGTTAACATTAGTTACGTCCGCAAACCGAACAGCCCCAATTGGGTTGGTACATCTGTTGCAGGCCAAATAATTGCAACGCCCGCCAACTCTGCGTATAGTGACTTTGAATTGCACAAATCCGAAGAAACTGAATTAGTGGCTAAAATAGTTGGTTTAGCTGGGGTAACTATTAAAGCTATAGACGTAGCACAGGTAGCTGCTCAAAAAGAAACACAAATAATACAATCTGAACAATAATGGCTACATCAAGAAAAGAAAATACTGAATCGGCATACTACGCAGACTTTGAAGGCAGACCAGGCGATGTGCCTACTGGTTTTAAAGGTTTGGGATATTACAGCAGAACTTCTATAGAAGATGTTGTAAATAATTTTATTGTAGCTTATACAGGTGATGGTAAAATTATATCTAAAGTGCCTAAGTATGAGGTTGAGTTCTGGGCACAAAGAGGTGTACAAGAGTTTAGTTATGATATACTTCACTCAGATAAGAGCATTGAAATTGAATTAGGTGAAGCGCGCCAGTTTCCTTTGCCGCAGGATTTTGTTAGTTATCAACAGTTATCTGTTATCGCAAAAGATGGTACTAAGATTAAATTATTCCCAACAAAAGAAATATCTAATCCTACCGCTATACTGCAAGATGGCGAATTTAATTACACATACACCGCCGGTGGGGAACTTCAAAAAGCCGCTCAGTCTACTTTGGTAGATAGATTCCAAGCTTCTAGTGATGGAACGCAAGTGTCTCAAGAATATTACAATGCAGACTTTAACCAGGATAACTTTTCTTACTATAATGCTAGATACGGCTCAGACCCTGCTAGTATGCAATCGGGTGGGAACTTTTTCGTAGACAAGAGCAAAGGTGTTATATTCTTTGATGGCTCATTTGCGGGCCCAGATTACTCTATAATAGTTTTAGATTATATATCTGATGGTTTAGCAAACAATGGCGACCTGGGTACTGTATACATCCCTAAAATGGCTGAGGATGCGATGTATTCTTTTATACTTTACAATCTTTGTAAATTAAGACCTTCAGCTGGCAATGCAGTGGCTCTTTATAAGAAAGAAGCTAGCTCTAAAATGCGAAATGCTAAAATAAGATTAACTGATTACAAATCCGACGAAATGGCTCAGGTTTTAAGAGGTAAGTCTAAATGGATAAAACACTAAGAAAGTATACGTTTTGCAACATTTATGCAATATATATTATATAAACATAATATATGTTCAACAGTATTGCTTTTTAATTACAAATAAATCAAATGGGAGAAGTCAAAAGAATATTTAACCAGGCTAAAATAGACCGAGATACGGATGCCCGAATGGTGCAACCTGGTTCTCATCGAGATGCCCTTAACGTTAACATAGGGGAATCTGAGGGGGGTGACGTTGGTGCAGTTGAAAATCTTAAAGGAAACGAAGAGATTTCAGGACAAACGGGTATAGTTGGAACAACTATAGGTAGCATAGTAGACCCTAACAACGATCGCGTTTACTGGTTTAATACTAGTTCTGTGTTTGATGCTATCTATGAATACGATAAAACAACAAACGCAATAACAACTATACTGAGAGAGCCTAAGGCTCGCACAGCAACGTTACCCACATGCTCTCCCGAGTTACAAGCTAAAATAACCGACCCAGTGTCCGGGCGGAATAATAGGCCATCGCCAGACGCATTACCTTCATCACCTGCTCCAGGCTGCACTACTATAGGTCAATTTAATTACGACGCAAGTGCTGAGTTTGATGATGGTAGTTGCGTACCTATAATTACTGGGTGTATGGATGCTAATGCTAATAATTACAACTCTAATGCTAACACAGACAGTGGCGGTTGCACCTACACTGTACTAGGTTGCACAGATGTTAACGCTAACAATTATAATTCTGCTGCCAATACAAACGATGGTAGCTGTACTTACAATTCTACAATAGGTGTAGCTATAAGTGGAGATGGTTCATTCCCTAATTCAAATTCACCAGTTACATTAACTGCTAATGCTACAAACACAAACGGAACAGTTACTTATCTATGGAATACTGGGGAAACAACTTCTACTATAACCGTTTCTGGTTCAAATAACACAACAACAGGCAGCGTTACGGTTACAGATTCATACGGATCAGCAACAGACAATTATTCTGTTAATTTCTATACGCCAGCAGTTACTACATATACTAAAACATTAATTGTTAACACATCAGGCGTGAGTGGAATGTCTAATGGACAAGTAACTGGAGATGTAAGTAATGCCTCAAGAAATGGAACTTATAATCAGGCATGGGCATTTTCCACGGGAATTCAAGCAAACAGTGGCTTTTCGTACTCCGGTACTACACCCATCGCTCAATCAGGGACACACACTAACAACTCAAGTGTAACGACAACTTTTACAGGTTCTATTACGGCAAATGCCGCTACAGACTGTACGGCCAATTTAACACAAGTAATTAATGGTGTAACTAATGGAGCTATAAATGCAAGCTATTTCACGCTAACAGCATCAGGAGCAGCATCCACTGCGCCATGTACTAACGCTTTAAATGCTCTTACTGTTTTCCCGGTAGCATATGCTTTAACATCAGCTGGGACGCAAGCTGGTTATTCTTACTCACCAGCGACATCAACTTACACTGGTAACGGTGGTACTTATGGTACCTCCTCTGCTGTAATAGGTACAGCTAATGGTGTTGCAACGTTTACGCAGCCAACTCACACACTAAATATTACCAACGGAAGTTCTGGTTTAGGGTCTAATATAACCATATCTAGTGGTTCATATACCCGAATACAAAACGTAGGAATTGGAACCACAGTAACCTTCACCGCAAGTTGTAGCCCTGCATCTGGTTATGAATGGGCAACACTTCCCACGGTTAGCTCTAGTGGCTTGCCTTCAGGCGTTGTGCTAGGTGCAACCAGTGGTTCATCCGTAGGAGGCACAGGAGCTAGACAAGTTAGTATTGCTAGCAATTGGCAGCCTGCTTCAGCGGGTACTACTAATGCAAGTTTAACTTGGACCGGAGGTAGTGTGCAAGCTATTGCGACACGTAGAACCCAATCAATATCTAGCTATGGTGGGGTTACAACATCAGCTCAGTGCGCATCAAGAAGTATGCCTATAACTGTATACTTTAGCGATACCTCTAGCCCTTATACTGGCATACGAAATGGAGACACTCTATACACCACCGCCACTGGTAGTGGAACATTTAGTAGCGGTAGTGGCTATAAAACCAATGTAGCTGATGGATATGGTTCAGGCCCAGGGACTATTACAGTTAGCAATGGTGTGGTAAGTAATTCTAACACTTCATTCTGTTAATATTAAATAAATAATAAATATGGCTTTTATATATACAGCACTAAATACAGATTGGGTGAATAACCCAGGCTTAGAGCCGTTAGTAGCAAGAATTTATGCTAATGGCGTAGACGTTTATCCTGCTACACTCAATGGGGGGGTTTTTACCCCTCCTCATGAGTTACGTGGGTGTACTAAATTCCAATGGGAGTTTGACCCTGAAAGAGATGGAACTTATGTAAAAATTAGCGGAGCAACAACAGACACGTACCAAGTACCGGAAGATAACGTAAGTAACTCTGGAAATTACAGATGCGTAATAACTATTGGGGAAACGTTAGGAGCATGCGGAAGCACTATTACTGACATTAGAACGGTAGCAATCATAGACTGTGGAGTTATGTCTACCATATACTTTACTGGAACTGGAGGGGGTGGTAGTAGAACTATCAACCTTGTATATCCTCATTTTATCCTGCCATCGCAAGTATCAGTTACTTCATCAGACTGGGTGACTAATTCTCAACCTACGTGTACTTTAAGTAGTGGAAATTGTACAGAAACATTATCTTTAACAGCAGGGTCTGTTATCGCGGGAGGTAGAAGCAACATAGCTAGAAATGGTTATGTAGACATACAAATCGGTGAAATAACTTGTTTTTGGAACTTACAACAGGATTTCATTAGAACACAAGTTGGCGACACTCCAGTAGATACTGATCTTAATCCTCCATTGGGGCCGACCCTTGTTGTTTCTGCACCGCAACAGTCAGTAATTCAAAATGGCATTATAATAGTAACAGCAACTTCAACTGTAATAGGATCAAATGGGCCATTAACAACAGATAGTGGTTTTACATGGGCAGATCCAACAGGGGACCTTTCGTCATTTACTGCACCAACAATAGTAAATGGGGTGTCAACCCAAACAGCTATTGTGGACACGACAGTAGTAGGAAATAAAACTTTAACATTCTCCGTTACAGTTGGTAACTTTACAGAGACCAAATCAATTACAATAAGTGTGGTTGCTGCAGTTCCAGAAGAACAAGCTGGGGAAATAACAGGAGATAATATTGGTAGTGTACAAGCAAGATCTACACCATATATTGTATTTGGCTCTCCAGCTACAAACTTCTATGAAAGAAATTTAGCAACAGCTAACGGTAACTTCAGCATAACAAGCGGATTATCAACTATATATGTAGCGATAAGTGATGGTAGAGGTATGTTTGCAAATGAACCCTTCGGAGGAGAAGCAACTATGACTTTTACTATAACCGGACCTGGTATTGCTAACGGTTCATTTACACAAGAATTATCAGTAACACCTCAAGCGGTAGATCCTAATCCAGTTCCATGGGGAGATCCAGGATTTACTATGGCACACCTGAATCAAACTACAGTTACAATATTACCTTCAGTCATAACAGGAACAGCAGATGGATTACTTATTCCAGGAAACTACTCATGGTCACTAGACTTACACAGAGTAGCAGGAGCACCTGGAGATGGTAGTATTGATAATACTGGTGTTATTCTTAGATCCGCGGGGCCTAGCCCACCACGTCAAGAAGGTATAACAGACCCAAGTGGGGTATACCGTTACGCACATCAATTATACAACCCTGCAGGGGAAATAAATGTAATACCAGTAGGAGGCTTTCTTTGGGACTACATGGATTTTAACATAGACTTTTAATGAACGTATTAGATTTTCAAACAGACAAGCTTATAACTGGAATCAACATAATAGAGGGCAATCTTTATTGGACAGATGATAATAGTGAACCCAAGAAATTGGAGATCGAAAGATTTAAAAAAAGTGATATAGGACTAAATGATGGAGCTACCACTATCAATGGTAGATTATTCGATCATACAGATGTCACAGTAATACGGCCTCATCCAGCTAAAGCAATTGAGCTGGATTTGACTGATTATGATGACACAGAATTTGACGAGCAAAGAGTGACATCACCAGAGCCTCCATTCGAACAGATCTTTCCAAGGTTTAGCTACCGATGGAGATACGAAGATGGTCAGTATAGTCCTTACGCTCCGTTTACGCAAGCAGCGTTTACATCAAGAGCTAGAAATTATGGAACTGCGAATGATCCTCAACCTTGGGATCCTAACAGCGCATATAATTTTAATGGTACAAATGGAGTAATAGTAAACTTTGAAAATAGAAGCTACGAGAATAATGCAACCATTGTAGCTGCAATAGCACCTGCGGTAAATCCTGATCCTAATGTTTCAGCAGATTGGAATGATGTTGGCGTAGCTGTTTTAACTTCGCAAGAAGCTAACTATGTGGAGGGATTTAATACTACTATGTTCAATAATGTAGGCAGAATAACTTTGAACAACATACCAAGAGGAACACATGATGTAGTAGAAGTTGATATTTTATACACGGAATCAATTAGTTCCACAATCTACGTATTGGAAACATTGTTACTTCCACCTTCGCAAAGAGGAATTGATTTTAAACTCAATAGTGCTTACACAAGAGGGGTTCAAGGCTTAGAGCCTGATCCTAGCAATCCTGGTAGCTTTCTGCCACCTAGAAGTGGATCATTAACTAATGAAGACTATACTATAGCGCCGTTAAGTTATAGTATAACAACTCGTAAAATATACAGTGCTTTACCAGCTAATCAACTTAGCAGACAATTTGATGACGTCCCTAGACTAGCAAAAGCACAAGAAGTAACGGCTAATAGGTTGATCTATGGTAATTACTTGCACCAATACGATCAGCAAAGTGGTGTTAGTTTAGACGTCGCGGCTATACCAGCAGAATCCTTCCCTCATCTTAATGATGCAGCAATTATAGCGAATAGGTTAGCAGCATCGGCTACAGACGGGTTGCATGTAAAAGGGAATAGAACTTATGAAGTAGGGGTTGCATACATTGATGCCTTCGGTCGTCAAGGAGCAATGCTACAGAATGTATCTACATTTAATGTAAATGGAACTTTAAATGAAGCAAACGCTTTTAGAACAGCTTTCAATCAGTCTACTAGAGAAGCATTACAAGTAACAATAAATACACCAGCTCCGTCGTGGGCAAAGTCGTATAGGTACTTTATCAAAGATGTTTCTACGGATTATCAAAATTTGGTTTCTTACAATATCTATAATGATGGTGGTGTTAAAGACGTAGATAGTGAGTTTATTTGGATTGAGTTTCAATCGACAGATAGGAATAAGGTACAAGGAGGACCAGGTGATAATGATGCATCAGTTCTTACAGCAAGAAGAATAAATGATGATATTCAGAATATTAAAACGAGGTTTTTAGTACAAGACATTGAAAATGAATGTCCTGAGGTTGTTCGAAAACAGATTAACAGGTCTATAGTGAGCTCAGAAACCGCTAACACGGGATCTTTTAGGCATAATGCATACGACACCGTAGCTGATTTAACCAGCGGGGGTCTTGATCGGGGGACTGTTAACGGCCAAACATCATTATTTTTAGCAGCTCAAAATACGGGAGAAATATCAATTTTTCAAAGTCAAGTTGTAGGTGCTTTTAATAGCTTCATTACACGGGTGGGGGGAACAGTATTGGTAGATACCAATGTAACAGCTACCATTGATTTTACTGATTTTTCTCAACCGCTTTATGCTAGATTAAGACAACCTACACGCGGAGAACACTACGCATCTGGGGGAGAAGATCATTATGTTGAAATACTTTCTATATCTACAAGCAATGCGAATGCCGGTAGTGATACAGGCAGGATAGGAATTAATTTTGGGGATAGATTTCTTGTGAACTCAGCCACTAGAGAGATAGAAAAACTGAATATAGGTACTGGATTGTCAAGCACAACTTCCCAAGATCTTAATTTTGAACTATTAACCACGGCTATATCTGAAACAGCTATTGAAAGATTAGAAGGTAAATTTTGGGTTAAAGCCGCTAGAAATAGTTTAGCTTCCCAACAATCTACATTTACATTTGAAGGTGCACTAATTAATTTAACACCGCATTGGTTTGAAACAGAACCTATATTGGCTGAAAGTAATTTAGATTTATTTTGGGAAACATCAGATACATTCTGTGTATGCATGCATCACGGATGCCCTAACAAACTTAATTGGTTTAACTCAGTGGCAGAAGTTGATCCCCCTGTGCAAGCTAACCCTTCAGCAACACCTCCGGTTGTGGCGTCTGAAGGCGGGGTATACTTAGAAACCACTAGGATTTTTGATAAATTTAACAGTGTACAAGTAGTAAGGGGAGTTAGAGTTAACACACCAACGAATAGGTATGCGGCGGAACGTAAACCTTACGGGCTTACATGGTCAGGAATATTCAATAGTAGAACAGGTATTAATAGATTAAACCAATTTATAACATCTGACGGTATTACAAAAGAGCTAGAACCTAATTATGGAAGCTTGCAACTGCTGCATACACGTGATACTAACCTTATAGCAGCTTGTGAGGACAAAATATTTAGAATACTAGCGGATAAGGATTTACTTTTCAATGCAGACGGTGGTGGCAACGTGAGCGCTTCTAACAGGGTGTTAGGGCAGACTACGCCATTCGTAGGCGAATATGGTATATCTAAAAATCCTGAATCTTTTGCGAGCTACGGTAATAACTTTTGGATTACAGATGCCTCTAGAGGTGTTGTGCTACAGGTTACACCCGCTAATGGACAAATAAATGAAATTAGTTCTAATGGATTGAAAGATCACTTTAGAGATCGATTGCATTCTGCTACTAAGTTAGTTGGCGCTTATGATGACTACTCAGATTCATATATGTTATCTATGCAAGGTTACGACCAGAATGATGCAATGATTGACACTGAGGATGCTATTATCGGTGAGACTAGTAATATAACGTGGAGATACGAACCAGCTCGACAAGGGTGGTCTAGTAGAGTCTCTTATATACCTGAAGACGGTTTATCAATGAACAATAAATTTTACACTTATAAAGGTGGTAAAATGTTCCTTCATAATTCAACTAACGTCCCAAGGAATCATTTTTACAACTTGCCCTCTACAACAGATCCTAATGAAACATCTGGTGTGTTTGCTAATGTTGACACAACCTCTTTGTTGTTTGTGAATAATAATCCAGGGCAACCCGCAGGAGAGTTTTTTGCTGGTTTGTACAGCGGTACATACTCAAGTGCATCTAGTATAGACTTTTCAACAGTAACAGCATCCGTAGTTAATAATTTTACTTTAAATTTTCCTACACAAATTAAAGCTGATATTTGGAGAACTAGTGTAGGCTGGCCCGCTTCAGGAGCCTATGCAACAACTCAACAGAGTTTATCTAGTCCTGTAACTTTTACCTTAACGTTTGGAGTTGGTAAAACAATAACAATTACTCAACCTGCAGGTAACATTGGGTGTAATTACGGTAGCAAAATATCAATAGGTAATCCGTCTCCGAGTTTTAACGCCACTCAAACAGGCCAAGACCCAATATATTCAAATGGATCTGGGTCTATAACAGCGTGGGGTCCCTGGCCGAACTATCCTCCAGCAGGAACAGGTAGTTACTTAAGTACCGTTGGAACTGTAGAATCAGCATTGCAAAACCCAACTTTAACACGCTCATCCTATGTATCTGAAATTGAAGTTATTCTAAATGAGAATCCTTCAGCTTTAAAAGATTACTTAACATTAGGTTACGAAGGAACCCCAGGATGGGTAGCAACATCTATTGATACAGACAGCGAAGACTTAACTATAACCAACACATGGCCTTTTGTTAAAAAAGAAGATAAGTATTTCGCACCAATAGTTGGTCAAATACCCACTTATGGATTAACTAACGCAGGTTTAGGAAGTGCAGTTGCAGACGATGGATCTACTGTATTTATAAATGGATCTCAAGATAAATCTGGGATTAAAGGCTTTTACAACAAAGTAAGACTTCAGAACGCTTTAGAAACTAAGGCAGAATTATTTGCTATAAATAGTGAGAATAAAATATCATCAAATTAAATGAAATTACAAGTACGAAAATTAATAGAAAGAGATTGGAGTTTCCTACCACAGTGGTGGGAGGCTTACGATCAAGAACCAATCGAAAGAGACTTCCTGCCAGATAATGGTTTAGGGGGTTTTATGGTTTGTAAAGAGAATGACCCAATAGCGGCGATGTTTCTTTACACAACAAACTCTAAAACTGCAATTCCAGCTGTTGTTGTATCGGATAGATATTATAAAGACAATGACAGAAGTGACGCATTACAGTTATTAGTAGACTTCACAAAAGATTTTGCACAAGACATGGGATTTAAATATTCTTTTGCTTGGGCTAAAACAGATGTTCTACTTGACAAGTATATAAAATCAGGTTTCATTTCAATGGGAACCAGTCACGAATTACTAATAAAACATTAAACAATGGCATCAGCAATAGGAGGAATAGTAGGAGGGGTCGGACAAATAGCCGGCTCACTAGCAGGAAGAAACGCGAGAAAAAGAGAAGCAGCCTCTGCGCTCGCAGAGCAACAACAAGCAAAAGACGCATTTGATAGTTTTGAAATGAGAAATGAGTTTGCAGGAGCGGAAAACGTAATGGAAGACGC
>TARA_B110000881_G_scaffold221355_1_pt1 | contig 10715 bp, 5 predicted proteins | sample TARA_B110000881 | Tara Oceans TARA_B110000881 (sample SAMEA4398150) | marine metagenome | biome: Polar Biome; feature: [MES] marine water layer (ENVO:01000295) within the mesopelagic zone...; material: water (ENVO:00002006), including particulate matter (ENVO:01000060) such as......
TGGAATATACTGCATAATAAAAGCACCGATGAATCGACCGACCATAGCACCGCCCCAGTAATAGGCAATAAAACGTGCAGCTTCAGACTCTTCCATACCAGCAATTGAGGGTTCATGTAAAAAACTCACTAAAAAACTACCAATGGAGACTTCTGCACCTACGTATAAAAAGATACCGACAGCACCAAGTTTTAAATGTTTGAATTTCCACGCCTTGCTCGGTGAAATTTGAGCTTGATCATTTTTACCAAGATTGGGCAGTTTTATGATTGAAAAAATAATAGCCAAAACAAGCAAGCTGGCTGCTAATAATAAATAAGGGACTTGTACCGCAGACGAACCTACACTCTCGGTTTGTTCAACACCACTGGCAATGCCATTAAAAAGCAGCCAAGCACCAAAAAATGGCGCAACCGTGGTGCCTAAAGAATTAAACGCCTGTGTCATGGTTAAGCGTGAAGAAGCTGTTTTAGCTGGTCCTAACGCACTAACAAAAGGATTCGCGGAAACTTGTAGCAGCGTTATGCCTGAAGCCAAAATAAATAAAGCAAATAAAAACAGACCATATATACCCATGACCGATGCAGGATAAAATAATAAACAACCGATACAAGCGACGGTTAAGCCCGCAACAATACCTTTTCTGTACCCTATTTTACTCACTAATGCTCCGGCAGGGAGTGAAACGATAAAATAAGCGCCGAAGAAGCAAAATTGTACTAACATCGCTTTAGTATATGAAAGTGCAAAGGCCGTTTTTAAGTAAGGAATTAAAATGTCATTGAGACAGGTAATAAATCCCCACATAAAAAATAATGAGGTCAAAGAAATAAGAGCAAACTGATTATTTTGTGGTAACGCTGAAGAGTTTATATTCCCCTGCGGCTCTAGAAGTACATGTGTACTAGCCATTGTTGTAATTCCTATGATTTAATAGATTGAAAATTTTGATTTTATAAAATATAGAGGCTTTCGTTGATAGTTATTCATACCTAAACATAAAATCATTGTTCGAAAAAGAAATAGCTATTCAACGTCCTTGTTAAATATCTAAGCGTTACCGTTTACTGAAAGCTATAACGCATACCTAACGCATAACGAGGGCCGTATTCACGAGCAAATAAGAATTGCTCTTCATAGCGACCAAAACCTTCTTCTGTTTCATTGGTCAGGTTGATACCTTCAGCAAATACAGTCAAGGTATCGGTCACATCATAGTTAATACTCATATCCCATTGCGCATATTCTTTGGCAAACTGAGGAGGAGCATCTGATGAACCACCATCTTGACCAACACCAATAAGATACTCATCACGCCATGCATAGGTTACTTTCACTGAAAGACCATGTTTCTCATAAAAAGCTTGGAAATTAGCCGAATTACTTAAACCGTTTAACGGGGTTTGTTCTTTCTCTATGTCATTCACATCAAATTCAACGTCACCTTCAACCAAAGTTGCATTGGCACCAAAGCCAAAACCTGTTTCACCAATTAATTGCTGAATGGCGACTTCAATACCGTAAACATTCTTGGTTTCTGGCGCATTAAATGGACGAGTGATATCCCATACCATTAATGGGTCATCTGACGTTGGCTCTAAATAACCTTGGTCATTGAGGGGAGAACCATTAGTTTGTATTTGAGTAAAAATGGCATCATTGGTAACTTGCTCTCCTCTTCCTTCAATATCTGACACCGCTTTATCCCAACGAGGCCCTTGATAAATATCATAAAAACCTGGGATTGTTGTATCTGTATTCTGCTTACCAATGAAATTTTTAACATCTTTATTAAAATAACCGATAGAAGCATAACTGCCTTCACCATAATAATATTCAAGACTTAAATCTAAGTTAGTCGATTCGTAGGGTTGTAAGTTGGTATTACCTTCACCACCCGTACGAGAACCAATTTTAGGACTAACCGATAGAGCTCTACCGCCGGCAAGTGATCCTAAAGGTCCACGAGCAACCGTTTTACCCCAAGAAACGCGACTAATAAGATCCTCCGTGATATCCACTCTCAAATCTAACATAGGTAGGAAGACATCATGTTTACCTTCCATGGTGGTAAAGTTATTCTCACCTGGTAGATATTGAGTATGCCACTCACTACCACCCTGCCACCAAACACTTGTTGGTACAGGCTGCATAACCTTACTGATGACATCAGTTTCCTCATAACGCATACCTGCATTTAGCTGCACCGTAAAATTCGCTAAATAAAATTCCCACGCTGTATCAACATATATACTACTGGTATTTTCTTGCACTGAACCTTGTGAAAATGTGCCCAAATCATGGTAAGCCGTGGTGGCAAAATAATCATCACCGCCTAATTCTTCATTTATTAAAAAAGCTTCAGAGCGTGCAACTACTTCATCAAAATCAAAGGTGTAATAATGATTAGGCGATAACGCACTACCACCCCCATCAATAGCCGATAAAAAGTCACTGGTATCATGACGCGTAAACATACCGTCAGGTAACATGGCGCTATAATTAGGGTTAAATAAGAAACCGCCGATTAAACCACTCCAGGCATTTGAACCAGACATCGTTTGCTCGGTGCGTGCGAGACCAAACGTGATCTCAATTAGACCAATATCAAACGCCGTATTTTCCCAAGTACCATCAATCTGTAATTGTTCAATCTCTGATTTACCTGGTGAATGAACAAACTGGCTAAAATGACTATCTATTTCACTTGGGGCTAAGATATTCGTACCGTTATTCCATAAAATTTCACTGTGAGGCACATCACCGGTTCGGTAATCATATATTTTGTTTGATAATTGATCTGAGCCCAAAACGAGAGAGCCATCACTGCCTAACCCTTTATCTGCACCATTATCCATTTCGGCGCTCGAGTTATGATAATCAAGGGTGAGCGCGAGGTCGTCATTGACTAGCCAGTCGAGATTTAAACCAATAGATTGCTCGTTAACTTCAGTGGTTGATCTTGACGCGGTATATGAACCATCATTACCACTCATTTCAGCGTAAATAGCCGTGCCATTGTGATCTAATTCATAAGCGTTAATATTTCCGCCATAATCATTCCACATCCCCCAACCAATAGAGTTAGAGCCGGTTACCGCTTTGGTTCCGGTGTAATCAACCGAAATAATAAGATCGTCTATCGGGGCATACTGAATAACAGCATGACCATTTGTTCGCTCACGTTGAAGATTATTAATGCCGTAGCTCATCTCTCTTGGGAAAAAATGATTGCCAATACGGTCGCCTTCAGCATTTAATGCACGTGGGTCAATTATTTTTGACTCGTCTAAATTAGTCGGTAAATCAACATTTGCTTGCCAACCTTGGATACTCGCGCTTTGTTGTTGAAAGTCGCGTTCATGATGACTCATTGAAAAAGCAAAGCCCAACGTATCATCAATAAACGTATTAGAATACAAGGCAGAAAATTCAGGTGTTATGTTATCTCCTTCTACATTCGAGGTATCATGAATCGCTTTAGCTGAAAGTGATACTTTCTGACCTGGGTTAGTCAGTGGTTTTCCGGTGACAACATTTACCGTTGCTCCTAAGCCACCGGTAGGGTTGGCTGCTCGGGCTGTTTTGTAAACTTCAAGGGCAGAAACACCATCAGACGATAAGTTTTCAAATCTATAAGAACGGCTATTACCCGTACCCGGCATTTGTCGACCATTCAAGGTAACTAAGTTAAATTCTGGGCCAAAACCACGTACGGTAATTTGGCTACCTTCACCATTACTACGACTTACAGTAACACCGGTAATACGTTGTAATGATTCAGCTAAGTTAGTATCAGGGAATTTACCCATCTCTTCAGATGAAATGGCATCAACGACACCCGACATATCTTTTTTAATATTCATAGAGCGAGCTAAACTGCCTCTAATGCCTTTAACATCAATCACTTCAACCTCATTTTCTTCTTCATTCAATAGTTCTACTGCTTCTTTTTCTTCTTCAGCAAAAACGTGACTAGCCATGCTTGAAGCTAAAATGGCTGAGATATAAACGGCTAAGCGTTTTTTAGAAAATTGTGAGTGTTTCATATGTATCCTACTTTCTTAAAATTTATTAATAGAGTGGCTTGTTTCGCCTCTCGACTAGTGCATTAATGAACGACTAAGGTGTTTTAATAACTACGTTATCAAGTCGGTATACTGCACCTTCACCCAATCCCCAAGCAGGGAAAACCATTAAGACGTCTATTGCGCTAATATCTAACCCCTCATCAAACAAACTTTGTAGTGAATAAGTATAGGTTTGCCATACGTCAATCACTGGAGCAACACCTTCCTGACTGGCTGTTAAATCAAATTGAGCACTGGTCTCTTCATCTCCCGATTCAATTTTAAAAAACCAACCGGCGATCGAATTATTTGGCATCATCGTCACTTTCATTTCAAATTGAACAATGCCATTCGTCAGTAAGCTAGACACATCAAGATAAACCTCATCATCAGCTTTTACGCCCATAACTGTTGGCGTAGCACCTATAACAAATTCAGCGGTTAGACCATGTGCCGTATCGTCACTTTCAACGGTAGGCGTTGAGCCACCACAACAATCCCAAATACTCCATCCTGCCAGTGCTTCGTCAGTAAATAATACGCCGCCAACTATTGCAGAGACTGCTGTTGGATCGTAAATTTTAACATTATCAATACGGTATATCGCACCTTCTCCATCACCCCAAGTAGGGAAAACCATCAATACATCAATCGCACTCACATCAAGACCCGCCGTTGCTAAATCAGATAATTTAAAGGTATAAGTTTGCCATTGATCAACGGTTGGAATAACGCCTTCAATACTTTCATTAAGTGCCATATCAGCGGCACTATTTGCACCATCAGCTTCAACTTTGAATGTCCAAACAGCATCAGCTATATTTGGCATTGCGGTCACTTTCATTTCGAACTCAATAACCCCATTAGATAAAATTCCAGTGGCATCAAAAGGAGCTGGTAAAGCATCAGGGGCGGATATGTTTTCTTCTCTTGAAATAAAGCCCATTACCGTAGGTTCGCCGCCAATAGAGAATTCTGCGACATTTCCATGGCTATCATCATCAAGCTCAACCGTTGGTGTAGAACCGCCACAACAATCCCATATTGGCCAACTAGGATTGTCTTCATTCGTGAAAACAACTAACTCAGGAGACGTAATATCGGCAGCTATTTCAAGGTTAGTGATTTGGTATTGTGCGCCTTCACCTGCGCCCCATGCTGGGAAAATCATCACCACATCAATAGCACTTACATCTAAACCGGCGTCAGCAAGTGATTGAACAGAAAATGAATAAGATTGCCATTCACCAACAGTGGGTAAAACGCCAGCCGTATTATCAGCCAATAAAACTTCGGCTGCTGAATCACTAAAATCGCTTTCAACTTTAACCATCCAAGCAGCTGTAGCATCGTTAGGGGCTGTGACTATCTTCATATCGAAACTCAAGCTACCTGTTTCAACAATAGGTGATGCGTCAAACGGCGCGGCTTCACCTTCAGGGGCGGTAATATTATCAGGGCGAGAAATAAAACCATTTACCGTCGGTTCAGCACCGACGGTAAACTCCATCACTGAGCCAACAACATCATCTTCAACTAATGAAGGGGTTGAACCACCACAACAGTCCCATGCAGGCCAATTAGGATTTATAGAGCCAGAAAAAATAGTTAAGTTTTGTGGTATACCCGATGTAGGTGGTGGAGGCGTTGGAGCTTTACCTTCAACAAAGGCGTCTTCTGGATTGTTGTAACCAGCACGAATGGTTTCACAACCTTTACCTGTATCGGTATTTTTCATACATTCATAAACCCGAATGTAGTCAATTTCAAATGTTTGACCATTTTCAAACGCCGTCGGGTCTACACCTAAGTTGTTGGTATTTTCAGCCCAATCACCACCAACAGCATTGTTTAATATCATGAAGAATTGCTGATCAAAGGGTGCTTTATCCCAATGGGTCGTCAATTCACCCGTTACCGCATCATAATACTCAGCGAACCAACCTTTATGAGCTAAGCCAGCGGCTTCGTCTTTACTGTTATAACGTACTTCAGATTGACGCTGTGTCGCATATAAATAATTATCAACATACCAACGAATTTCACCTTCCTGCCACTCTATGGCATAAACATGAAAGTCATCGGCTGGGTTGACAGCATCAGGCAAACGGTAAGATTTACCTGAATGGACATTATCTGGCCATTCTTTACCGTAATGAAGTGTGCCGTATATGTTATTTTCAACAAGACCATCGTCGTTTGTTGTTTTTAAATTAACGGTTTCAAGAATATCGATTTCGCCTGATTTTGGCCAACCGCCATATGTTTCATCCGTTGGTAGCATCCAAAAGGCAGGAAAACTGCCTTGACCAAACGGCATTCTGGCCTTTATTTCAAAGCGGCCATAGGTGAAATCAGCTTTGTTTTTACTGATAATTCGTGCTGAAGTATAAGGTTGTTCAGCTCCTTCTACGGCAGGTAAAGCAACTAACTTAAGCGTTCCGTCGCTAACAAAAGAGTTTTCAGGGTTTTCGGTATAACATTGTTTTTCATTATTGCCTCCTCCATTACAATTAATTTCGTGAGACCAGTTATTCGATTTTATTTCCTCTCCATCAAATTCATCACTCCACGTTAACTGCCAATCACTGACCGGTTGAGATGGGTCGATGATACTCGGGTTGGTTTCTGTTTCCGCATCGCCACATCCTATCAATGCTGAAGCTGTGACTAAAATGCACAATTGTGAGATTTTTTTTGCAACGTTAATCATAATTTGTGTTCCAAATACTTGACTAGTTTTGTTGTATCGATTAATTAACATTTTTTATATTTATGTAGTAAGTGAATAATTAATTAATCGATATTCATGTTAAACAATGATTTATGCTTACTGTCACTGTTCCCCTACAATCATATTGCGACTATCACAAAAAAGTTACAATTCAAATGCGATATGGCGGGGTAAAAACGAGGTAGCTGTATTATTACCGTGAAGGCTCACGATGAAACGATACATTTTTAAGATGAATGGAGTTATGGTTTTTTTGAACTAAGAAGTGTTTGGATGGAGGAACTAAAATTACGGCTAACTTTAAGTTGAACCTCATCACCTAAGGCTAAAATACACTCACTGTTTCGTAACGTTTTAATACTTTTAATACTGTTAATATTCACTAACGTAGATTTATGGATACGTTTGAACATTCGTTCATCCAACTGTTGTACAAGTTTTTTCATGGTGATGCGAACAATGTGGGTCTCTTTTCTGGTATGCACACACATATAATCGCCTGCGGCGTCTATCCAACGTATATTTTTTACCGGTAAAAAAAACTTTTCATTGTCACTGTTTTTAATAACCAGCTCTTGGCAGAATTCTGTGGGTAGAGGCTCACTAGATTCTAACCACGTTTCTAACTCTAATATTGATACCCCTGATGATTCTCCCAAGGCTTTTAACAGTTTATATTTTTCTTTTTCAGAATTATCAGGGTTACGTCGTTCGAGAATACGCTCTACTGTTTTCTTTAATCGACCAAGACTTGCTGGCTTTAAGACATAATCAATGGCATTCAATTCAAACGCGTCTAAGGCGAATTCACCGTAGGCGCTTACAAAAACAATCATAGGTAAAATATCAGACTGTAAAGCTTGTACAACTTCGATACCATTTAACCCTGGCAGCTGAAGATCAAGAAACATAACATCAGGCGATAGTTCCTGACATAATTGAATCGCTTGATCACCATCACTTGCTTCTGCAATGACCTTAAGCTCAGGAATTTTTTCAAGTCGTAGTCTAAGTCCTTCTAGCGCTAAGGGCTCATCGTCTACAATAATGGCTGTCAGAGGTTTAATAATCATGGTTATTTCTCAACCGGCATTTCTATATCAACGGCCACACCTTGGTTAGGCTCAGCGACTATAATAATTTCATAGTCTCCCTTAAACATAGCATTTAATTTCGATTTGGTATTACTGATACCAATACCAAAACCTTTGTTGGTTTTCATATTATCCCCACGACCATCATCTAAAACCCGGAGAAATAATCGGCCGTTTGTACACCTTGCTGTTATCGTTATCTTTCCAGGTTCCTTGCTTGGCTCTATCGCATATTTAATTGAGTTTTCAACTAAAGGCTGTAATAACATATTTGGTACTAAGCAGAGCATAGCGGATTGGCTAATATCAAGCGTTACATTGAGACGCTCAGAAAAACGTACTTTTTCAATAGACAGGTACAAGTCTAGTAGCTCTAACTCTTTCTTTAAGGTGGTTTTACTTTTCGCTTTGAAGTCGAGCGAATATCGGAAAAATTCGCATAATTTATCCAGCATCTCATTGGCTTTTTCGTTTTCATTTTTATATATCAAGGTTGAAATAGCATTTAAGCTATTAAACATAAAATGAGGGTTGAGCTGATAGCGTAACATTTTTAATTGTGCATCAGTGGCCAACGTTTGCGCGCGGAGTAACCTTTCATGCTCTTTTTGCAGTTTAGTATTATAAAGCATGATAAAAAAAATGGCGGTCCAGACTAGCATCGTCGTTAACGAAAACATCAACCAACCACCAAATTCAAGCATATCCCATGATTCATTCCATTGTTGCTGATAAATGATGACTTTGGAAGAGCTGAGCTTAATCACATTGAACAGCAGACCTAATACTGACGCAAAAGAGAAGCTAAATAATAAAGCTCTATTTAAGGGAAAATGTACAATACGTTGTATCAATAACCATTGTAAATACGACAAGCAAAAACCACTCAGGCTTTCAGCCGTCAGGTTGATGAGCTGGCGGATTAAGTCAAAACTTAGGTCGCCTAGTTGTGGCCTAAGGATAGCCAAAAATACCACCACAAAATAGCCAAGCCAGCCCGTAATTTGTAACGTCCAAAATTGCTGACTTTGTTTATAAAAAGCCTGAACCTCGGGAAAAACAAGATTATCTTCTCTATTATATTTCACAGCGTTAGATGATTGCATCGTGATGAGTGCTATAGGTAATTTAGTTATATAAATAATGTATAACTCAATTACATATAAATAGGTAGTTTTTACGACAACGGGTCACATTACTACGTTGACCTGTGTTGGTAAGCTCGCGACTGCAACTTTATACAAATAACGTCGTCACTCCCAAGCTAAATACGCTTATTGATAACTATTCTGAACTCAGTATCATCAAAGACTATTCGCATACTAGAAAATATCTACATTTAGTGCGCTATTTCCCTATAAAGCGCAGCTATAACAGCGTAGGATCACGCTACTTTAGATAAACATTAGGTTTGCACTTAAGGTGCTCTAACATAAAACATTATGCAACTAACCGCAAAACCATCACTGACTAACGCTTTACTTATTTCTATTTGCACACCTGACTTTAAAGGTGACGAGGCAAAAGAATCCCTTGCAGAACTTGCACGTTTAGTAACGACACTAGGTTTTAAAGTAGTCGGCACCCAGTCACAAAAGCAGAGTTCAACTAAGAGAGTGAACGTACTTGGTTTAGGCAAGCTGGCAGAGCTTGCTCACCTCACCGGTAATCAGGGCGAGACTTCTGATATTGATATGCTTTCTGACGAGGAACTCTCTGATGAAGCTGATATGAGCGTTGACGCTGCAAACATTCCTTCTGATAATCTTCCCTTTGCCTGTGCTGATGTGGTGGTTTTCGATTGTGATTTAAGCCCTTCTCAACTACGTAATGTTGAGAATCAATTAGGGGTAGAAGTCTTTGATCGTACTGGCATTATTATTGAAATATTTAGCCGTCATGCTCGTACTAAAACGGCGAAGTTGCAAGTTGAAATTGCCCGCCTTAATTATGTAGCCCCGCGTCTTCGTGAAACGTCATGTGGCGACAGAGAGCGTCAAATGGGTAAAGGCGCGGGTGAAACAACCTTAGAACTAAATCGCCGGAAAGTACGTGACCAATTAGCAGAGTTAAAACGCGAATTGGTGAATGTACAAGATGAAATGAAAGGTAGGCGTACTCAACGCTCTGAGCTTTTTTGTGTCGCTTTAGTGGGTTATACCAACGCCGGTAAATCATCAATGATGCGAGCGATCACGGGTAGTGATGTTGAAGGTGAAAACAAGCTGTTTGCAACGCTTGATACCACGGTTCGCGCTTTATACCCCACCACGCAACCAAGAATATTAGTTTCTGATACGGTAGGGTTTATTAAAAAATTACCTCACGATTTGGTCGCTTCATTTCATTCAACGTTAGCCGAAGCGCATGATGCTTCATTATTGTTATATGTTGTAGATGCTTCTGATCCTTCGTTTCGTGCACAACTTGATGTCGTGCATGAAGTGCTTGGAGAAGTAGGCGTAGAAGACAGCAAAAAATTACTGGTATTAAACAAATCAGACCAACTGAGTATTGAACAACAACAAGCTTTGATGGATGAGTTTCCTGATGCCATGATGACATCAGCACGTAACCCTGCAGATGTTAGTAAATTACATCAATATATTCTTGGTGTGGCGCAAGAGGAGATGATTGAAGAGGATATTATCGTGCCTTATACCGCTAAAGGCATCATAGGTGAAATTAGATCGACCATGAGTGTTACTAATGAAGCTTATGAGTATAGTCATATTAAAGTGACTGTTCGATCAAACGCGATCGACTTAGCCAGATTAAAAAAGAGGATGTTGAAATTATAACCGGTTATATGCAACG
>TARA_B110000881_G_C18605651_1_pt1 | contig 10539 bp, 9 predicted proteins | sample TARA_B110000881 | Tara Oceans TARA_B110000881 (sample SAMEA4398150) | marine metagenome | biome: Polar Biome; feature: [MES] marine water layer (ENVO:01000295) within the mesopelagic zone...; material: water (ENVO:00002006), including particulate matter (ENVO:01000060) such as......
AGTCAAAAAATTAGAGACGATCGGCATGGACCTACAAGTTGGGTTGCTATTATAATTAGAGAAGGAAAATTTAGACAAGTACGAAAAATGACGGCTGCTGTTGGTTTTCCTACCTTGCGTTTAATTCGGGTTCGAATTGGAACCTTACGTTTAGACGCTTTAGCGGTTGGCGATGTTAAAGAAGTGGGTTCTCTTCTTTAGCTTTTTAACATTTCTATATGTGGAATTCCATCTTCTAAATAATCTTTACCGATTTGATGAAACCCGTGAGATTCATAGAATTTTTTTAAATATACTTGTGCAGAAATTGTAATTATATCCTCTTTAAAATGGTTTTTAATTGCGAGAATAGAAGCTTTGATTACATCGTGTCCAAAACCGTATTTTCTTTCTGAAGCAACAACAACAACACGACCAATACTTGCATTTTTAAAATAATCTCCTGGTTTAAAAATACGGGTATAAGCAACTATTTTCTCATTTTTAAAACAAAAAACATGCAGTGCTTTTTGATCTTTATTATCAACATCTTGATACACACAATCTTGTTCTACCACAAAAACTTCTGCACGTAATTGAAGTATTTGATACAATTCTATTGTGTTTAATTCTGAAAAATATTTAATATAAAAGTCCATACAAAAGAGGGATACTATATAGGAATGAAAATTATTTTAACAAGAAATTTTATCAACTCGATTACCATGTCTTCCTCCCTCAAACGATGTGTCTAGGAAAATATCTACAAAACCTAATGCTTGTTGTATAGAAACAAAACGTGCGGGAATGGTTAAAATATTTGAATTATTATGTTGTCTTGTTAAAGCTACTAATTCATTATTCCAACATAATGCTGCACGTATTCCTTGGTGTTTATTTGCGGTCATCTGAGCGCCATTTCCACTTCCACAAAGAATGATACCAAAGGTTGCTTTGCTAGTTTCTACAGCAGTTGCTGTTGGATGAATTGCGTCTGGATAATCCATAGAATCATTGGTATCGGTTCCAAAATTTAAAATTGTATATCCTTTCGTTTCTAAATGTTTTATAATTTCGAACTTATATACTGTGCCTGCATGATCGTTACCAATAGCAATTGTCATAATAAATTGATTTTAATTAAGTTGTCTGCAACAAAAATACAGAAACTAAGGGTTTTTTAAGGTTATTAACAACTTGTTTTTTATCATTTTTAATAACAGTTTCGTTTTTAAGAGATTAAGTGTATTTCGTAAATGTTAAGAAGTATCTGTAATTTTTAAGAACTTTTTTTGTGAGATTTAAAAATTATTACAATACAAGAGCCCTAAGAATATACACAAGTTTTTTTATTGTTTTTTCATAATAGTTTATGAACATAAAATAGAGTGGTTATCTACATTTATTTCATTATTAATTATTAATAATTATTAGTTAATTACTATTTATAAGTATTGTTAATAACTCCCTTTTTTCTTTGATTTTTAAGCTTTTAAATAACTCATAAAATGTGGATGGTTTTTAATAACTGATATAAAAAAATAAAAAGAAATATTTTTATAGTCACTATTCACAGACTATTATAAACATCATTGTTTTTAAAAAATTTATAAAAGAAAAATAAATATAATATAGAATGTTGATAACTCTGAAACGAAAGAAAAAATTAAAATAAGAATACTTGCAAAAAAATAACTTTAATAAGAAACAATCACAAAACGAATTCCTTTTTCAATGAGAGAGAAAGTAGCTGTTCCAGTTCCAATTAATTCTCCATCTGCTTGTATAAAAGGTTTCGAATTTTGTGGGACTACTGTAATTTCATTTGTTTTATAAGTAGCTACTTTTGGATGGTCTATAATTTTCCCGTTGTATAATTTTTTAAGATTCAAAATTAAATCAAATAAGGTAAGATTTTTAGCAATTGTAATATCAAAGAATCCATCCGTTGGATCTCCTTTTTTAGAAAACTGCATTCCGCCACCAGAAAATTTACAAATTGAAACAATTGTCATTAAACAAGTTGTTTTAATTGTTATTTGATTCATTGTTATTTTAAATATTGATTTTTTATAAAATAACATCCCGTAAATTCCAGCAATTAAATAAGACAAAGCACCCAATCTTTTTATTTTTTGAAGCTTCTTTGCAATATAACCGTCATATCCTAAACCAGCTACATTATTAAAGTAGGTAATTTCACCTTTCTTTGTTGTTATTTGACCAATATCTTGTAGTATTGTTTTTTTATATGAGATGATCTCGACCGCCTTTTTTATGTTATTAGGAATGCTGTAGGTTTTAATCCAATCGTTTCCAGTTCCTATAGGAAGCACTGCAATAGTTATATCAGAAGATTTTACATACCTTTGCATCATTACTCCGTTAACTATATTATGTAGTGTTCCATCTCCACCTGCGGAAATAATATTTCTAAAACCTTGCTGAATTGCATCTTGTACCAATTCAATTTCGTGTTTAGAAAATTGAGTAAAAACAAAAGAATAGTCTATATTCTTGCTGTTAAGTACTTGTTGAATTTCCTTCCACTGTTTAGAAAATTTTCCATTTCCTGCAATAGGGTTTGCAATTATAAACCAAGATTTAGACATAAATAATAATTTAAAAGGCAAAGTACAATAATAGATTGATAACTATTTTTTAATATAAAAACAATGAAATTAATCGTACTTTTCAATAGTTATTGATTTGAGTAAAAAAGACATCAAATCAACACATTAATAGTTTATAAAATGACAAAAAAGAAGAAAAATATATATAAGAAGAAAGGGAATGTTGTAAAAGACTTAACTAAAAATATCTTCAGAATTTTAAATGAAGACACTTCAAAATCTTATAATTATAAGCAAATTTCCAGTAAATTAAGTATTTCAGATACGGATGGAAAAACACAAATTATAAAAAGATTAGCTGAATTAACGGGAACTCAAAAAATTGTAGAAGTAGATCGAGGTAAGTTTCAAATGAATCAAGATAGAAAATACTCTACAGGTACATTAGATATTACTTCCAATGGAAATGGATATTTTGTTACCGATGATTATAAAGATGATATTTTTATTCCAAATACCAATCTTGGAAAAGGATTACATAATGACACTGTAAAAGCATATGTATTTAAAAAACGAAGTGGAAAAAAATACGAAGCTGATGTTGTTGAAATTTTAGAACGTGCAAAAACACAGTTTGTAGGGGTTTTACAAAAGAATAAAAATTTTGGTTTTGTAGTTCCAGACAACAATAAAATGTACGCAGATATTTTTATTTCAGAAAGTAAAATGAACGGTGCAGAAGATGGTGACAAAGTACAAGCTACAATCTCAGATTGGCCCGCGAAATCTAAAAATCCGTTTGGAGAAATTACCGCAGTTTTAGGGAAACCTGGAGAACATAATACAGAAATGCATTCTATTTTATTAGAATACGATTTACCGTATGAATTTCCTACCGAAGTAGAACAAGAAGCAGCTAACCTTTCTATTGAAATTACTAAAGAAGAAATTAGCAAACGTAGAGATATGCGTAAAGATTTAACCTTTACAATAGATCCAAAAGACGCTAAAGATTTTGATGATGCGTTGTCTTTCAAAAAATTAGAAAACGGGAATTTCGAAATCGGAATTCACATTGCAGATGTTTCTCATTATTTAGAACCAAAAACAATTTTAGATGATGAAGCTTTTGAAAGAGCTACTTCAGTGTATTTAGTAGATAGAGTGGTACCAATGTTGCCAGAAAAATTAAGTAATGGCGTTTGTTCTTTAAGACCAAATGAAGAAAAACTAACTTTTTCTGCAGTGTTTGAAATCAATGCTAAAGCACAAATTGTAAACGAATGGTTTGGGAGAACTGTTACCTATTCAGATCAACGTTTTGCATATGAAGAAGCACAATCTATTATCGAAAATTGTACATTATCAGCAGATGTAAAACCGTATACAATGCCTTTAGAAGTTTCTATTCTTGACAAAGAATATGAAGTAAATCCAGAAATTGTAGAAGCAACCTTAAAATTAGATGAACTGGCAAAAATTCTTCGTAAAAAAAGAATGCAACAAGGCGCCATTTCTTTTGATAGAGTAGAGGTAAAATTTAATTTAGATGAAGATGCAAATCCAATTGGTGTTTTCTTTAAAACATCGCAAGATGCTAATAAATTAATTGAAGAATTTATGCTATTAGCCAATCGTAAAGTAGCTGAATTCATTGGTTTTTCTAAAGGAAAAGCAACCAATAAAACCTTTATTTATAGAGTTCACGATGAGCCAGATATTGAGAAATTAGCTGCACTACAAAATATTATTGGTAAGTTTGGGTATAAAATAAATACCGAAACAAAAGAAAGCACCTCAGAATCCTTAAATCAATTATTAAGTGATGTCAGTGGAAAAGCAGAATCAAACATGATTGAGACGCTTACGATCCGTACGATGAGTAAAGCAGTATATACCACTCAAAACATAGGTCACTATGGATTGGCTTTTAACTACTACAGCCATTTTACATCCCCTATTAGACGGTATCCAGATGTAATGACACATCGATTACTCCAACATTATTTAGATGGAGGAGATACCCCAAAAGCAATTAAATACGAAGAAAACTGTAAGCACTCCTCTAAAAGAGAAGAATTAGCAAGTAAAGCAGAGCGTGCTTCTATAAAGTACATGCAAATTAAATACATGCAAGATCATAATGACGAAATATTTGAAGGGGTAATTACTGGAGTTACAGAATGGGGAATCTATGTAGAAATTTCTTCCAACAAATGTGAAGGAATGGTGAGAATTAGAGATATAAAAAGTGACTTTTATGCTTTTGATGAACAGCAATTTGCAATTGTTGGTCAATCTACCAAACAAGTATATCAATTAGGAGATGACGTAAAAGTACAAGTAAAAAATGCAGATTTAGAACGCAAGCATTTAGATTTTAATTTAATTGAAAATTAATATACTTTAACAAAAAAAAACACAATAAAAAACAAAAAAACGCTTTATATTAGTAACTTTATTTAAAGAAACCAATTAACTAAACTTTAAAATAATGAAAAAAATTATTTTTATTGGAGCATTATTATTTGTGTTTTCAATTTACGGACAATCAAAAGTTACTAAAAATTTAGGAGACTATACAATACTAAAAGTCTATAATGGCATTGAAGTAGAGCTCATAAAATCTACCGAAAATAAATTAGAAATTACTGGAGAGAAGTCTGAAATGGTGAAAATTAAAACAGTGAATAACACCTTAAAACTCTCTTTACCTTTTTCTTTAAAACCGTCAAATAACGCTGCAGACGGAAAAGTGTTCGTTCAACTTTTTTACAATGATAAACTTGCCGTTATTGACGCCAATCAAAGTGCTACCATTACTGCAAAAGATTTTCAACAAGATGAAGTAGAGATCAGGGCTCAAGAACGGGCATTTATCAACTTAGTTTTAAAATCTAAAAACATTAAAGTAAGAGCTACTTCTGGCGGAATTATAAAATTATCAGGGACTGCAAACAACCAAGATGTAGATGTAGATTTGTATGGTATTTACCATGGTTTTGGCTTAGAGGTAGACAATAGTGCTATGGTAAAAGCAGGAACCGGAGCAAAGGCAGAAATTTTTGCAGGAAAAGTATTGAATGCAAAGGTTAGTTTTGGAGGCTCTATTTTTTATAAAGGAAATCCAGATTTAATAAGAGATAAAAAATTAGTAGGAGGAATCATTCAAAAAAAGGATTAATAATTTCTTTTATCAAGTATAAAAACGTTTTTTGTATATTTGCATCTCAAAATTGAAACACATGATCTCTTTAAATATTTTTTTATTAGGAATGCCTAGCCCACTTTCAATGGCTCTTATTGTAGGAGCATTGCTACTTTTATTTGGTGGTAAAAAAATACCAGAATTAATGAAAGGTATTGGTGGTGGGATTAAAGAATTTAAAAAAGCCACGAAAGACGAAAATAAAGCAGAAAAGAAAGACGAAAAATTAGAAGAAGGAAACTAATTTTTTAACATACAGATAAAAAAAGCTCCGTTTGAAATTTCAAACGGAGCTTTTTTATTTTAAAAGAAGTGTTCTTATTTTTTTAACTGTTTTGGTTTCGGGTTTTTCATAGCCTCACCTATTTGATTGCTTGCTGTAAAGCTGGCCACCATATCGTTTAACATTTGACTTCCCGCTTGTGGAGAGTTTGGTAACAAAATTAAATTACTATTTGTTTGCTGACCAATCGATTGTAGCGTATCGTAGTGTTGTGTAACTACAATTAAGGCAGAAGCTTCTTGTGAGTTGATGCCTACTTTATTTAAAACCTCTACAGATTCTTCCAGTCCACGTGCAATTTCTCTACGCTGATCTGCAATACCTTGTCCTTGTAAACGTTTGCTTTCTGCTTCCGCTTTTGCACGTTCTACAATTAAAATACGTTGTGCATCTCCTTCATATTGTGCAGCTGTTTTTTCTCTATCAGCAGCATTAATTCGGTTCATTGCTTCTTTTACTTGTGCATCTGGATCAATGTCTGTAACTAAGGTTTTTATAATGTCATACCCATAAGTCATCATTGCTTCATTCAACTCAGATTTTACGGCAATGGCAATATCATCTTTCCGTAAAAAAACATCATCAAGAATCATTTTAGGAACCTCTGCTCTTACTACATCAAAGACATATGAAGTAATTTGATCGTGTGGATAATCTAATTTATAGAAAGCATCTTCTACTTTGTCTCGAATTACCTTGTACTGTACTGAAACTTTTAATTTTACAAAAACATCATCTTTTGTTTTCGTTTCAATAATAACATCTAATTGTTGAATCTTTAAGCTCAACCTTCCTGCAATTCTTTGCACTCCGGGTATTTTTAATTGAAAACCAGATTGACGAATGTTACTGAATTTTCCGAAAGTTTCTATAACTGCTGCTGTTTGTTGTTTGACAGTAAAAATTGCTGCAAACAAAAAAAGGACAATTAAGCCGACGATAATAATTGGGATTGGTAGCATGGTTTTTTTTTAAAAGGTGAATTTTTAACTTCTTGTAAAGATACCGATTTATGTAACTAACTACAAGACGGATTTTTTAAATAATGTTACATTTATAGGTATAAAAAAACCACTTACAGATTGAAGTGGGTTTTTTATAAAAATGTAAATTTCTTTCTTATTGATGAAAATCGATCGCGTTTTCAATTCTTGTGATGGTGGCTTCTTTTCCAATCATTTCAATAATATCAAACAAATGAGGGCCTTTTAAAGCGCCTACTAAGCTTAATCGAAGTGGTTGCATTACTTTCCCAAAACCAATTTCTTTGGCGGTAATCCACTCTTTAATAACTGTTTCAGTGTTTGCTGAAGTAAACTCTTGAATCCCTTTTAACTCAGTAATCAATTCGTTCATTAATTCAGCAGTTCCCTCTTTCCAATTTTTCTTAGAAGCTTTTGCATCGAAAGTTGTTGGATTCTGAAAATAGAAATCAGACAATGCCCAAAAATCTTCTACAAAAACAGCGCGCTCTCTTATAGCGGTTACTACTTTCTGAACATACTCTTTATCAGAAGAAATTCCTTTTGCTGATAATATCGGAAGAAACAAATCTGTTAAAGTTGCATCCTCTTTTGTTTGCATGTATTGTTGATTGAACCAATTGGTTTTTTCTGGACTAAACTTTGCGCCCGATTTACTTACTCTTTTTAAATCGAATTCCTGTACCAATTGTTCTAAAGAAAAAATTTCTTGTTCGGTACCTGGGTTCCATCCTAATAAAGCCAGCATGTTTATAAATGCATCTGCAAAGTAGCCGTCTTCTTTATAACCACAAGAGATGTCTTTCGTTTGTTCATTGGTATATTCTAATGGAAACACAGGAAACCCTAATTTATCTCCGTCACGTTTGCTTAATTTTCCTTTACCAACTGGTTTTAAGATCAGTGGTAAGTGTGCAAATTTTGGTGCGTCCCAATTAAAAGCGCGGTATAATAAAATGTGAAGTGCCATGGACGGCAACCATTCTTCACCTCGAATAACGTGTGAGATTTCCATCAAATGATCGTCTACAATGTTTGCCAAATGATAGGTGGGCATTCCGTCAGATTTAAATAAAATTTTATCATCCAACACATTGGTATCAATTTTAATTTCTCCACGAATTTCATCTTGCATTACTAGGGTTTCATCTTGTGGAGACTTAAAACGGATGACATACTTATCTCCGTTTTCAATTCGGTTTTGTACTTCTGCATCGGTTAATACCAAGGAGTTTACCAAATGTCCTTTTTCTCGGTTGTGCCAATTATAAATAAAGGTTTTTCCGTTTTCTTCATGTCCTTTTCTTTCTGTATCCAATTGTTCTGCAGTATCAAAAGCATAATATGCCCAACCCGATTGTAATAAAAGGGTTGCATGTTTTTTATAGAGATCTTTCCGTTCAGATTGTCTGTAAGGACCAAATTTTTCGTTTTTTCCAGGCGCTTCATCAAAAGGAATGTTACACCAATCCAATGCATCTATAATATATTGTTCTGCATTGGCCACATAGCGGGTTTGATCTGTATCTTCTATACGCAAGATAAAGGTACCGTTGTGCTTTTTAGCAAATAAATAATTAAATAAAGCAGTTCTTACTCCACCAATATGTAAAGGTCCTGTTGGACTTGGGGCAAAACGAACACGAACATTAGATTCCATTTTTCTGTTTTTTTGGATGCCGCAAAGATACTTTTTTATTGGAAGAGGAATGAAATTAGTGCAAAGAAAAAATAGGTGTTTCTAAAGTGTTTATAGTCTGTAAAAAATATGCGTTCGAAAATTTACAATCCATTGTGCAACTCTTAAAAATGAAAATTAGTACAAAGAAATTGGTGTTGCGTCATGAAAAAAAATTAGTTAACAATTATTTTAATAAACATACCTCACTTTATTCTTCTTTTTTTAAAGAAAACAATTAACTTGCATTTACAAAAAACACCACCACAATATCTTTATACTATTGTTTAAGACTCCAAAACCATCCATATTTTTCAATGTAAGGTTTTAAATTTGAAGCATTAAAAAACGAATAGTAAAAATAATTTTATAAAACCAATAACAAATTATCAGATGAAAAAAACACTAAACTTAACACTATCAGGAGTTCTTTTAATAGCAGCAGGGATTTTAATGCTAGTTGCAGAAAAAATAGGATTACAAATTTCAAAAATGGTAATTCCTTTATTATTTGCACTTTCAGGTGTCCTTTGCCTTCTTTTTTATAGCGCGAATAAAAAATATAAAATTCCTTCTCAATTTCAATTCCTTCAAGGACTGGGATTAATTATCTATGCGATTGTTATTTTTCTTTTTCCAAAAAGTTTACTACAGTTTTTAATGGTTACAAGTTATTTTATTATGCTTTTTGGCATCACTGAAATTGGTTTCTCTTTTTCCGTTCTAAATTCTTCTTCAAAGACTTTTAAGGAGCCTCTTATTTTAGTCTTAACGTCTTTTAAAAATGAGTATAAAGGAATTCAGATTGCTGGATTTTTAACGATCATCATAGGGGTTTCTAATATGATTTTTGTAAGTAAAGTTAAAAAAATTGATATACAGGATTTATAGTAATAATAGATTCCCATTAGCGAGAGCGCTCCGCTTGTAACCGCAAGCGGAGGATTAAAAAAAAAGTAGAATTTAAAGTATTGTAAGTTAGTAATGACATTAAACAGTTTTAGCAATTGAGGCCTTGTAAACCTAAGGTTAACTTTAATTTATTTAACAACGCAAGCGAACAGACTAAATTTTCGCTCTTGTTCCAAAATCAAAGAACCACTTTAGTTGCTTAATCATTTCCCATCAAGACCTCGCTGGACTTTTAACAATTATTATGAGGTTGATCTTCCTAAAAGCATTATTTTTATTGGTTAATTATGGAAGGCTACCAAATAATAACGGAGAAACTACGACGTTTTACTCGTAAATATTACAGAAATGAATTGATAAAAGGGGGAATCTTATTTTTCTCTTTAGGATGCATTTACTTTTTTGTGACGGTATTTATCGAGTCTTTTTTGTGGTTGCAACCTTTTGCAAGAACCGCTTTGTTTTGGGTTTTTATTTTAGTGGAAGGATGTTTAGTTTTTCAACTTATTTTAAAACCGATTTTAAAATTGATCGGTTTGCAAAAAGGTATTTCTTTACAAGAATCCTCCAAAATCATTGGAAATCATTTTCCAGAAATTCAAGATAAACTACTCAACATCTTACAGCTTAAAGAAAACCCGAATCAGTCTGATTTATTATTGGCAAGCATCGCGCAAAAAGCTACTGAAATTCAACCTATCCCTTTTTTAAAAGCTGTTGATTTCACTAAAAATAAAAAGTATCTAAAGTACGCGGTTGTTCCTGTTTTAATAGGAATTATTGCCTTCTTTTCAGGGAGCACTACCGCGCTAACTCAAAGTTTAGACCGTGTTGTAAACCACAGAACTGCCTTTGCACCACCCGCACCCTTTTCGTTTTACATCGTAAATGATTCCTTAAAAGTAATCCAAGGAAAACCTTTT
>TARA_B110000881_G_scaffold42315_1_pt1 | contig 10524 bp, 9 predicted proteins | sample TARA_B110000881 | Tara Oceans TARA_B110000881 (sample SAMEA4398150) | marine metagenome | biome: Polar Biome; feature: [MES] marine water layer (ENVO:01000295) within the mesopelagic zone...; material: water (ENVO:00002006), including particulate matter (ENVO:01000060) such as......
GATCAAAAACAGTGGCATTTTCATGGTTTTCAAAGTTGGGGATAAGAGAATCTTATTACCTCATTTATTCCGAGTTTCCAAAAAAAACTCGCTGAAATGGCGGCACCATAGGACTTTCCAACAAAGTATGGTCAGGGTAATGTCCCAGCGTCATGCGAATCTTCCCCTCCGTCTTTCTGATCGCTCTGGCTTCATTAGCCACGGCTGCTACGAAATACGTTCCCGCAAACGATTCCCAGCCCCTGATCCGCCGTGACCTCCTTCCTCTCGACGTAGCCGCCATTCGCGAACTCGCCCAAAACCTTGCCATTTTGGCAGACGGCCCCCTCCCTAAATCTGCCGGCCAACTCCGTCATCGCGCCCAAACCCTCACCCTAAGTCAGCGCCTTTCCCCGGCCCAGCCCAGAACCAGGGCCATTCAGAGCGCTTTCCTCAATCGTGAAGAGCGTCCCAAACCCGCAGGCTCGGAAGTCAACCCTGCCAAACATGACCTCCTTCTGACTGCGAGTTGGCTTGCCAAGCTCCCCACCGATTCGGAAGGCTACCGCCTCGGACAACTTCTCCTCGATATCCTGCAACAAACCAGTGGGAGCGACCCAGCACTCAAACTCCACGATTCCGCCGGAGCTTCCAAACGCTGGGAAGGAGTCGTTGCCAAAGTCGCCGATTTCGAGGTGCGCAATCAAGCCGTGATCTCCGTAAACCCGAAGGATGCGGGCTCCTCTAATGGCAACGAAGCCAAGTATGCGGTCACCTCACTCCTCTCCGAAATCCCTATGTTTACGATGGGGCTCGAAGAAGGGGACAAACCTTCTCCCGGACTCATTACGACCAGCCTCATCATCACCACCACCGACCCCAATACCGAGGGAAAAACCACCGCAAAAATCGACGCTCTTCGCTTCCAACCTGAGCCCAGTTCCAACATCCCCCCCTTGCATCAAGCCCTCAGAGCCTTCTTCTCCACAAATCTCGCCCCCCTGCCTCAAGGTTACAACCTGAACATCAACACCAACAAACGACGGTATCTCGCCAAAAACCGCGAAAATATCGCAGCCCCCATCGCCATGATGTTGGATGCCGCTGTCACAAGTCGCCCGCTCCGGCTGAACACCATCCTCTTTGCCCGACTCCGCGCCGATGGCAGCCTTGATAAACCTACCCACGCTTGGGAGCTCCTCCTTCGGCTTGAAGAACTCAAACTGGCACCCAGCACCCGACTCATCGTCGGATCAGGAATGATGGAGGAAATGATCGCCCTCCTTGTCTTGGGAAAAGCCTCCTTCTTCACAAAATATGAGGTCATCGAAGCTCCCACATTCAAGGCCGCTCGCGAGCTCTACTTTGCCGACAGCAAACCAGGATCCAAACTCGCGTCCGCAATGGCCGGATACGAGGAGGTTCGGCAAAAGGCCCTGCAGGCCAAAAACCTTGGAACATTTTTAAACCTCTCCTCAGTCGAAGGCCGCCTCGTCAAAGCCCGCGATTTTTGGCCCAAACACCTCTCCGCCACCCTGCTCGCCGAGCAAGCCATTCGCCGCCCGGCCTACTTCACCCGCTTTATGTTCGCCCAGGAGCTTGACCGTCGACTCGAGGAGCTTTCCAAATTCCAATACCAAATCGACAAGCCCCCCCCTCGCTCCATCAAAGGCATCTATAAAAAAACTCGCGAAACCTTGGCCCCCTTAAAACGCCACCTCCAGCGAGCCGAGGAAGTGGTATTTGAGGATGCCATTATTCTCGTCAAAGAGATCAATTCCGTCGGTCGTGGAGCTTCCATAATCCTTGATAATGAGGAAGAAATCCGAAAACGCGATCTGCAGGCCTTTCAGGGAAAACTTTCTGCCTTCCGCAAAAAACTCCGCCAAGTTTACGACCCGGAGGAAAAAAAATAAAGCTCTTCAGCCCACATCCCCTCGCTTTGGGATTTGAAACCTAAAAAAAATCCGTCATACCTCGACTCTCATTATGAAAATCCGCCTGTTCTCAATCTTTTTACTCCTCACCGGAGTGATTTTTGCCGACGCCTATCGTCCTCCAAATATGGAGAAAAAGATCTTCAACGCAAAAAAGCTCTCAATCGATAAGATCTCGAAATCCGCTCTCTTCTCCGGGCTCCTGTCCGTCGCCCGTGACTTCGACGATGAGGAAAATGAGATCGACTTTGAACTTCGTTCCAACGCTCTCGCCATTGCGGGACGGCTTGATCCCGATTCTGTGAACTTCCAAGACGTCCTGGAGGACCTCAAAGTCCGTAGTAAGACCGTCAAACAAGATAACACAAAATCAGACATCTCCTCCAAAATCTACCGGGGAGTCCGCTCGCTTCTGCGTAAAAAGGAGAAAGAAGACAATGAAACGTGCGCCGCCTTTTGCATCGACATCGCCCTTCGCCTCGATCCCGATGGCAAGTATGAAGAAAAGCTCAAGGACTATCAAAAGAAAGTCGGAGAAGCCGATTGGAAGGACATGCTCGACGCCCCCGTCTTCAACAACCCTTGGGATCGTCAACAGGGAGGCAACGAATTCAAGGAGCGCTCCGAAACCATTCCTGGTGGCGAAGCCGAAAAGTTCGCCGCCAAGCAGCGCTCCGTTTACGGACTTTCCGTCCGCACCCTCTCCAACGGCCGCCACGCTGGGGCCGCCGCCTCACTGAGTGCCACCGCACTCCGTGACAAAGACGTCGACGGCATCGAATTCCACATTGACCAAAAGGTCGGCAACATGACTGGCAACTCCCTTGAAGAAATCATGAAGCTCCTGCGCGTCCGCCACGATGAAGACGGCAGTATGCCTTCCGGCTATAAGGTGGAGATCACCTTCGAAGACAAGGACACCCTCCTCGACGGACCTTCCGCCGGAACCGCCATGTCCATCATCCTCGACTCCCTCTTCACCGGTCGTGAGCTCGATGACAAGTTCGCCTGCACCGGAGCTATCACTGCCGATGGCAAGGTCACCCGCATTGGCGGCGTCGCCGGTAAGATCCGTGGAGCCACTAACAAAGGCTGTAACCTCGTTGGCGTCCCTCACGAGAACATCAAGGGAGTTTCCGACATCCTCGTCCTCGATGGCATCGAGAAGCTCATGAAAATTCAGGTCTTCAGCTTCAAGACTCTGGATGAGGCCCTCGAGGTTGCCTCCAAGGACAAGTCTGAAAAAGTTCAGTCCACCATCGACGACTTCGAAATGGTCGCCAAACTTATCGAATCAAAAGGTGCAGCCTCTCTTGCTGATGCCAAGATCATCGCTCTTCTCGAAGACGTAGTGAAAAAGATGCCCAACCATCAGTCGGCCCAGATCCTTCTCAGCGTTGCCAAGAAGGACGAGAAAAAGATTCTCTCCCTCGGTGGTTCGTTCCATCAGATCGACACCAATATCTCCGGAATCGCCAGAAAAATCCAAACGATGGTTTTTTCAGGTCAGTTCGAATTTGGAGCCGCGGAAGAGGAGGAAGCCAAGGAAGCCTTGGGAGAGCTTGAGAAAATTTCTCCCAAGATCGATTCACGTCTCAAGGACTACAGCGATTCAATGCTGAAAGCCGTCAAAATCTACTCCGGAGGACGGGGCTCCGGCGAAAAGGACGCCGAGTTTGTCAAGCGCCTGAAAAAAGAATGGGAAGAGGTTTCCGCCAAACGCAAAAAGCTCATGGGGGATCCTGAAATCATGGAAGAACTCTACTAATTCCCTTGGTTCCCTATAGTCATCAAAAAGCCCGGCCAGAATCCGATCGCCGGGCCATCGTGCCCGGCCTCCAAAAGTCGACACGCCCAAGTAGAGTCATCCCTGGGATCAGTGAAAAAGCACATGCCCGACCAAAATGAAGAAGAAACCGAAGCCTCCGACATTCTATTCCTCCTTTGCCCCCGGGAAGACCAGCTTCAGCCCATGTAACTTCCATTGCTTGGCAATATCAGCCTCCACTTCGATCCATGGGCGTCCACGGAAGATTTTTTGCGTCGCATCATCACCCATCTCCTGTTGCTTTTTCTTTAATTCGGCCACCTTCTGATCCAACTCTTCCTGGGTCGCGGCAGTGATTCTTTCGGGAAGGTTTTTTTGAAAGTCCGCCATGTAGCGCAAGCCATCTCTCAACCCATTCGCCTTGCCCTCCTCATCCATGTAGACGAGGTAGGTCATCACGATCAACGAGTGTCCCAGAAAGCGGCGACGCGCTTCTTCATCCGCCACCCCATTGGTGCTCGTGATGAGAAGATCCGAGACATGAGGCATCTCGATTTCCTTCTTAAAGAGCGGCTTTGCTCCAGACCGGCTCTTTCCGAGTAACAGATCCTTCGCCTCTTCAATTACCTCCTTGTAATCAAAGAAGGACTTCTCGTAGACGGCACAATTGATCAAATTGGCAAACCCTTCCTTAAACCAGTCGGTCAGATTCCGGTCATAAACCTGCGGCATCATCGCGCCCGTATAATGACGTATCATTTGACCGGACAAGCTCCTCATTCTGTCCTCGCTTCCGCTCCCTCCCGAGCTGAGCCCAAAATTTTCGAGGCAAATGTTAATCTTCCCGGTGGCTGGGTCGTAACTCGCTCGAGTCTTTTCCTGATAGCCGGCTTTAATCCAGTCTTCATCCTTCGCGATGGTGTGGATTTCGTACTTTCCATTGATCGGCTCGTAGCGGGACTTCAACCCAAACGGGAGGGACTCACAGTAGATCCGGGTCAGCTCGCAGGATTCGAGAATCGTCTTAGCCGACCGAGACTTAAGCCGACTATCGGCGACCACGCGGAAATTCGCCGATGAGTAGTGGTTTAAATCCCCATTCTTCTCTGCCTGGGTTTCAAGTGGAGCCGGTAACACTGCCTGCCGGAGAATTGGCCTGGTCCATTCGGCGGCCGGAACATCGGCACCCCCCGCAGGCTTTGGCTCTTCGGCTTCCTCGTCCTTCATCTTATCATCCTTGGGCGCCTCTTCCGGCTTGCTCTTTTTGGCCTCCTCGATTTCCAACTCGATTAAATGCGAAAGATCCTCGCGACTTAAATTCTTGATCGCAACGGTCACCTCCTTGCCGCCCTTTAGCTTTAAAACCACCGCATCTTCACTTTGGGAGACATATTCAGCGACAATCTTACGCCCCTTGACGTCAGTCCAGGTACGTCCGCACATCTGGCCGACAGTTACCAAAGTCAACATGCTGGAGAGAAGAAACCTTTTCATGGTCCCACTCTCCCCCCAACACTCCTCATTTTCAATCACACAATCGTCCAAATGCGGAACACTAAAGTCCGGCTCCGATCTTGAGATCAAGGGGAAGTTTGATCACCTCGAGATCAGTCCACTCGTCGAGCCCCTTTCATCCAAACCCACGATCGATTTCCCCTTGCTCTCCAAAAGCAAGGCAACTCTAGACCCGCTGTTCCAATTAAACGCACGCAGCTCCTTCCCCTTATTTTCCCCATCGCCTTCGGGCTTATATCCTTTGTCTACAACTTGCAAACCCGCCACCGAGACATCCACCTGGGCGGATGCCATTCCTACGACCAAACCGAAAACCATCATCGCTTTTTTCATCAATAAAAGGGTAGCGAAACCGCAGTCCACCGCACCCCGTTTTTGAGAAACGATCCAGATACAAAAAGGCCGTCGAAGTCCCAAAAATGGGATTACGACGGCCAATGGAATTCCTTCGGTCCTACTTTGACCCTTTGAGAAACCTAAAGAGCTCAGAATCGGTCGATAAAATCACGGTCGTCTTTTCATCGAGAATATCATCGTAGGCTTCGAGTGTTTTCACGAACTCATAGAAGCCCTCCCGGTCCGGGGTTCCTCCGTAAGCTTCGGCATAAATGCGAGTTGATTCGGCATCAGCCTCACCAAGGATGGACTGAATTGCACGATAGGCTTCAGATTCAATTCGCTTCACTTCGCGTTCCATCTTTCCCTTGATCCTCGCGGCCTCACCGGCCCCTTCGGAACGGAAACGTTCAGCGATCTGTTGGCGTTCCGAAATCATCCGTAGGTAGATATCCGGAGCCACATCCCTGTTGTAATTGATTCTCTTAAAACGAAGATCCAGCAGGTTGATACCCAATTCTCCCAACTTTACCCTGGCTGTTTCGTAAACATTTTTCTCGATCGCCCGCCGCCCAACATTAATGGGATCAAACCCGGTTTCTTTGTCTATCTGCAAGTCCGTAGTGGCAGGTTTCCGGTCCTTGGTGGAACGCACCACCTCAATTAAGTCGTGCTTGGCAACAGCGTTCCGGGTTTCCGATCCCAGAATATCGTCCAGCCGAGACAGGGCCGTGCGCTCATCGCGCAAACTCTTGAAGTAGACAAGAGGATCAGAAATTTTCCAGCGGGCAAACGTGTCGACCTGAATATAGGTCTTATCTCTCGTTGCCATTTGGGAACTGACTCCGTCCCAGGCTAGGACACGCTTCTCGAGGACATTCACTTTCACAATAAAGGGAATTTTCCAATGTAACCCGGCTTCCGTGATAGGATCACCAACAGGCTTCCCAAACTGGGTCAAAATCACCTGCTGACTTTCACGCACGGTGTAGATCGCACCTGTGATGAAAAGTAAAATTACCACCACGAAGATCGCTACCATCAATCCTACTACTTTTTTCATCGGGCACCTCCTTTTCCATTCAAGGCGTTATTGAGATCGAGAAGGGGAAGCGGCTTACTGGCCTCTCCGTCCATAATGATTTTGCTTTTGAGCTTCGGCAGCACATCCTTGATTTTCTCAAGATAAAGACGCTGGCGCGTAATCGACGGAGCCTTTTCATATTCTTTAAAGAGAGCCAGGAAACGCTCGGCATCACCGGTCGCTTCGTTGACCCGTTGAAGCTTCTCACCTTCAGCACTGCTGATTTTCATGTCGGCCTCTCCTTCGGTTTTTGGCACCGCCTTGTTATAGAGCCCTTTTGCTACGTTAATCTGCTTTGCCCTATCTTGTTGTGCTTGGTTCACTTCGTTAAATGACGGTTGAACGGGTTTGGGCGGATTGACATTCTTTAACTGTAACTGATCGATCTGTAGACCAAGTCCGTATGAGTCGACCAAATCCTGAAGCTTTACCAAGGCATCGGTTTCAATGGATTGACGTCCGATTGTGATCACCTCGTCAACCGTCCGATCTCCAACGACTTCGCGCATCACTGATTCGGAGGCATCACGCATGGTATCCTCGGGATCACGCACCCGGAAGAGGTATGCCTCGGGGTCGCTAATTCGATACTGCACGACCCACTCCACAAGAGCAGAGTTCTTATCTCCCGTGATCATCGACTGCTCGGCTTGATGCTCCTTCGGACGGGTTTGATAATTGTTCGTGGATCCAGGCGTCCCGAAGCCAAATTCCATCTTCAAAGTCCGGGCCACTGGAATAATTTCCTTGGTTTCGAACCAGAAGGGCATCTTAAAATTTAACCCTGGAGCCGCTGTCCGGTTGTACTGCCCGAAGCGTAAGATCACCGCCTCCGAATCAGCCGGAACCGTGAAGTAGCTTGTGAACAGACCCGCGACCACGATGATCCCTGGTATTATCAGACCCGCACGCCCGGCGAGCTTTCGTAAAGCCTCCTGTGCCGCATCTTTATCAATTCGTATTTCTGCCATAGGCTAACAGAGTCATCGCAGAAGGCACTTTCCGCAATGAGAATATCAGCCTCCTGTTACAATCGCTTTTGCCCGAAGAAGAGCGAAAGAAGCCATTTCAAGAATTTTCCCTGCTTTTGAGAGGAGAAATCCCCCCGCCTCCCAGCACCATTCCCGCATTATCATCGAGAATCGAACCCTCGTCATCTCGGTCAAGAATGCTGCCAATTCCTCCAGCAGAACCACCGGAGGCAGGGCCAATAGCGCTTCCACAAACTATTCGGGAGGCAAATCGATTTACGCACTGAGCTTGCTGGCAACCTGATCCCTATGGCTTTCGAGGAGAGCATTGGTAAAATAAACTTGATATCCCGTTCCAACTTGGCACCTGCGCAAGCCCCTGTCCACGACGAGGGCACTTCCTTTTCGGATTGCCGTTCTTCTCATTTTGGGGACACTCACAAAAATATGTCATTCAAATTTCTCCCTTTCCTTGCCCTGCTTTCTGGCTCCGGAATCGCGGGTCATCACGAAGAAAAGCACGATTCCCAGCCCAACATCCTTTACATCATGTCGGATGACCACGCAGCTCACGGGATTTCCGCCTACGGCAGTCGGCTCGCCAAGATCGCTCCCACGCCCACCATCGACCGCCTCGCCAAGGAAGGCGCTCTTTTTAAAAATGCCTTTTGCACCAACGCGATCTGCTCCCCTTCCCGCGCTTGTGTCCTGACCGGGAAATACAACCACACCAACGGCACATTTGACCTCGCCGGCCGGGTGCCTCCGGGCAAACAAACCCTCGCCATTGAATTCGGCAAGGCCGGATACCACACCGCCATGATTGGGAAATGGCACCTCAAGGACGAACCTGCCGACTTTCAATTTTACTCTGTCCTCGCCGGACAAGGTTCCTACTTCGATCCCGAATTCCGTATCCGCGGTGACAAACCCTGGAAGAAAAATGTCGAAAAGTATCCTGGCAAACACTCCACCGATGTCATCACTGATATCACTCTCAAATGGCTCGAAGAAAGCTGGGACCAGGAAAAACCCTTTTTCCTGATGCACCACTACAAGGCTCCCCACGATTACTTCGAAAACGCCCCTCGCTACGAAGACTTCCTCAAGGAGGTCGATATTCCCGAACCCGCCACTCTCTGGACCCGAGATGAGCGCTGGGGTTCCCTCGCCACCCGTGGCTACCGCGATGAGCTCATTCCTCACATCGGAACCTCCAACGGAGCACGTAATCCACGACGCAACTACCTCAAGGACCTCCCGTCGCGTTTCCCAGCCGAATTCCCCAAGAACTTCGATCCCAAAAACCACAGTGATGAGCAAAACACCCGCATGGCCTACAATGCCTACCTCAAAAAATTCCTCCGCTGTGTGAAAGGCATTGATGACAATCTCGCCCGCCTCTTCACGCATCTCGAAGACACCGGCCAGATGGACAACACCATCATCATCTACACCGGTGATCAGGGATTCATGCTCGGCGAGCATGACTTCCAGGACAAACGCTGGATGTACGAGGAATCCCAGAGAATGCCCCTTCTTGTCCGCTACCCGAAGAAAATCAAAGCGGGAACCGTGATCGACAGCTGCGTCGAGAATGTCGACTTCGGCCCCACCATGCTCGACATGGCCAACCTTGATATCCCGGAATCAATGCAGGGCAAGTCCTTCAAACAACACCTCGAAATCGGCAAAGAGCCAGCCGGGTGGAAACAGACGGCCTACTACCGCTACTGGATGCACATGGTTCACCACGACAACCCCGCACACGTCGGCATCCGCACCAAGACCCACAAGCTGATCTACTTCTACGGCTGCAACTACGACGGCGGCTACCAAACCCCCGCCGGCTGGGAGCTCTACGACCTCGTCAAGGATCCCCACGAGACCATCAACCTCTGCAACGACCCCGCCAATGCCGAACTCGTCGCGGATTTAAAGAAACAACTCGTCGCAACCCGTAAACGCGTGGGCGACGATGGTTCCCACTTCCCCGCTGCCGAAAAGGTCCTTCAAGAATTCTGGGACTACGACGCCAAGGACCGGGAGAAGTCCGAAATGATCTCTCATGAATTCCTTAAGCGCCGCCAAGCCGAGATCAAAGCCGGCAAGCGTAATATCCCAACACACAAAGGCTTCAAGGAAGCGAGCTTCCCGGAATAGCTAAAACCATGAAACGCCTCATTCTCTCCCGTCACGCTAAGTCCTCCTGGAATCATCCTGAACTGAGGGACATTGACCGCCCCCTCAACAAGCGGGGGAAGCGAGCCGCCCCCATCATGGGCGGGGTTTTGCGAGAGCGGCAGGTCATCCCCGAGGCCATTTTTGCAAGCCCTTCGCTACGGACCCAGATGACTTCGGAGCTTCTGGCCAAGGAACTCGACTTCCCCACCGACCAAATCAAGTTTATCGATTCGTTCTACGGGGCCACGCCCGACGGCATTGTCCAATTCTCTCGCCAACTCGACGATGCCCTAAGCTCGGTGATGTTGGTCGGTCACAATCCCACCTGGACCGAACTTTGCCATCGCCTCACCAAAGGACACCTCGGAAATCTCCCCACGGCCGGGATTCTCGTCGTGGACTTTGAGATCACCCACTGGAAGGACCTGGCCGATCAGGGATCCACCCACGCCATTCTGTTCCCCGGAGATTTTGGCTGCGGTGGCGGACAATGATTAATATTACTCGGCAATCACAACCTCGGGTGAGGAACCCAACTCCGGATCCCCGCGCCCGGCGGTGGTTTTTAGAAGAAATTTCAAAGTCCGCTCCACTTTGCCGCGGAATTTTTCAACCCCATTAGTCTTCCCACTGTGGGGACCTTCAGCCTTGGCATTGCCACCGCCGCCATGCAGGGCGGAAAAAGAGGCCACCCCCCTTCCAACTTCTCACTCTTTATGATGATGCTCTAGGGCATTTTCTTCTCTCCAA
>TARA_B110000881_G_scaffold93920_1_pt1 | contig 10506 bp, 7 predicted proteins | sample TARA_B110000881 | Tara Oceans TARA_B110000881 (sample SAMEA4398150) | marine metagenome | biome: Polar Biome; feature: [MES] marine water layer (ENVO:01000295) within the mesopelagic zone...; material: water (ENVO:00002006), including particulate matter (ENVO:01000060) such as......
GTCGATGGTTGTAGCGGTGTGATGTAAGTAGCTTGCCCTTTTTTTATATGTCTAAAATAGTTTTAGTTACTGGCGCTTCATCTGGTATAGGCAAATCTATAGCACTTTTTTTATCGTCTAATGGATTTAAAGTGTACGGCACTTGTAGAGATCCAAAAAAATATAATATTATTGATTTTAATTTGTTGAAATGCGATATAACTAGCATTAATGAAATTAAAGAATGTGTTAACTTTATTATAAAAAAGGAGGGGCGGATTGATATTTTAATAAATAATGCAGGTATCGGAATTACGGGTTCTATGGAAGAGACATCTGAAATTGATATGAAAACAGCTTTTGAAACAAATTTATATGGACCAATTAATATTATTAAGGAATGCATACCTTCTATGAGAAATCAAAAAAGTGGTTTAGTTATTAACATTACTTCTGTCATGGGTTATTTTGCACTTCCATTTAGGGGTGTTTATAGTGCGACTAAAAGCTCTATGGAAATTGTTGGGGAAGCATTTAGTATGGAATTGAATAAATTTAACATTAAAGTAGTTAATATTGCACCTGGTGATTTTAAAACTGATATAATATCTAGAAGAATAAACACTCCTAGCTTATCAAACTCTTTATATAAAAAGGATTATATCAATAGCATTGATTCTGCTAACAACCACGTTAAGAATGCTCTTTCTCCTGATATTATTTCAAAATTAGTTTACAAAATAATTAAATCTAAAAATCCAAAAATTCATTACAAAGTAGGTACATTTATTCAAAAATTTTCAATAGTTTTAAAAGGGCTATTACCAGATAGGTTATTTGAAAAAATATTAATCTATTATAACAAAAATTAAACATTATTATTTATGAAATTCTTTATTGATACTGCCAATCTAGAACAAATTAAAGAGGCACAAAATTTAGGTGTTCTTGATGGTGTAACAACAAATCCATCTTTAATGGCTAAAGAAGGAATTACAGGTCATCAAAACATTTTAGATCATTATGTGAAAATTTGTAATATAGTTGATGGAGACGTGTCTGCAGAAGTTATTTCAACTGATTTTAAAGGAATGATTAAAGAGGGTGAAGCCCTTGCTAGATTACATTCTCAAATTGTTGTTAAAATTCCGATGATTTTAGAAGGTGTAAAGGCAATAAAACACTTTTCAAATAAAGGTATTAGAACTAACTGTACATTGATTTTTTCTGTTGGTCAAGCTCTTATTGCCGCTAAAGCTGGAGCAACTTACGTTTCTCCTTTTATTGGAAGATTAGATGACATCTCAACTGATGGATTAAATTTAATATCTGAAATTGCAAATGTTTATGACAATTATTCATTTAACACTCAAATACTTGCTGCCTCAATACGTCATACTATGCACATTATTGATTGTGCTAAGATTGGTGCTGACGTCATGACGGGCCCTTTATCTTCTATTAAAGGTCTAATCAAACACCCTCTTACAGATATTGGATTAGATAAATTTCTAGCGGATTATAAAAAAGGAAATTAATATAAATCAAATAGTTTATCAAGCTCAGTAACGTTTAATATTTTTTTTATCTCACCTTTTTTATCTGTAATTATAACTTTATTTAAGTTGTTAAGAATCATTTTCCTACTCATATCTTCAAAATTTACAGATCTAAAATGATTCAGATTAGCTTTTTTCTTGAGCATACTAAGTATTTTTTTCCATTTAAAATTATCAGTATTTATATTAATTGTATGAATATTATAAATAGAGTTTGTTTTTAATAAATTATTTATTCTATTAAACAGACTAATTTGATGTGAATTTTGATCATATGACCAAAAAACAAAAATCACAGACTTATTATTGTTGAATTCAGCTATATCTTTTATAATCCCCTTCTCATTAATTAAATTAATTTTTGGAATTTTATTACCAACTTGTAATGAAATAATATTATTATATAGATGATTGATCTCATAATTAGTTTCTTCATTATTAGAGTATTCTAAAAATTTATTAAAAAATGTATCAATATTTATTAATTCTGACTCTTTTAATAGATATTCATAGGCTATATATCTTAAAATTTTTGTTTTAATAACCGGGTGAGTTATATTACTATTAACAAATTCCAATCTTTTCAAATTAAAATTTAATGAACTTTGAGTCACATTTCTTAATAACAAATTAGAACCATTAATTGTTCTTAAAATAATATAATCTAGATAGGGCTTGAAATGTGATAAAGCTTCTATATTTAAATCAATAATCCTTCGGTATTTATAAATATTTTCTGAATTAATAGAAGAACTAAAGTTTGAAATAAAATATTCCACATTTAAATATAGTGGAAGTTTTATTGCATACTCTAAAACAACTTCACTAGATTGATTGATTTTATTAGATTTTTTAAATTTCAAAAACTCATCTAATTTTAATTCAAGCAAGGAGTCAATAGTCCTTATAAAACCTGATTCATTTGATTTAAATTTTGATTTTATAAAATCAGTTTCTTGTTCATGTTTAAGAAAAATATCTATTAGGTAATTGTTTTTTGAAGATCCTTTTCCAGTAAAGACTAAAGATTCATCAAAATCTAATACATCTAATCTTAGGACTATACTATCTCCTTTTTCTAAAATTAAATATTGAAATTCAGGAAGGTGAATAAAATTATATAGACCATCTTTAATACTATCAATTTTTGAAAAAAACTCTCCATCCTCATTAATAGTTATAGTTTTAATTATCTCTTCATCTTTAAGAATTGAAATTTCATTGCTGGTTTTTTTTAAAATTTTTCCACCTATATACGTCATGTCATTATTTGAGCATGAGTAAGAAAGCAGCGACAGTAATAGAATTAATTTTTTCAAAACTTTTTATTCAATTTGAATGTATTAAAATTAATTTAAATTTAGAATAAACATAACCTTGATTTTGTTAAATTTACCACCTTAATTAAATAATCATATGTTAAGTGTTTCAAATCTTTCTGTTCAGTTTGGTAAAAGAGTTTTGTTTGACGATGTCAATACTGCTTTTTTAAAGGGGAATTGTTATGGAATAATTGGTGCTAATGGTGCTGGAAAGTCAACTTTTTTAAAAATTTTATCTAAATCTATTGAAGCAAATTCAGGAAATGTTCATCTAGAACCAGGAAAAAGATTGTCAGTTTTAGAGCAGAATCATTTTGCTTTTGACAACAAACAAGTTCTTGAAACTGTTATTATGGGAAATGAAAACCTTTTTAGTATTAAAAAGGAAATGGATGATATTTATTCAAAATCCGATTTTTCTGATAAGGATAGTGATAGAGTAGGGGTTCTACAATTAGAATATGAAGAAATGGATGGATGGAATGCTGAAAGTTCAGCTGCAGCTTTACTTTCAAATTTAGATATCAAAGAGTTATTACACTATAAGACCATGGCAGAACTTGATGGTGTTCAAAAAGTTAAAGTTTTGCTTGCTCAAGCTTTATTTGGTAATCCAGATGTTTTGATTATGGATGAACCCACCAATGATTTAGACTTCGAAACAATTACCTGGTTAGAAAACTTCATCGCTAATTATGATAATACTGTAATTGTTGTATCTCACGATCGACATTTTTTAGATTCAGTATGCACACATATTTCTGACATAGACTTTGGGAAAATAAATCATTTTTCTGGTAATTATACTTTTTGGTATGAATCTAGCCAGTTAGTATTAAGACAAAAAACACAACAAAATAGAAAAGCTGAAGAAAAAAAGAAAGAACTAGAAGATTTCATTGCTAGATTTAGCGCTAATGCTTCAAAATCTAAGCAAGCTACTTCAAGAAAAAAAATGTTAGACAATTTAAATATTGAGGATATCAAACCTTCTTCTAGAAGATACCCAGCAATTATATATACTTCTGAAAGAGAAGCAGGTGATCAGGTGTTAAATATTGAAAATTTAAGTTTTTCAGATTCTTCTAGTGTATTATTTGGCAACATTAACTTCAATTTAAACAAAGGAGATAAAGTAGTGCTTTACTCTAAGGATAGCAGGGCTACAACTGCATTTTATGACATTTTAAATAATAATACAAAACCTAACAGCGGAAGGTTTGACTGGGGAATTACAACATCTCAATCTTACTTGCCGTTGGATAATAGCTTGTTTTTTGATCAAAAAATATCATTAGTTGACTGGTTACGACAATGGGCTAAAAATGATGAAGAAAGAGAAGAAGTGTACATAAGAGGATTTTTGGGTAAGATGATTTTTAGCGGTGAAGAAGCATTAAAAACTTGTGATGTATTATCTGGTGGTGAAAAAGTAAGATGTATGCTTTCTAGGATGATGATGCTTAGATCAAACGTATTAATGTTTGATGAACCAACAAGTCATTTAGATTTAGAATCAATTACAGCTTTAAATAATTCTATTAAAAAATTCAAGGGTAACGTAATAATTACTACTCACGATTATGAGTTCGCTCAATCGGTAGGAAATAGGGTAATTGAAATTACTCCAAATGGAGTTATTGATAGATTAGCTACTTTCGAATCCTACTTAAAAGATCCTAAAGTTCAAGAATTAAGAAATAAGTTATATTCTTAATTGAATTAGTAAATTATTAGCTTTTTCAACTTCATCTTTAAACACATAAACACTAATTGAATTTAAGCCAACTAATCCAAATCCTGCTAATCTAGCTGACTCAATTTCATTCTTAATAATGGGGAATATATTGATATTTTGAAGCTCGTTTACTAATCTGTTAGAAACGATAAAAGAACCTTCAAAAATTTTTATATAATTCTTGTCAGCCATTTATTATAGCAATTAAGATCGAAGGGTTGCTCCAAATTTATTTTCAATCGTTTGTTGAATTTTATTCATTGTGGATTGTATTACCTTTTCAGTCAATGTTTTTTCATTATCCATTAAATGAAAACTTAAAGTGTAAGATTTTTTTCCATCAGGAATTTTTTTATCAACATATACATCTGATAATTTTATGCTTATTAAGTTTTTTATTTTAGAATTTCGAAAAATAAATTCTTCGACTTCATTGTATTGGGTGTCATTGTTAAATAAAAAATTTAATTCTCTGTTAACTGAAGGAAATTTTGAAATCGTTTTATATTTATTGAATTTAGTAGAAAGAACGTATAATAACAAATCTATATCAATTGATGAGTAATATACATCTTGAGTTATTCCTAGTATTGATTTATACTTACTTGATACCCTTCCTACTATTGCTATTCTTTTATTATCATTAAAGATTCCTAATGTACTATCAAAACTTTCAAAATCAATTACTTTTTCACTAACATTAATTGAAAGTCTAGTAAAAATATTTAAAACAATATTTTTTAAAGTGTAGAATTCTGCTTTTACATTATTACTATTCCATGTTTTTTTAACAAAATTCCCTGAGAGTAAAATCCCTAACCTTCTTGATTCTTTATTATGCTTAATTGTTGATTCATAAATTTTACCAAATTCATAAAAATTTGTATTACTATTTTTTCTGTTTAAATTATATTTTAAAGTTTTTAAGCAAGACTCTAATAAAGAAGTTCTTAATTGTGATACATCTGAGCTAATTGAATTTATTATTTGTACACTTTTTCTTCCTTCAATATTCAGATCATTATTTGTTAAGGAATTATTCATTATTTCATAAAAACCTAAAGAATTTAAGTAACTCGAAATTATATTTTCTGTTTTAAAATGTTTGTTTTGATCTATAGTATTTAATGATATAGATAAATTGTTTGATAAATTGATTTCATTAAAACCATAAATTCTTAAAATCTCTTCAACTACATCACACTCTCTTGTTACATCATGTCTATATGATGGAACAGTAATACCAACTCCAGTCTCAGTTATATTATTAATCTTAAAATCTAAAGATGTTAAAATTGATTTAATCTCTTCGCTAGGAATTTTTTGACCAATTAGATTGTTAGTTTTTTCATAGTTAAGTAGTATAGATTTGTTTTCGAATTTATTAGGATATTCATCTATTAAATCACTACAAATTTTCCCATCACAATTTTCACATATTAATATAGCCGCACGTTTTAAAGCATATTCAACTAATTCAATATTAACTCCTCTTTCAAATCTAAAAGAGGCATCACTATTGATTGAGTGAGCTTTTGCAGTTTTTCTAATACTGTTAGGACTAAAATAAGCACTTTCTAAGAATATTGATTTAGTTTCTTTTGATACACCATAATAGTCTCCACCGTACACCCCAGCTATACACATCGGTTTGTCATTGTCGCAAATCATTAAATCGGAATCATTTAATTTTCTTTCAATACCATCAAGTGTAGTGAAAATTGTGTTTTTCTTTAAAGTTTTAACTTCAATCGTGTTTGATTTTATTTTTTCAAGATCATACACATGTAGAGGCTGGCCAACTTCATGTAAAACGTAATTAGTAATATCTACAACATTATTAACAGGTATTAAGCCTATAGATTTCAGTTTATTTTGCAACCACTTTGGAGAGTTTTTTATTTTGATATTTTCAATACATAAACCAGAAAACCTATGACATAGTTCTTGTTTCGAAATTTTAATATTTACTTTTTTTGTTCTTGAATTGATATGAAAATTAGAAACTGAAGGTGTTAATAATTCAGTTTTAAATCCTTTTTGCATTAATGCTGCTCTTAAATCTCTAGCAACACCATGGTGACTCATCGCGTCAGATCTATTAGGAGTTAAACCAATATTAAAAATAGAGTCTGAATAATTATTAAATATTTCAGAGACTTTAGTTCCTGATTTGTGTTTTTTGTCTAAAATTATAATTCCATCATGAGATTCTCCAATTCCTATTTCATCTTCAGCACAAATCATTCCTTGACTTAATTCACCTCTGATTTTGCTTTTGTTTATTTTAAACCCACTTCCACTAAGCGGATACAAGGTAGTTCCTACAGTTGCTACGACTACACTTAATCCTTCAGTTACATTAGGAGCTCCACATACTATTTGAAGTAAAGCCTTCTCACCTACATCAACAGTCGTTAGTTTTAATTTATCTGCATTTGGATGTTTAACACAAGTAATGACTTTTCCTACTAATAGTCCTTTAAGACCACCTCTAATCTCCTGGTAATCGTCAATTCCTTCAACTTCTAAACCTATATCCGTTAAAATATTTGAAATTTCTTCAATATCAATATCAAAGTTTAAAAATTCTTTAATCCAATTAAAAGATATATTCATTATTGTAATAATTAATTGTAAAGATACAATTAAGAAATTTTATTTTAAATTATTATTCTACAATTAGCTTATGTGTTTCCAAAAGCTACTATTCTTGTTTAAAAGGTTGTACTCTTCTTTTATTACTCTGTTTTCAGTGTTTTTTAATTCTGGGTCTATACTTATAAGTTCTTTAGCGTCTTGTCTTGAAAATTCTAATATATCTTTATCCTTAATAATGTCTGCAATTTTAAAGTTTAGTAACCCACTTTGTTGAGTTCCTAATAAATTTCCTGGACCTCTTAATTTCATATCAACTTCAGATATTTTAAAGCCATCATTAGTGCTTGTCATTGTTCTAATTCTAGTTTTAGCTTCATTACTAATTTTATCTTTACTCATTAAAACACAGTAGCTGTTTTCAGAACCTCTTCCTACACGTCCTCTGAGTTGATGTAATTGAGATAATCCAAATCGTTCGGAGCTCTCAATTATCATAACTGTTGCGTTGGGTATATTTACTCCAACCTCAATTACTGTAGTTGAAATCATTATTTGGGTTTCCCCATTTTTAAACCTCTCCATTTCAATTGCTTTATCATTAGGTTTCATCCTGCCGTGTAAAATACTTATTTGATAATTTTTAATCGGAAATTCTCTTATGACGCTTTCATAACCATCCATTAAATCTTTATAATCCATTGTTTTAGACTCTTCAATTAATGGGTAAACGATGTAAATCTGTCTACCTTTTGAGATTTCATTTCGAATAAATTTAAACACTTCTAATCTGTTTCTATCTGTTCGATGAACAGTTTTTATAAGTTTTCTTCCAGGAGGTAATTCATCAATAATTGATATATCTAAATCTCCATAAACACTCATTGCTAAAGTTCTAGGGATTGGCGTGGCTGTCATTACTAATATATGAGGTGGTGTTAAGTTTTTTTTCCACAACTTTGATCTTTGTGCAACCCCGAACCTATGTTGCTCATCTATAATTGCAAATCCTAAATTTTTAAAAATCACATTATTTTCCAATACTGCATGAGTACCAATTAAGATGTTAACTCTCCCGTTTTTTAATTCTTCAAAAAGCACAACTCTATCTTTTTTAGAAGTAGACCCTGTTAAAATTTTAACATTTAAATCTACTTTCGATAAGGACTCATTAATACTATTAAAATGTTGTTGAGCTAAAATTTCAGTGGGGGCAATTAAACACGTTTGAAAATTATTATCAATAGCTATTAACGATGATAATAAAGCAACTATTGTTTTGCCTGACCCAACATCGCCTTGAAGAAGCCTGTTCATTTGAGCATTTGATGAAAAATCTTTTCTAATGTCTTTAATTACTCTCTTTTGAGCGTTTGTAAGTTTAAATTCTAAATGATCATTATAAAAGGAATTAAAGTAGTTTCCAACTTTTGAAAAATTAAAACCTTTGAATTTATTTTTATTAGAAATGTTTTTAAGTAAAAACTGTAATTGAATATAAAAAAACTCTTCGTATTTAAGTCTAAATTGAGCTTTACTTAAAAGAATTTGATTTGTTGGAAAATGAACGTTGTAAAAGGCTTTATATTTGGTAATCATTCCATATTTCTCATTTATATTTTGGTTTAAATTGTCTTTGAAGCTTTTAGAAGATTTTTCGAATATATTTGAGATGAATTCTCTGATTAATTTATTTGTTATTCCTCTACTGGATAGTGCTTCTGTAGAACTGTATATTGGTAGTAAACTACTTTTAATTGATTTTTTATGTTTTTCTAGAAGCTCTAATTCAGGGTGAACTATTGAAGATTTATTATTAAACCAATTAACTTTTCCATAAACCACATAGTCTTCATTAAGTTTAATTGATTTTTCAATCCATTTAATTGCTCTAAACCAAACAATCTCAATTTCGTGATTTCCATCACTAAAAATACCAATTAATCTTTTGGCTTTAAATCTATTAGAAAATTTCAAATTGATAAATTTTCCAATAATTTGAACTTCAGAATTGTTATTTTCAAGTTCCTTTATATTGTGATATTTACTTCTGTCAATGTACCTAAATGGAAAATAATTTAATAAATCATTATATGTGAAAATTTTTAATTCAGATTTAATTAAACTAGCCCTATTTGGTCCAATTCCTTTTAAATAATCAATAGGTGTAATTAAATAATTTTCTTTCACAACACTAATATAATTTATTAACTTTATAAGGTAAAAAATACTGGAAAAATTCTCTAGGTAAACTTAATTTTAATAAGAATTGAAAGACTATTTAAGTCAATTAAACGAATCTCAGAAACTTCCTACAATTCATAAGAATGGACCAGTAATGGTTATTGCTGGTGCAGGATCAGGAAAGACTAGGGTTTTAACTTATAGGATTGCTTATTTAATGGAAATGGGTGTTGATCCCTTTTCTATACTTGCATTAACTTTTACAAATAAGGCAGCTAGAGAAATGAAATCTAGAATTTCATTAATTGTTGGTGAAGAAAAGTCAAAAAATTTATGGATGGGAACTTTTCATTCAATTTTTGCTAGAATATTAAGATCTGAAGCTGACTTGTTAGGTTATTCATCAAATTTCACCATTTACGACACTCAAGATTCAGAAAGATTGATAGCTACCATTGTCAAAGAAATGAAATTGGAGAAAGATTTGTATAAGTATAGAAATATTAGAAACAGAATATCCTCTTTAAAAAATAATTTAGTTACAATTAAAGCTTATTTAAGTAATCCGGAATTGGTTCAACAAGATAATGATTCAAGAAGGCCTATGTTTGGAAAAGTATACCAAACTTATGTTGATAGATGCTTTAAAGCTTCTGCTATGGATTTTGACGATCTAATGTTGAAAACAAACGAATTATTGAATAGGTTTCCTCAAGTATTAGCTAAGTATCAAGAAAGGTTTAAATATATACATGTAGATGAATATCAAGATACTAATCACTCTCAATACTTAATAATAAAAGCTTTAGCTGATAGATATGAAAATTTATGTGTAGTAGGGGATGATGCTCAAAGCATCTATGGTTTCAGAGGGGCTAATATTGAGAATATTCTAAGTTTTCAAAAGGATTATTTAAACTCAGCTGTTTACCGTTTAGAACAAAATTATCGTTCAACTCAAAACATTGTTAATGCAGCAAATTCAGTCATAAAAAACAATATAAATAAATTAGATAAGAATATCTGGACTGATAATGAAGAAGGAGATAAAATTGAAATAAATCAATCAATCACAGATTCTGAAGAAGGAAGGTATGTTGCTTCTTCAATATTTGAAAATAAAAAT
>TARA_B110000881_G_scaffold74645_1_pt1 | contig 10488 bp, 10 predicted proteins | sample TARA_B110000881 | Tara Oceans TARA_B110000881 (sample SAMEA4398150) | marine metagenome | biome: Polar Biome; feature: [MES] marine water layer (ENVO:01000295) within the mesopelagic zone...; material: water (ENVO:00002006), including particulate matter (ENVO:01000060) such as......
CCAGAGGTCACCGGCATCGACGACCACCACGCCCGGCCGCGCTGCCAGGTCGTCAACGAGACCGACGAGCCGTTCGGGAACCGCTTCAGACCAACTGGAACCACCACGCACCAGTAGCCGAGTTCCCCCTGCCACCTCGACTGTCAGTCGATCCAGCGCCTCGACGCCGGCTCCCCCGGAGGCGCAGCACCAGTCCGACACGCCGATTCCGGACCCGTCGACACCCAGGACCGACGCCAGGTCTCCAGCCAGATCCACGAGCAGGACCGTCTTACCCCGACGTGTCGCAGCAAGGGCCAGCGCAGCGGCGACCACCGTGGTCCCGACGCCACCCTTCACCGACCAGCAGACAACCACCATCACAACTCCCGAGCGTTCGGGTCTCATAGAGGGGAGTTGGTGTCGCCGGTGGGCAACGGCTCGAACCATACCGGTGGGCTTCCGGCGACCGACACGTCTCGGTCGCCCGGTGCATCGGCCCTAGGCTCGGTCGTGTGGAGGCAGCCTTCTTTGACCTCGACAAGACGGTCATAGCCCGGGCTTCGATGGCGGCCTACGGGCCGGCCCTGCGTCGAGCCGGATACCTGAATGCTGCAATGGTGCTCCGGGCAGCCTGGGGTCAGCTGCTCTTCCGCTTCTTCGGCGCCGACGAGGCGACGATGGACCGTGCCCGCCGCACCGCCCTTCGCCTCGCCGCCGGGTGGGAGCAGGAGAGCCTGCAGCGCTTCGCACGTGAGCACCTGGCGGAGGTGATCGAACCGATCGTCTACGACGAGGCACTCGACCTGTTCGCCCACCATCGCGCAGAGGGCCGCCTCCTCGTCCTCGTCTCTGCATCGCCTGTCGAGATCGTGGCACCGCTGGCCGACCACCTGGGGGTCGACGAGTTCATTGCCACCACGCCGATGATCGACTCGGAGGGCCGCTACACCGGAGAGGTCGAGTTCTACGCACAGGGACCGGAGAAGGCGGCAGCCATCCTCCGTCTCGCCCATGACCTGGGCCTGGACCTCAGCGGGTCATGGGCCTACACCGACTCGGTCACCGACCTGCCGATGCTGGAACTGGTGGGCGACCCCGTGGCCGTGAACCCCGATCGGGACCTTCGCCGCGAGGCCGAGAAACGGGGCTGGCTGATCCTGGAATTCGACAATCCGGTTCCCCTGGGGGACCGTGTTCCCATCGACCGGAACTGGATCGCCGCCAGCGCCCTGACAGCGGTCATCGTCCTCGGTGCGGTAGCCGGCATCCGACGACTTCGTCGCCGGACACCACACGGCTAGATCGAGCGGACCTTCCGGACCGCCACGGCCACGAGTGCAGCTAGGGCACCGAGCATCAAGATCTTCCTCATGGCCGGAATGCTACGTCCGCAATGGCCACGCCGGCGCCTGGCGGCCTGCATGGAGTGGTTTCCGAGGGCGTCGGCCCGTACCGTCACGAGTGGAGGTGTCTGAGTACCTGGTGGGCTCCCCCGCCTTCAAAGCGGGTGGGACGGGCGATCCCCGTCCGGCGGGTTCGATTCCCGTCCACCTCCGCCAGTCGATCATCCGACGCTGCGGACCAGTGCCAGGACCACCGTTCTGGTCACCAGGCCACCACTGCGGGGGCCAGGTGAGTGGCCGGCCGTAGCCGGTCGGATGCCGGGTCCGGGCTAGACGGCCAGGAGGTCCCGGGCGCCGGTGTCGCTGCTCGGATGCCGGAGCTTCGACATGGCACGGGCCTCGATCTGGCGGATGCGTTCCCGTGTCAGGTTGAAGTGCTCCCCGACCTCTTCGAGGGTCCGGGGCTCACCGCGGTCCAGGCCGAAGCGCAACTTCAGAATCTCGCGCTCGCGGGTATCCAGCGGCGCCAGGAGGCGGCTGATCTCCTCGGGAAGGAGCGAGGTGGCTGCCATCTCGAAGGGCGAATCGGCCGACCGGTCCTCGACCACGTCACCCAGCTCTGCGTCGCCGTCCTCCCTCAGCGGCTCGCTCAGGGAGAGGGGCTCGGCTGCGAACCTGAGTGCCTCGGTCACCTTCTCCTCCGACATCTCCACCTCGGCGGCGAGCTCTGAGAGGGTGGCCTGCCGACCAAACTTCAGTTCCAGGCGTGACCTGGCCTTCTGCAGGCGGGCCAGCGTGTCGCCGGCGTGGACCGGAAGACGGATGGTCCGACCGGTGTTGGCGATGCCACGGGTGATCGCCTGACGAATCCACCAGGTCGCATAGGTGGAGAACTTGAAGCCCTTGCGCCAGTCGAACTTCTCGACGGCGTGCATGAGGCCGAGGTTGCCCTCCTGGATGAGGTCCAGGAGAGGCAGACCAGAGGCCTGGTACTTCTTGGCGATCGAGACGACCAGGCGGAGGTTCGACTGGACGAAGGTGCGCTGTGCGTCATCGCCCCGCTTGAGGTTCCGCTTCAGCTCACGCTTGCGGGCCGGAGCGAGAGAGTCGTCCTTCGCTGCGAGCGCCGTTCGGGCCTCGACCCCGGCTTCGATCTGTTGGGCGAGTCGGACCTCGCCCTCCTTGGTCAACAGCGGGTACTGCCCGATATCGGTGAGATACAGCCTGACGAGGTCTTCCTCGTCCCGTTCGACACGCTCCTTGGCCACCCTTGATCTCCTCCAGCCGGGGGAGCACCGATCTTGCTGGTACTCACCGAATCGTTCGCCCTGTCCGATCATCTGACCGGGCGAACCGACCCACCTGACAGGTGCAGCCCACTCCCCCGATCGACGGTCACCCTATCGACGGCCCTTTGGACCACAACGCCCAGACGTGACCTTCGTCACGAAACACCGCGGACCTTCCCGGGTGGCTCAGCGCATCCCGGGTACGGAGACCGCCGGGCACACGGATCAGCGGGGACGATCCTCGAGATCAGCCAGCACCAGTCGGATGGTCCTACGTGCAGGGGCATCTCCGACCGGCGACAGGCGTTCGGTCAGGGCTCCCAGATAGGCCATCAGGCGCTCCAGCACCGGGACCACGGCCGCCGTGCGATCCGACCCTTCAACGTCGAGCAGGCCGAGCACCTCGGCCAGGCGACCCGATCCCGATGCCGTAGTCCGCTCTCCATCCAGGAGCACGGACTCGGCAATCCGCTCCGTCCACCAGGTGGAGTGCTCCGCCAGCCGGGCACCCAGCGACGCCATGACCGCGGACGAATCCGGATCGGCGCCGTCGGTAGACCATCCGACCAGTCGTTCGGACAACGCCGTCGAGAGCTCGGCCAGGACGACGAACTCGGCCACGCCTTCGGCGATCGTGAGTGGGTCAGACCCAGCTCCCATGTCCATGTCCATCCCGTCGCCTCAGCCCCGGTAGTGGTTGACAATGGGTACACGGCGATCACGCCCGAACCCCTTGATGGTCACCTTCGGCCCCAGCGGCGTCTGCCGGCGCTTGAACTCCGCGGCGTCCACCAACCTCACGACCCGGTCCACCAGATCGGGGTCGTGACCGTCCTCCACGAGCCCGGTCCTGGTCCGATCGCCCTCCACGTATGCCTCCAGCAGCGGATCCAGGACGTCGTAGGGCGGCAGGCTCTGATCATCGCGTTGGTCCGGCCGGAGTTCCGCCGACGGGGGCTTCGAGATGATCCCCTCCGAGATGACGGGACGACCGTCGCTCCCGGGCTCTCCGGCATTGCGCCAACGGCAGAGCTCGTAGACCCTGGTCTTGTAGACGTCCCTGATCACGGAGAAGGCTCCGGCAGTATCCCCGTAGAGGGTCGTGTAGCCGACCGCCGACTCGCTCTTGTTGCCTGTGGTGAGCACCATCCAGCCGTTGGCATTCGCCCGGGCCATGAGCAGCACGCCGCGGATGCGGGACTGCAGGTTCTCGTCGGTGAGGCCGACCGGTCCGCCCTCAGGCGTCGTCGTCAACGTTGCAGCGAATGCCTGGTGCACGTCCTCGATCGGCAGCGTGACAGCGTCCAGGCCCTGGGCGGAAACGAGGGCCATGGCATCTGCGATCGAGTGGTCGCTCGAATACCGGGATGGCATCAGCACGGCGTGTACGTGCTGCGGCCCGAGCGCATCAGCGGCGATCGTGGCCACCAGTGCCGAGTCCACACCGCCCGAGAGGCCGATGCAGACGTCGCTGAAGCCACTCTTGCGTACGTAGTCGCGCGTAGCGGTCACCAGTGCCCCATAGAGCTCGGCCACCTCGCCGAGAGGCTCCACGGCCGGTGCCACGAGGTAGTCCCCGCGTTGCACCGCATCTGACACCTCCGCCACCGGAAGGTCTCCGTCACCCGACTCCAGCGTCGGAACGTCCACGTCGAGGATGACCACGGCCTCGCGGAATCGTGGGCCACGCCCCACGATCGACCCCATCGAATCGGCCACCACCGACCCACCGTCAAACACCAACTGGTCCTGGCCGCCGACCAGGTTCAGGTAGGCCACGGGACGACCCGAGGCGGCGGCCGTGGCTGTCACCACCGATTCCCGTGCCGCCTGCTTCCCCTGGTGGTACGGCGAACCGTTCACCGTGACGATCATCTCGGCACCACCATCGAGGAAACGCCCGACCGGCCCGCCGGCCACCCAGAGGTCCTCACAGATGGTCACAGCCACCCGGACGCCACCCACCCGGAACAACTGGAGGGGGCCTGAGCCGGGTTCATAGTCCCGGCCCTCGTCGAACACGTCGTAGGTGGGCAGGCACTCCTTGTGGTACGTGCCGACGATCCGGCCACCGTGACAGACGGCCACGGCGTTGTGGACCACCCCACCGGGTCCTGGATCGGCGAACCCGACCACCAGCGCACAGCTGCCGCTCATCTCGGCCACCTCGGCAAGGGCGGCCTGACTGTCGGCCACGAACCCGGGCTTGTGCACCAGGTCCTCCAGCGGATAGCCGGTCACCGTCATCTCCGGGAAGAGCGCCAGGTCGCAGCCGGCTATCTCGTCCAACCGGTTCCTGATCCGTTCCACGTTGCCCGACAGGTCACCCACGACGGTGTTGACCTGCACCAGCGCCAAGCGGATCCGGTTCATGGATCCAGCGTACCGACGGACCTGAAGACGACCCGTGCCGGAGGTCAGGCTGTCCTACGACCCCGCAGGCGATCAGCTACCCAGACCCCGCTGACCGCCCCTGAGGCCCTGACGGCCGCGCTGGCCCTGACGCTCGGGGCGCTCGCCGTTGACCCGAGCCATCACCCTCTCCTCGACATCAGCCAGAATCTTGTCGGCCCTCTCAGGAGTCAGCCTTCCCTCGGCGACCGCCTGCGCGACCTTCTCCCTGACCAGCCCTACCAGGTCCGCCACCAGCTCGTCGGAGCGATCACCTGCCAGCTCCGCGAGGCTGCCACTGCCGCGGACGGCCTCACGCAACTCGGCACGATCCATCCCCAGGGTCTCTGCAACCTGTCCGCCGAAATCACGTCCGCCCGAGTCCCCGCTCCTGCTGGGCGCAGAACCTTCCCGCTCGCCGCGCATGTCCCCCATGTCGAAGCCACCACGCATGCCCCTCATGTCGTGGCCCTCACCCATGGGACCCATCCCACCCATGTCATGGCCATCGCCCATCTCATGGCCCTCACCCATGGAACCCATCGCACCGATCGGCGAGAAGGACGCCAGCAGGATCGAGCCCACCAGGATCAGACCACCCGCTGTCCCTCCCTGCAGGATCCATTTTCTGGTCCTGCCCGATGTATCCGTCTCCGTGTACTCATCCATCGTGATCACCCCTCGCTCCGGGCCACCAATGCGGGCCGGGTTCGTCTACTGGTTCATGCTCCTGTGGAGCAATGACCACGATCCATGCGCAGCGTTAGGGCTCGATGAGGTCCAGGTGAGGTCTGCGTCTGTAAAGACGGGCGAAAATCGAAGGTGCCCCGGGCTGCGGCCCGGGGCACAACACGACGTCTACGTCCTCCGTCAGCCGGCGAGGGCCTCACAGCATGTGTTGGTGATCAGACGGGTGACGACGTACGGATCCATGTTGGCGTTCGGGCGACGATCCTCGATGTAGCCCTTCTGGTCCAGGTGGACCTGCCACGGGATGCGGACCGAGGCGCCGCGGTCCGAGACGCCGTAGTTGTACTGGTCGAACCGCTGGGTCTCGTGGGCACCGGTCAGTCGCTCCTCGGAGCCGATTCCGTAACCGGCCATGTGCTCCTTGACCTTGCCCTCGGCTCCCAACGACTCACACGCCGTGATGATGGCGTCGTAGCCCTCGCGCATTGACCGGGTCGAGAAGTTGGTGTGTGCGCCGGCACCGTTCCAGTCGCCCTTGATGGGCTTGGCCGCCACCGAGGCGTCCACCCCGAAGTCCTCGGCAACCCGGTACAGCAGGTAGCGCGCCATCCAGATCTGGTCGCTCACGGCCACCGTGTCCACCGGCCCGATCTGGAACTCCCACTGGCCGAGCATCACCTCGGCGTTGGTACCCGATATCGCCAGGCCGGCATCCATGCAGGCCTTCGTGTGGGCCTCGACGACGTCGCGACCGGCGATCTCGATGGATCCCACGCCGCAGTAGTAGGGGCCCTGAGGGGCCGGATAGCCCTCGACCGGCCAACCCAGCGGGCGTCCCTCCTTGAAGAACGTGTACTCCTGCTCGATGCCGAAGATCGGCTCCTGGTCGGCGTACTTCTCGTACGTCTCGACGCACATGGCGCGGGTATTGGTCGGGTGCGGTGTCATCTCCCCGTCGGGCAGGCACACATCGCACAACACGAGGATGTCGTCGCCACCGCGGATCGGGTCGGGACACGAGAAGACCGGCCTCAGCACGCAGTCGGAGTTGTCGCCCGGAGCCTGGTTGGTGCTCGAACCGTCGAAGCCCCAGATGGGGAGGTGCTCGGCATCGTCGAGGATCTTGGTTTTGGACCGGACGTACGAAAGAGGTTCCGTGCCGTCAATCCAGATGTACTCAGCCCTGATGGCCATCGTGTGTCTCTCCCGGTCGGCCGGTCGGCCCGGCGTGGTTACGTCAACGATCACCGGCTAGGCCGGTCGATGACCAACCTAGGGCCGTAGCCGTTTCATGGATGTTTTCTGACTGTGAACGCAATGTGAACGACGGCCCGATGGCTGGTGATCCGGACCCGTTCGCCACATGCTTGTGAAATGGAGAAGACGAGCGAGGACCGACTGCGCGACCAGAGGGACTATGTACTGCGGACCGTGGAGGAACGCGGCGTCAGGCTCATCCGCCTCTGGTTCACCGACGTGCTGGGTAGGCACAAGTCGGTGGCCATCTCACCTGCCGAACTTGAGACCGTGCTCGAGGAGGGGCTCCAGTTCGACGGCTCGGCCATCGACGGCTTCAGCCGCATCCAGGAGAGCGACGTCCTCGCAAGACCCGACGCGGCCACCTTCGAGCTGCTGCCGTGGGCCGACCCCGATGAGCCCTCCGGCACCATCTTCTGCGACATCACCAACCTGGATGGAACGCCCTTCGCCGGCGACCCACGCCAGGTGCTGCGCCGCAACGTGGCGCGGGCCCGCGCCGCCGGGTTCGAGATGTTCTGCGCCCCCGAGGTGGAGTTCTTCTACTTCGCCGACTCCGATACGACGTCGCCGCCGGTTCCCCTGGACCAGGCCTCCTACTTCGATCTCACCACGGCCGACGTCGCCTCCGACCTTCGCAAGCAGACACTCCACATGCTCGAGGCGTTGTCCATTCCGGTCGAGTATTCGTTCCACGAGGACAGCCCCAGCCAGCACGAGATCGACCTGCAGTACACCGACGCCCTGGCCATGGCCGACTCGATCATGACCCTCCGGCTGGCGGTCAAGAAGATCGCCATGGACCGCGGCGTGTACGCCACGTTCATGCCAAAGCCCCTGAACGGCGTGCAGGGTTCGGGAATGCACACCCACCTGTCGCTCTTCAGTAACGGCGCCAACGCCTTCCACGACCCTGACGCCGAGGACGGCCTGTCCCAGACCGCCCGGGGGTTCATTGCCGGGCTACTCCACCACGCCAGGGAGATCACCGCTGTAACCAACCAGCTCGTCAACTCGTACAAGCGGATCAACGAGGGATACGAGGCGCCGCGCTACGTGTCGTGGGCACACAACAACCGGTCGGCGCTGGTCCGGGTGCCTCTACCCAAGCCCGGCAAGGTCGACTCCACCCGGATCGAATACCGGGCCGTCGACCCGGCCTGCAACCCGTACCTGGCCTTCTCCGTGCTCCTGGCGGCCGGCCTGCGTGGCGTGGAGGAAGGCATGGATCTCCCGGCGGAGGCACGGGTGAACCTGTACGACCTGAGCCGGAGCGAACAGCGGGACCTGGGCGTCGCCGGGCTGCCGACGAACCTGAGCGAGGCCCTGGACGAGATGGAGGAGTCGTCGCTGGTACGAGACGCCCTCGGCGACCACATCTTCGAATGGTTCCTCCGCAACAAGAGGGCCGAGTGGAGCCAATACCAGCGGCAGGTGACGCCGTTCGAGCTCGAGACCTACCTACCCAACTGGTAGGCGGCCAGTGGCCGACATGGAGGGGGCCGTACGCCCGACGGGGGCATGAGCCGATATGGCCGGGCAGACTGGGCGGGCGGAGACCCCGCCCACACCATGGACCCACTCCTCGTCTACCCAAACCCACCCCCGCCTGAACTGGCCCAGTGCCTGGATCTGGACGGCTGGGCCTGGAAGTCGGTCGCCGACCTGGACGCCGCCATGTCCGAGGAACCCGGCGAGGGCTGGTCCGGCGCCATCGTCGTGGCCGATACCGATCCAGAGGGCGCGTTCGCCCTCTGCCGTCGACTCAGGAAGGTCGAGATGCCGCTCCAGCCCCTGCTCCTGTTGGTGAGCGGCGGGCAGTTGCCCGACCTGGAGCTGCGGGACGACCTTTTCGACGACTTCTGCCTGACGCCGATCAAGCCAGCCGAACTCCAGGCACGGATCGAACACCTCTTCTACCGGACCGGTCGCGGCACACGACCCGAACTCGTCGAGTACGGGCCTCTGGCCCTGAACCTCGAGACCTACCAGGCGGCCGTCGACGGCGAGCCGCTCGACCTCACCTACATGGAGTACGAGCTGCTGAAGTTCCTCGCCGCCCATCCTGGCAAGGTGTTCACGCGTGAGACCCTGCTCAGCCGCGTCTGGGGCTACGACTACTACGGCGGTGCACGGACGGTGGACGTCCACATCCGGCGGCTCAGGGCAAAGCTGGGCGAAGAGCACGCCGGCCTGATCCACACGGTGCGATCAGTGGGCTACCGGTTCGGCCAGTCCCGGTGGGGCGTCCAGACCCCCGAGCCAGCCCGGTAGTCCAGACTGGACCAGGCTCAGGCAGGACCGGAATAGGGGTTGGCCTCACTCACCTCGAGCAGCTCGGACCCTTCGTGGCTGGAATCCACGTCGGACTTCAGCAGCCCACCGAGCAGCGATGCCACCACGGCGCCTCCGACGAGGATGCCGACCGGCATCACGATGACGAGCAGGAAGACCATCAGGACGGCGCCGAGCATGGACGCAGTCTGCCACTCCTGCCGGGGTCGGCGCACGCCCGCTCCAATCGCGTAGGGGTGGCTCAGCCGACGTTGACGATGGCCTCCACCTCGAAGATCGCCCCAATGGGCAACGCGGCCACGGCCACGCAGGAGCGGGCCGGGCGATGGTCGCCGAACGCCTCACAGTAGATCTCGTTCATGGCCGCGAAATTGCCCATGTCGATCAGGAACACCGTGGTCTTGACCACCTGGTCGAGCGTCGCCCCGTTGGCCTCCACCTGGGTTCGTAGGTTGGCCAGGGCCTGGGCCGCCTGGGCTCCGAACCCGCCCTCGGCCAGGCTGCCGTCGACGATGCCGATCTGGCCGCTCACGAAGAGCAGGTCACCGGCGCGCACGACGGAGGTGTAGGGACCGACCGGGGTGGTCATGGTGGGACTCCGTTGCTCGTGGGTGGAATTTCGGTGAACCCGACGGGAAGCATCCGAAACCCGGGGATCAGGTCGAAGTCTTCCACGCCCTGATCGGTGGGGCTAGCCGGTGGGAAGTTCCTCGGGGCAGCCCCGATGGCGCCAGGTGGCTGCGGCCACAGCAGCGAAGACGGCGTCGGACCCATTGACCGGTTCTCCGTCGTCCTCGACGATGACGACGGAGATCGGTGGAGTGTCGGTGGCCCGCACCACCCCGAAGGACCGGACCGTCAGGTCGTGCACGATGCCACCGCCATCCACCGAAAGGGCTTCCGAGGTGACCCAGCTCCAGGCCATGTGAGCGGCCCCCACGCAGTAGGAGCGCAGCACGGTCCCGTCCAGCGGCCTGCCGCACCTGACCGAGACGTGGATCCCGTCGTCGTCCACCACCGCCGTGGCGGTCGCACCGTCGGGTGACACCACCGGACCGTCAATGGCACCCGCTCCGGCCAGGAGCACGACGGCCTCAGCCCAGCCTGCTGCCCGGATCGACAACGACGTGGGCGGACCCGGCACGTCGACCTCCTCCACCACCAGTCCGGGCGCCACGGCAGCGATCGCCTCGACCACCCCCGGGGTCCGGACGACCCTCATGACGCCGGTGCCATCAGCC
>TARA_B110000881_G_scaffold158980_1_pt1 | contig 10476 bp, 5 predicted proteins | sample TARA_B110000881 | Tara Oceans TARA_B110000881 (sample SAMEA4398150) | marine metagenome | biome: Polar Biome; feature: [MES] marine water layer (ENVO:01000295) within the mesopelagic zone...; material: water (ENVO:00002006), including particulate matter (ENVO:01000060) such as......
ACGCCTATATTCGATTAATTTTATAAATAATTAATTATTAATTTTTTTAATACGCAAAAAATACTTATACCATTTAAAAAATAAATTTTATAATACAGGCTGGAAAAAAATGTACCAATCTATAGGAACATAGAGTAGAATTAGGCGGTGGTGGCGGTGGTGGAGCATCAGGTGATCCGTTTATTACACCCATAATGGCTTAATTATTTTGATAACTTATATTAGGATATACAGGGTGCCAGTGGAGATCCATTCATTACTCCTTACTTTCATTAAATACTATATAATTTGAGTTCCTTTTCCTATACTAGGATTGTGAACCAATGACATATTTTTCCAATATTTTTGTACTTTTTTACATTTATTCCATATACAATAGAACTCAAATCATAATGATTTTAACCATTTTGAAGAATGTAATCATATGTACCTTGGCTAAGCGGTAATGGTATCCATCTTCCTAGTGGAAAACTCTCTGGTAAGTCCACTTCTTTTTTAATCCAATTATAGTCATATTCAGTGCTATTATAATTAAAATCTCTAATTTTAGTGATTTCATAAATTGGTATAGAATCGTAAGATAATAAATCAAGGAAATACTGTTTATTCATCACGGAATAAAAAGCATCTAATTGGATTTTTTTTGTTATGTCATAGTTTGGTACGTAGACTGTAGCCTCACTACAAGCAGGTTGTTGTATATAATCCCATAAAAATCTATCGTCATTAAGGAGTTTTCTACTTAATCGTTCTGAAAATCCTAATTGATTTAATTGATATATTTTACTATTTTGAATATTAGACGAATGAACAATCGTTGATATTTTTTGTTGAATATCTTCTGTCAATGCTTTCTTCCGTTCTCCAATATATTCAATAAATTCTGATTCTAATGTGTGTTGTTCTTTGATTGATGGAATTGTATCCATGTGTTTATTCATATCCATCATTAGTGTAGTGTGGTGAAATAGTTCATTGTGTGTCAACCTTTCTGATCTGAATATATTATCAATTGTTTCATAACATTTTATAGGAGTTTTTAATAATATTTTATGACCATTTTCTAATAAAATGTGAGTGTACATTCCTTTTTTATTCATGACATAACGATATGGACGACAACGTAATTGTGAGTTCGAATATCGCCATAAATCCATAAGTACATGTATTAAAGTATGTTCATCAAAAGACGGTTCTTTATCACGAATTACATATTCATTGTCATCTTCATTATTAAATCTAACTACATGAATACCAAATTTCCGAATAGTATTGGTTTCAAGATTTATTTCGTTTAATTCAATCAATTGAGTTTGCTCATTAATTTTATATAATGACAATATTTCATATTTTCGTTGGTCAACAGCAGATAGTAAATCAAGTATAAAATCCCATTCATGTAATTCTTCAAAACGAGTTCGCATTTTCAAGTATTCAATTTTTGATTTTTCAATTATGGCATCAACATTAAAATCAGAATGATGTCGAATGTCAACGTTTAATATTGCGTCAGAAACTTCGGTTGTTTGAATGTCTTGAACACGTATAATTTGGCCATTAGAAAATTCTATTGCAACAAATGTATTACTATCTTTAATCACATGTTGAGGATTTAAATTAGGTAAATTACATTCAAATGCAATTTTACGCAGACCTTCAATGGTATCAATTAGAGATGTACCTTTGTAATTAGAAATTGAAATGTTTGTACTATTGTTAGCAATATTTTCAATAACTTGATGGGATGGATATGTAGGTAATTGAATTTTTTTACCTTGAAATTTTAATTCAAATCCAATAACTTTCCCGTAAATATCCGCAATAAATACAAGCGAATCTGTATTCATATGAAAGTTGTATTTTTTAAAAATATTTACATATTCCTGCACTGTTGGGAAATTAATATTATCCTTTTTTTCAGAGTGGATCATCCTGTTATTTTTATTATAGCATTTTTGGTATTGATCTAGTACAATTTGATATAAATTTTGTCCTTGTACATGGTCATCTTCATTGAATAATACCTTAATAGAATTCATCTTTTTTGGTGAAAATTTTAAACTCTCTGCTTGTATTAATAAATCCATTTTGGTAATGTGCTTTTCATCAACATATTGAAATATAATGCAACAACTATCTGCTTCAGATGAATATCCAGTAGAAGATAAACAATCAATTGATATTTGTTTATTGTGAAAATTTAAAAACATAACACTAACACTTTTTTCAAATAATAAATGCACTAACCCTTCACATAATGACATTGTTTTTAGTTGTTGTGATAGAATATATTCTATGAAATTTTGAAGAGGGGAAAGTGAATCAGTTATAAATGTGGTTGAAATATTTTTCAAAATTTCGTGGTCTTTTGGTAATGCTAAAAGTATTTTACATAATTTTATTTTGAAATCATGTATATTCAATAATGACTTTTTTTTGTGGATTGCATAAACAAATTTCATAATATAAAATAGTGTATCTGGATTTTGGTCTATTCCTAGGCGAAGCAGACAGTTGTGATTACTATCACGTGTAATATTGCCCAATGGACAAGTTTTCATTCCTAAAACATTATAACATTCAGGCGGACAGAACCCAATGCGAAAGTTATCTAAATGATGACCCCATTCCTTAATGTAAGGACTGTAAAATATTTGATTAATATTTTCACTCGTTTGAATATTACTTGAAATATAATTTGCTAAATTTTTGTTACGTTTTAAAAAGCAACATGGAGCTTTGACACTATTTAATCCAATAAATACTTGTGACTTATTTTGTTGTGTTATTAATTCTTTTTGAATATTTTCAGGTATTACCTCTTGAACAGTTTTAAGTAACTCACTAGTATTTGGGCAAATGTAAATATTTCCATGAAACTCTACGGCTGCACATGTTACACCTGTATCACTAGTTTTTTTTGCAATTACTTTATTCGTATTTTGTGTACATATTTCAGGTTTATATGATTTCCAAGTTGGATATTTGGATTTGATATATTTATCAAATGATGATAAAAAATCTGATTTTACTTTATCAAATTCATATTTTTGTAAAACTAGTGGTTGATTACTTGATGATTTCTGACATGATCTTGCATAACCTTCTTTAAAATTTTTTTTTCCAATAAAATACGAATCTAAACGTTGAATCTTTTCAATTAATGTTTTATCAGGAAAAATTATATCATCGTGCGTTTCATCGTATATACCCTTTCCATTATTTGTATCACTATCACTATCATCACTATCATCACTATCACTATCATCACTATCATCACTATCATCAAAATTCAATATTCCCAATTCAGGTAGAACCGTAGTAGTTGATTCAAACGTAGATGGTTGAGATTTTTTCAGTAAATGTTGGGTTCTATCTGTTTCAATTTCATCGTTTATAAACATGAACATTCTCATTAATTTTTCTCTGTATGATATCTCATGAACATTATGAAAATTAAATAATATTTCTTGATTTTCAATTTCTATATCAACAAATATTGTCGGTATAGTGTATAATTTGCGAAAGGTACTAAAATCTTTTAAATCTATACTATTTCTGTATGTTTGATGCATTCTATTTAATAACGCTTGATCTATATCTCCGATAAATCGTAACGTGTCAGGAATATCTTTATGCGGAATTTTTGCGAGAAAACACCAAGTAATCCAAATTTGCTTGAGTTGATTCATATTTGTCTTGTGTATTGGAACAATACGAATTAAATTGTTTACGGATTCATATATAATGTTTTCTATATTAACGGTGTACTGTTTATCGTCAACTTTTACTAAATATTGTAAAGTTTGTAATTGCTGTTGTATGATAATTCCCATTTTTGTTGTACGTTTATTTCTAAATCTTATTGTGTCTCCTTTTGATAATAATATAATTGGTACAACTTGAATATACTCTTTTAAAATGTATGAAGATGTGATTTTTTCTTTAATTGTGGCTAATGTAACATTACGCTTCTTTTTCAAACGATAAAGATATTTTGAATCTATATAATTTGAATTAGTTAACGATAATTCTACATTTTGTAAACTATCAATTGATTGCAAATATGATTTACATATTTTTATCAAAAACGTTTCATCTTGTAACTTGGGAACAACTACCGATTGTGGAAGTGTACACTCATATTCTATTATGCATAGTCCTTTATAATTAACAAAAATCTGCGCATATTCATTAACAATGTCTAATAAATAAGTCTTTTCTGAATTTTCTTCAGTAAAAAGAAACACTTTATTAACTAAGGCATATTTATTCTTATGGGGTCCATTTATATATTGGACGCAATATACTGAATCGTCTATAATGGACTTTTTAACTTTACGGACATGCGAGTATAAATATAATTGAGAGATGGTAATATCTTTTTTATTCGTATTTTTGGGTAAAAGAAATTCTAAACTATTTTGTGTTAGTTCATCTTCATTCATTCGCTTACCTTGTTCACTTGTTGAATCAAAATTAACATGAAATATGTTATTTTCAATTTGCTTAATATGACAATTTTCATAAGCCTTTGTAGCTGTTTGTCCAATTTGTATAAAAATACATATATATTCTTGTTTTTTCTCTTTTCCTCCTGCAGGAGGCCATCGTAATGATGAAATCCACTTTGACATAATCGTTTTAGAAACGATTGGTGATTGATCCCATCCATGTGTTTGCATGCTCGGACGATGTAATTTATATTGTCTTTCTTTTGTTGCATTATTGACGTAACAAATGCATGGGATTATATTAGAATTACACATATTTGCAAACATATATGAAAGTGAATGTGTCAAATATATATTGATTTGTGTTTTGAGAGCAAATGTTTCCATTCTAGAATATGAACATTGTCCACTCACATTTGTAATTGGTGTGTATTGTTTTTGATATTTTTCAATCAAATCATCACCGTGTTCATCATCTCGGAATATATTATTAAAAATATTTACATTTGATCTATTCGTTTTTAATGTATAATGCCTGTAAATTGATTTCCGATCAGTACAAAAAATATGAAAATCTTCCGACGTCAATCCTTTTTGTAACAAATCCGCATGCGAAATTAAATTAGAATCACTGTATACATTTTGATTATCCAAATTCACATCAAAAGGTGAAATGCTGACATTGCTAGTTAGTGAAATATGTGTGAAATTGTATTTGGCAATATTTTGAATTAATGATTTAATTTCATTATTATTAAAGGAACTTTGTGTAAAATATCGTTTATGTGTTACATCAGGAAAGTCAAATGACGAATACGAGAGTGAATTTTTCAGTGCTTTAATATCTAAAACTCCTGTGGTTGTTAATAAAAAAGATCTGATATGAGCGTTTGCCATATCTTCTGCTGTTTGCGAATCTCGTTCAACCCATATATACTGATCTTGTAACGAAATATTAAATTCCTTAAAAATAATTCCATTTATAATATTAATTGGCATATTGTTAAAAATTGCATATTTGTTGTTCGTCGAATTTTCCCATATATTTATTTCAGTTTTATTTGTAGAAGATAAAAAGATGTGTTCAACTTTAAGGGAAACGGGTGTTTCAGATGTCACAATCATTATTATAAAAACAAGAAATAAATTGGAATAAAAAAAATAAATTGGAATAAAAATAAATAACATATTTTAACATATTTAAAGTAGATTCCATTGTTCCGCCCAAATAAGTTCAAATGATTCTAACTCATCATATCTTTTCAACTTCTCTTTCAACGCTTTTTTGTTTTGTTTAATTTCTTTTCTTGACATGTCTTCTATTTTTTTCGGTTTTTTATTTACTTTTATTTTATTTCCATATGCGTCTGTCGCGCCAATGTCTTCTTCATTTATAACATGTTGTTCCGATGCATATTTTTCCCATTCTGGATCTCCTTTAACGTCACATAGATTATTAGCTACAACCCATGTTTCTCGTGTAGTCAAATCAGCGAATTCTTTATTGTGTGTAATAAGCACTATACCCCCTTGAAATGTTTTAATTGCTCCAGCAAGAGCACTTAATGAATCACGATCAAGATAATTTGTCGGTTCATCTAATATAATCAAATGTGGACATGCCCATGTACAAGCAGCCAATACAACTTTAACTTTTTGTCCTCCAGATAAATCACAAATTCGTGAATGATTGGCGTATTCTTCTTCTAATCCAATTGCAGCTAAATGGGTCGTTACATTTGTTTGGGTTAATGCTCTTTGATTCATACTTTCCATTGCAGCTAAGCGTGTATCAATTGCAGTTACCATTTTATTAAACCCCTTTTTATACAATGTTTCTCTGGGAAACCATATATTATCATCCATTCTCTTATTTTTCCATTTTATTTCATACTCGTATGATTTTTTTACCTTTCTTCTTGATATTATTTTTTCAACAATTCTTTTTTCTCTGCTTATATGTCCAGTAGACGGCTCTTTCCAAGACACAACCCACGGCGTGTTCATAATGTTTTCTTCTTCTTCTGAAATTTCAATAGTAGCTTTATTTTGTTCTTCTTTATCCTCGCCATTTTCATAACGCCAACATATATATTTATTAGGAGACTTTTCCAAATGTTGCTCAATATGATGGAATGCGTGCTGTGCTACATAAGCAAATCTACAATTAGGGTGTTTTTTTATTTCTCCAATAGAAGGTTTAAGTTCCCCTGTCAATAATTTGATTAACGTACTTTTACCTGCTCCATTTGCACCTACAATCGCCACTCTAGAAGCCATTGATGCTTTCACATTTACATTTTTTAATTGTGCTGAAGATGCAGAAGGATATGTGAAGTGTACATTTTTCATTTGTAGTAAAGTTCTTCCTTTATTACTTTGTTTTGATCCAGTTTGAAGATTTGTCGGATTTGGAAATGTAAATTTCAAAGAAGAAGACTCTAATGTGAAATATGCTTTCGCTTGAGGAACTATTTCCATAAAAGCTGTTACATTACCTGAATGTGTGTCCAATTTTAAATTATTAAAGTGGATTATATGATTTACTGTTTTGTCTAAAAAAGCCGTATCGTGCGAAACAATTAGACACGTTACATTTGGGAGCGAATTCAAATAATCTACAACCCATTGAACATTCAAAACATCTAAATGATTAGTGGGTTCGTCCATTAACATAATATCAGCGTTCTGTAATGTAGCTCTTCCTAAGGCCAATTTCATTTTCCAACCGCCAGATAGTGAAGTTATTGGTCCATTTGTCATTTCATCCGTAAAACCTATATATTTGAGCATTTCACGAATTTTTTCTTCTGTAATCTTATTTTCTTTACAATCAACTGTATCTTGAACAAATTCAACAACGCTCATCTCTAATTGGATGCCTTGAATATCGTTTTCAATGAAAATTGTTTTAACCTCAGATGGAAGTGGAAAACCTTCTACTTGGCCATTAGAAATTGCTCTCAATAGTGTGGTTTTTCCTGCTGATTTATTAGCAATAATTCCATATTTGTGTCCCTTTTTAATATATAATCGTGAGTCGTTTAATAAAATATTTGAACCGTATGCCAAACTAAATTGTAAGTCGCAAATAACAATCGTTTCATCTTCATCCGATTCAATAATATCATTTTCACTCTTTATATTTGTAATGTTAGTAGAAATCATGTCAGTTAATGCGTTTATAGTTGTATTAACTTCAAAATTACACGTTTTTAATGTGTTCGCTAATACAGAATGGAATACATTTGAATCTTTATTATAATTTATTAGATAGAACGACATTTCCAAAATATAATCATATAATGGTTTCCCTTCTTCAAAATCATTGTTTATCTTCTTCAAAACTACACAAATACTCTCTTTTGATATTTCTATAAAGGGTGTAATATTCTTTTTTATATTTTGTAAAATAATATTTGCTTTTGAAAACCTTTCGCGACATTCTGGATTAGAAATAGTATCTAACCCTCTTTCTAATGCAGGACAAAGTAAAGGGAGAAACGGCTTTACATCATTGGCATCTTTAACAAGCTTCGCCAAATTTTCTGTTACAACAGCACATTTGCGATTAATTGTTGTTTGTTTTTCTTTGAAACCGCGAGATAAAATTGGAACAGTTATTGACAGTGCTGCGGCGGTCACTGTCTTTACAAAAGTAGTACCCGCAAGAGCATACACACAATCTGGGATATTTTCAGGATTCTTTATGGCGTCAATTAATTCTGGAATGAATGGTTTCAAATCAATATTATCAATACATGACGTAATATCATTCATTACTATACAGGCTAATTCTTCAACTTGCTTTTTCGTATCCCACATGAGATCAGAAATAACGGGAACAAGTAATGGCATAATTTTAGCAATATGAGAAGGGGAAGATTTAGCCATTTGACGAATCAATTTTAATGACACCACTTTTGTTTTCCATTTTGCTTGTTCAGATAGACCATTTTTAGCATCGTCGCCTAGTATATATGTTGAAATAAAGTATAATTTGGAAATATCAGATATATTATCAAAAATATTGACTAGCAACTCTTCGGAAAGTTTGCATATTGTTTTACTTTTTTTATGAGATGTGAGCCTTAATAAAGTAGTTCCAATGCGTAATAATATTGGACTTCCAAATGTGTATTTACAATCGTTTAAATATTGATAAGTATAAATTAATTCTTTTTCAATTATTGTTTTATCACATGAGTTTAAATTTGCATGAATTTTTAGAAAATTGTGAGAATTTTCTACATGTATGATTTTATTTTGATGTATATGATTTTTCATCATAAATATATTATGGCGACTATTATAACATTAAATATAAAGATTTGTTTTTATATACACATAATACAACAATTAATACCCTTAGTATAATGGGTATTTGCAATTCTTGTCACAGGAATAAAATAAAAGAATATGAACATATTAATATAATGGATATTCTTTTATGCTGGGATCCTGAGCAATGTAATAATAATTGCTTTCAAGAAAAATGCGTAAAACCACAAAAAATATTAAACTATTCTATGACCGAAATGTATGACGAATTATAAATGAATAAATTTATTACAATTATCTGAATTTATATATATATTTAAAAACCATTTTCTGAAGCGTGTTATTAATTCTAATTTGAGTCGGTTTTTATTATGCATTTCAGTTCCTGTAAAACCCAAATTTGTATTTTCCTTGAAGTTATGATTTACAATGGAATATTTACTCATAAATTGATTCCAATCAAGTATAGTATATTTGTTATAGCACCTCATATACAAATATAGATATATCCAAGTTTGACAATATTCATCAAATAATGAATCTTGATATCCCTGTTTTGAAATGATTATTAGTTTTGAGGGATTTCTTTCATAATTTTCCCCAAATAAATATTTGAAGACATTATATTGAACTTCTTTCATTGATATTATATCTAAACTAGAACCACCCGCATCAAATAGTTCTATCGTTTTCCCTTTAAACGGAAAGTAAAGAGCCGCAAAATTATGTCCATTTTCACCAAGCTTTATAAAAAGACAAATGTCTTTATATCGTTCTTTAAATGGCAAATATTTAAAATATTTGATAAGTGAAATGAGTGATTTTGAAATTGTCACATAATAAAATTTATTTGTTAAAGTATGGATTAATACTTCGTTTCTCATTTGATATTCTGAAGACGAACAAACATCCTCGAATGGTTCTTTTTCATATGTTTTTTCATGAAAGAAAATGTCAGATGAAGCATTTGTCTCTGATAAGTATGGTTTTAATTTATTAAAATTTGAGGTCATATACACAAGTTTATTTTTATTAAATAATAATTGTGCATTATAATTTAGCCATGCAGTAATTTGTTCGCTTCTATATGCTCCCCCAATTTGAGATTGCTTTAACCGTAATGGTTGAATACGTAAGGATGTCATATTTACATATACTGTTTCATTAAACAAAATATTCATTTTTTTAAACAAAATGATATTATTATTATTATTAGACAAACGAGCACGAGATTGAAAATATGCGATGAAATTGAAGGTGTAACATTATATAAAGCATAATCTACATCATTATAATCAATTTCGCTTTGCCCTAAAATTCTATTCACAGAGTTATGTATATCTATAAGCCAATATTGAAGTGTTTTCTGCGACTCTAACTGTATTGGTTGATCACGTATAATATCTTTTAAATGATCGCGACACACTGAACAAGGTAATACGTATTGCAAAGAGGTAAAAAAATCACTATATCTTTCTTTGTCGTCTTTACTTGGATTTTCTGGGTATGTATGTGCAACGGCATGAAGAAAAATCCATGTATGTGGCCCCCAAATATCAGGATTTAATGAAGTCATTATTGAACTAATGTTATACTAGTATATAATTTAATGTATATTAAAATTATCAACATCAAATCAAAATCAAAATCAATCTTTTTCAAAATTCTTCTGGCTATTACTATTTTATGGACATCATAAACATCTTTTGTATCCGTGTAATAATTTTGTACAAATATTTTA
>TARA_B110000881_G_scaffold135054_1_pt1 | contig 10461 bp, 9 predicted proteins | sample TARA_B110000881 | Tara Oceans TARA_B110000881 (sample SAMEA4398150) | marine metagenome | biome: Polar Biome; feature: [MES] marine water layer (ENVO:01000295) within the mesopelagic zone...; material: water (ENVO:00002006), including particulate matter (ENVO:01000060) such as......
TTGCTGTGTTACAAGCCGCTGCGGTTGCAGCACTGTTCTTAGCCTTTGGTGCATTTTTGTTTGTTGCAACAGAGCGGCGGCGCACGTTGTCACAAGCTAATGCGATGCTTGAAGGGCGTGTTGCAGAACGTACCGTGGAGTTAGAGCAAACTAATACACAGCTGCGGCGTGAAGCGACTGAACGTGAAGAAGCACAAGCGGCTTTGGCCCAAGCACAGGTTGATTTAGAACAAGCCAGTAAGTTAAGCGCGCTCGGGCAAATGAGTGCGGGCATCAGCCATGAACTGAACCAACCGCTGATGGCAATTAGGTCGTTTGCGGAAAACGGTTTGCAATTTATGGAGCGTGATAAACTCGAAAAAGCGACAGAGAACCTTGTACGGATTTCCGACCTTGCGCGGCGGATGGGGCGGATCATCAAAAATCTAAGGGCATTTGCACGACAAGAGACCGAGAGTTTAGTACGCATTGATGTGGTTGCCGTTTTGGACAGCGCACTCGAAATGACCCAAACCCGTTTGCAAGAAGATGGCGTGGCGTTGGTATTTGAGCGGCCCAATGCGCCCGTCTGGGTTCGCGCGGGTGAAGTTCGGCTGGCGCAGGTATTCGTCAATCTGATCAGTAACGCTGCCGACGCGATGCGCGCGGTCACGGACAAACAATTCGTTATCAAAATTGATCCTGAAGAGGACAACGCACTTATCTTACGTTTCAGCGATTCTGGACCCGGTATTGATCTTCCCGAAAAGGTATTTGACCCGTTCTATACTACCAAAGAGGTGGGTGAGTCTGAAGGAATGGGTCTTGGGCTGTCCATTTCCTACGGGATCGTGCAAGGGTTTGGCGGCGAAATTCAAGGCCGAAACTTGGACCAAGGGGCGGAATTCGCGGTGAAATTGGTGCCATGGCATGAGGGCGATCAAGCATGAGTAAACAAATTTTATTGGTCGATGACGACAGTGCTGTGCGTGATGCAGTTGCTCAAACACTTGAGCTTGCTGATCTTGAACCGATAGCATTCAGTTCATTCGTAGCGGCGAAAGATACGATCTGTGCCGACTTTGAGGGCGTTGTCTTGTCTGACATTCGTATGCCCGGTCGCGATGGATTTTTCCTTTTGGATTACGCCAAAAGCCAAGATCCAGACTTGCCTGTAATATTGTTGACTGGTGAGGGCGATGTTCCGATGGCGGTAAGTGCAATGGGTCAGGGCGCGTTTGGGTTTTTAGAAAAACCCTGTGCGCCCAAAGACTTATTAGCTGTGGTTGAGCGCGCATTGCGTACGCGTAACATTGTGCTTGAGAACCGTCGTCTTCGGGTTTTGGTCGAAACAGGTGATCCTGCTGAACGGATGTTGTTTGGGCAGTCTGAGTTATCACAAGCTTTGCGTACAAGGGTACGCCGTGTTTCGCAGCTTGAGACTGAAGTGTTGATTATGGGTGCGCGTGGTGCCGGTATTTCAAAGGTCGCAGAGGTTATTCACCTGTCATCACCACGTTCCAAATCTCCCTTTGTGAAGCGTGCGGGGTCTGGCATGTCGCCAGACCAACTAAATGAAGCGGTCAGCTCTGCGAAAAGTGGTAGTCTGTTTATCGATGAAATCGCTCTACTTCCCGCAGATTCACAGCTTGCATTATTAGAGCACCTTGAACAACTAAACAGCGTTCGCCTCCTTGCTGGCAGCACACGTGATCTTGTGCAAGCTGTTGAAACTGGTTCGTTTAATGGTGATTTATTCTATCGAATTGAGGTGACTCCATTGCGCATTCCCCCACTATCTGAGCGACCGGAAGACATACCAGTCTTATTCCGACACTATGTGGCACAAGCCAGTGAGCAGGCAGGTTTGACAGCGCCAGAAGTAACTCAAGAGTTTACCTCTAGTTTGATGACCCAAGGCTGGCCTGGAAACACACGATCCTTGATGAGCGCCGCAATGCGATTTGTTTTGGGTATGCCCGAGGACGTCACACAGGCTGTCGAACTGGGGTTAAGTGAGCAGATGGCAAGTGTGGAGAAGTCATTGTTGATTGCTGCATTGGGCCGTCACAACGGGCGCGCAGTAGAAGCGGCTGCGGGCCTGCAACTGCCGCGTAAAACATTCTACGACAAGCTGGCCCGCTATGGGATTCGCGCAGAGGACTTCCGTCGTTGAGATGTGCGGATTTTCGCACTTTGGGGTTAACAGTTGTGCGGATTTTCGCACAGAACTAAAAATGTGCAACAAAGCGTAAACAGTCAAATTACATTAAACATATGTTTTTAAAAGAATTTACCAGAATTACCTAAGTTCCCCACAAACACATTGCCGCAATGCTTTTCCTAGGCTCAACTGTGGGGGACGCGGCAAATTGGAATTGCTGCGTAAGACTTAAAATTCTCTGGGAGGAGACCACAATGAAATTATTTACAGCTGCCGCTGTTGCACTCACCATGTCCGTATCTGCGGGCGCGGTTTCTGCGGCTTGCGATGACGGCGAGATCGTTATCAAGTTCAGCCACGTGACCAACACAGACAAGCATCCTAAAGGCATCGCAGCCACATTGCTTGAGCAGCGCGTCAACGATGAGATGAACGGCAAAGCCTGTCTCGAAGTTTTCCCGAACTCTACACTTTATAACGACAACCAAGTGCTAGAAGCGATGCTGCAAGGCGACGTTCAATTGGCGGCTCCGTCATTATCCAAGTTCGAGCAGTTCACAAAGCAATTCCGCATCTTCGATTTGCCGTTTATGTTCAAAAATATCAACGCAGTTGATGAGTTCCAAAACTCAGAGACTGGTCAAGCGATGAAGCAATCCATGACAAAGCGTGGCCTTCTTGGTCTAGCATTCTGGCACAACGGCATGAAGCAAATGTCAGCAAACGTTCCTTTGAATGTTCCATCTGACGCAAACGGTTTGAAGTTCCGCGTTCAGAACTCTGACGTTTTGAAAGCACAAATGGCAGCGATGGGCGCGTCTCCTCAGCCGATGGCTTTCTCCGAAGTTTATGGTGCTTTGCAAACTGGCGTTGTTGATGGACAAGAGAATACTTGGTCCAACATCTACGGCAAGAAGTTCTTTGAAGTGCAAGACGGTGTGACAGAAACAGACCACGGTATCATCGATTACTTGGTCGTGACCTCTACTGACTTCTGGGATGGTCTGCCTGTAGATGTACGTGAACAATTAGCGACAATCGTTGACGAAGTAACTGCAGCACGTAACTCAGAGTCTACATCTGTAAACGCGTCAAACAAGCAAGCAATCTTGGATGCTGGCGGTGTTATCCGTACACTTGATGCAGCAAAGCGCGCCGAGTGGGTTTCCACTATGAAACCGGTTTGGAAGCAATTCGTTGGTGACGTCGGTCAAGAAAACATCGACGCAGCTCAAGCGATCAACGCTAAGCACTAAGATCACGTGATCTTATCTGCCTGCCCACTGATATCAGTGGGCAGGCATTTTTCTAGATAATCCAAATTTGATCCAAAAGGGGGGTGGGACGTGGCATCAAGCTATGAACCCAAAACACCACTGGGCCGTTTCGTGAACGAGTTGGAAGAGACCGTCATCGCGCTGCTGCTTGGGGTGATGACGCTTATCACATTTACCAATGTTATTTTGCGCTACGGTTTTAACACTGGCCTCATCTGGGGTCTGGAGATGGTGACATTTCTATTCGCGTGGCTTGTCCTGTTCGGTGCTAGTTATGCGGTTAAGGTCACAGCACACCTTGGAGTGGATGTGATTGTTAATCTGTTTGGTCCGCGTGGGCGCAAAGTTTTTGCGCTTGTGGGTGGCACAATCTGTATTGGCTATGCCTTCCTTGTCTTTAAAGGGTCCTGGGATTACTGGGCGAACTTCGCCAACCTTCCACAGACAACAGGCCGTTGGTTCCCAACTGGTTTTGAAGAGATGCGCGGCACATCATATCGCGGCTGGTATGAAGTGATCGATATTCCGCTGCCTGAGTGGATGCGCTTTATCGAACCCATTATGAATGACGGCGACGCATACGAGAAAATTCCGCGCTTTATTCCGTACACGATCATGCCGTTTGGTATGGGCCTGTTCTTGTTCCGTATTGTTCAAGCAACCGTGCGTATTTACACGGGTGAAAATAAAACCCTGATCGTTAGTCACGAAGCTGAAGAAGCAATCGAAGACGTCAAACATATGAACGCTGGGGACTAAGACATGGAAATTGCAATTCTTTTCGCGATGGTCATCGGATTGATGTTGATCGGTGTCCCGATCGCCATCAGCCTTGGTATGTCCTCTATTTTGTTTCTGCTGGTCCTTAGTGATGCATCTCTGGCCTCGATTGCACAGACCTTGTTCCAAGCGATGGCGGGTCACTACACCTTGCTGGCGATCCCGTTCTTCATTTTGGCTTCAACATTCATGTCGACAGGCGGTGTGGCGAAACGGATTATTCGCTTTTCAATCGCTATTGTTGGTCACTTCCCTGGTGGTCTGGCAATTGCGGGTGTGTTCGCTTGTATGATGTTCGCGGCTTTGTCGGGTTCATCGCCTGCGACTGTTGTGGCCATCGGGTCCATCGTGATCGCGGGTATGCGTCAGGTCGGTTACACTAAGGAGTTCGCGGCAGGCGTGATTGCCAATGCGGGGACTTTGGGCATCTTGATCCCACCAAGCATCGTTATGGTGGTTTATGCCTCCGCAACCGACGTTTCCGTTGGCCGTATGTTCCTTGCGGGTGTTATCCCAGGCCTTATGGCCGGTTCTATGCTGATGATTACCATCTACATTATGGCGCGAGTCAAGAACCTGCCAAAAGGTGAATGGCAAGGTTGGGGCGAAGTCGGTGCATCTGCTCTGAGTGCATCAGGTGGGCTGTTTCTGATCGTAATCATCTTGGGCGGCATCTATGGGGGGGTATTTACACCAACAGAAGCCGCCGCTGTGGCGTCGGTCTATGCGTTCCTTGTGGCCTGTTTTGTGTACCGCGATATGGGACCACTGCACGTCAAAGGGGACGACACTAAAAACCATAGTTTGTTCCAAAGACCTTGGACGTTGATCACGGTGTTCTTCCACCGTGACACCCGTGATGCCTTGTTTGAGGCAGGTAAGCTGACTGTCACCCTGATGTTCATCATCGCCAATGCGTTGATCCTAAAGCACGTTCTTACGGATGAGCAAATCCCACAACAGATTGCCTCGGCGATGTTGTCTGCGGGCTTTGGCCCAATCGTGTTCTTGATCATCGTCAACATTATCTTGTTGATCGGTGGGCAGTTCATGGAACCGTCAGGTCTGCTGATCATCGTCGCCCCATTGGTGTTCCCAATTGCAATGGAGCTGGGCATTGATCCAATTCACCTTGGGATCATCATGGTTGTGAACATGGAGATTGGGATGATTACGCCGCCGGTTGGCTTGAACCTCTTTGTGACTTCTGGGGTTGCGGGTATGCCAATGATGAGCGTTGTACGTGCTGCGCTGCCGTTCTTGGGCGTTATGTTCATTTTCTTGATTATGGTGACATACATTCCTGCGATCTCAACGTGGTTGCCGACCTTAATGATGGGGCCCGAAATCATAACGAAGTAACGAAAAAGGCCCATCCCTTTGCAGGGGTGGGCCGCTGAGTCATACGATAATGAGTGATTAAGAAGCGCTGAGTGTGTCCACAATGGGCGAGAAATCAGCAGCTTTCAGGCTTGCGCCGCCGACCAGTGCACCATCCACATTTTCAGCGGTGAAGATCTCTGCAGCGTTGCTCGCTTTGACTGAACCACCATAGAGCAATGAAATACTGTTGCCGATTTCTGCGCCAAAGCGTGCATTAAGCTCTGCGCGGATAAAGTCATGCACTTCAATGATTTGCGCAAGGGTAGGGACCTTACCTGTTCCGATGGCCCAGATGGGTTCATAGGCAATAACCAAGCTGTTAGACGTTGCGCCCTCTGGAACGGAGGCGGCCAACTGTGCGCCGATAACATCAAGTGTTTTGCCCGCTTCACGATCGCTGAGGCTTTCCCCGATGCACAAGATTGCAATCAAACCAGCATCACGTGCAGCAATCGCCTTGGCGCATACATCGTCGTCTGTTTCGCCGTAGATCTCGCGCCGTTCAGAGTGGCCAGCGATAACATATTTTGCACCCGTATCTTTGACCATAGGGGCTGAAATATCACCAGTATGCGCGCCAGATTGCGCTGTGTGGCAATCTTGTGCACCAATAGCGATTGATGACCCATGGGTCATTTCGACAGCTGGAAACAGCAATGGGGAAGGTGGGCATATCACAACCGTGCATTCCGCGCTGGTTTGGCTTTTGGCAAGTTCGCTCAGCTGGTCCAGTGAATGAGACAACCCATTCATTTTCCAATTGCCTGCTGCTATTTTTGTGCGCATTTGATGCACTCCTATTTAATCTTTTTCTAAGCTAGCATTTGGGTTAATTGGGGGCAACGCGAGGGTTTCGCGAAGTTTAAGAACAAGGCCATTCCATGATCCCTAGATTAGACGCCGCATTGATCCGTAAAGGTGATCCAAAAACACTTGCCGCTTTGAAAGAAGCAGCAACAGGGGTTGGGTTTGCGACTGTATACAACACAGCATTGACGGCTGATCGTGTGACTGAAGTCATTGAAACCTACCGTGCTTTTTTCAAACTCCCAGAGGCTCAAAAGCGTGAAATCGATATGTCCGTCACGGGCAGCAATCGTGGCTGGGGTGCTGCAGGATCAGAGCAAGTTGATCCTGATGTGAACCCAGATTATAAGCAATATTTCGACAGTGGTGTGGAATTGGCGAAGGGTGATCCACGGGCAGAAATGCCTGTGTATGGATTGAACCAATGGCCGTCTGACGACCTTGAGTTTAAAAAAATCATCCTTGAATATTATGACGACGCGATCTATGTGGCGATGGGCGTTTTGCGCGGTATAGCGAACGCGATTGATATGCCTGATGATTACTTTGACAAAGCGTTTCGAACACCGATGGCGCTACTGCGCGGTAACTTTTACCCAGAGCGTCCAAAGGATGCGACGGATATGGATTTCGGAATCGCGACACACACCGACTATGGCTGTTTGACCTTGCTGGCGACGGATGGATCACCCGGTTTAGAGGTGCGTAAACGGGGTGGGGGCTGGATACCAGTTTCTGCGCAACCCGGTCAATTTGTTATTAATTTCGGGGAAATGTTGGGATTTTGGACTGGTGGTATTGTCCAAGCGACGCCGCACCGTGTTGTGGGCGGGGAAGCTGAACGTATATCTGTTCCACTGTTCTTTAATCCATCCCATGACACCAATGTTGCACCACCCGAAAGTGGCGAAGTTGTGCGTGCAGGGAAACATTTGGAACGCCGTTTTAACGAGACGTATCTGCACCTTCAAAAGCTCTAAGGGCCTTTTGCGCAATCTGCTTATATTTCAGCAAATTTGATGGACTCACCACAGCCACAGGCTTCGGTTACATTAGGATTTCGAAACTTGAAGCTGGACTCTAACAGACTGGTTTCATAGTCAATTTCTGTTCCAAACAGGAACATTTGCGCCATTGGCGCGATCAAAACACGGGCACCATCCTGTTCGACAACTTCGTCGTTCGGATCCTGTTCAGCCACATAATCCATCGTGTATTCCATGCCCGCACAGCCGCCTTTTTTGACGCCAATACGCAGGCCCTGATGCCCGCCAGAGGCCATCAGTTTTGCAATCTGAGCAGCCGCTTTTTCAGAAATGGAAACGGCCTGTTTGCCTGGAATTGAAAACATGATACGTACTCCTTTTCCCCTAATCTAGGGACGATGTTGGGCTGGCTCAACCCTTGTGTAAAATAGCCCGTTCACAACGTCGGTATTACGTCGGTAAGACGTTGGTGCACACAGCGGTGTGCCAAAATTAAAAAATTACATGAAACCTAGTTCAAGACGGGCTTCGTCAGACATCATGTCCATGCCCCAAGGTGGTTCCCAAACAAGGGCCACATCCACAGTTTTGACACCAGGGATCGGTTCAACCGCATCCGCAACCCAGCCCGGCATTTCGCCAGCGACAGGGCAACCCGGTGCCGTGAGGGACATCTTGATGTTCACTTCGCTCTCGGCGTTGATGTCGATCGTATAAATCAAACCAAGTTCGTAAATGTTCACCGGAATTTCAGGGTCATAAACCGATTGGCAAGCGGCCACCACGGCCTCGTACAAAGGATGGTCAGTTGATGATGGGGCGATCAGTGGTACGCCTTCTAGCATTTCTTTAGACTGGTCCATATTGGCTCCGGTGTGTTCCTGACTCTTTATATAGGGTTTAGGCGTCGGGGCGTCCAGTGGGGCACTGGTTGAAAGTGGTTTCTTTATTTAGGTCACTTAAATGTCGGTACATTCTCAATTCATTTGACGGATGAGATATTGATTCGTATCAATATTTTTGTGTAAATTTAATTATTTACAAGCCTAACGGGAATTTTCGTTTGGCGCAGATTAGGATAACCAGCATGACAGAAAAAAATGATTACCACGTAGGTGAACGCGCAAGCGAAATTCTACAGCCAACCCAGTATAAGCCAAGCCCTTTTAAAAAGGGCCGCCCACCAGAGCCGTTGCAGTTTGAGGTCAATCTGACCGCACAAGCGCATGACCGTCAGAAGAAATCTGGCATGGTGCAGGTGAACATTCCAGGGTTCTCGCCGCTGAAACTATATTGTGATGAGCAAACACCGGTTGGTGATGACACTGCTCCGCCCCCGTTGGCTTATTTTTGTGCAGGTATCGGTTTCTGCCTGATGACCCACCTGACAGACATCTACACCGCGCGTGGGATCAAGATTAAGTCGATGAACCTTGAGCAAAAGCTGCGGTTCCAAACGAACCTAAGCAACATGCGCGACTTGGGCCACACTACAGAGGGCGAGACATTGGGCATTGAAACTCACGTGTTGATCGAAAGCGATGAGTCCCAAGAGGTCATTCGTGGATTGATGGAAGAGGCCGAAAACGCCTGCATGGCACACCACGCCTTGCGCAACCCGATCCCCTGGTCGTCACGCCTTATTCACAACGGTGAAGAACTGTTGAACAAAAACGGTTGATAAGAATGTAGGGCGGGGTGAAGCCCCGCCTTATGTATATCATACCTCATTCCACAAACGACGAATTTCTCGCTGTTGTCTCAAGCAATTTTCAGTCCTGTACTCGTGGTCGGGATCTTTGAATTTTTGCGTGATGTGTTCGTCCCATTGAGCTGCGAGCCAATCAATCTTTTGGAAGACATGCAGGTTTTTGACGGTTTCTTTGTGGACAATATCCAAATGTCTTTTGGTGTTCTGCGCGATGTTTTTAATGATTATAGAATTGTCGTAAATTTCTTGCCTCAAAACCTATACAATGGCGTTTGACGACCAGACACCATCATCATCACGAACTATTAGTTTGTTATCTTCTTTTTTGGTCATGCTTTCTTGTATAAATTTCAGAGCCATCTTATCCAGTGCAATCCTCGAATTTACTTCCAAAGTGCTTTCGAATTTATATGCTGCTACAACCGCTGGGCCCCATGGTGTGGTTTCCCTCTTCGAAATCGGCCCGAGCGATGCTCCGCCCCGTATCCAAATGCCCATTGCCATTAGGTCTATTGTTAGCTTGGCTAACTCCATGAACAGCCGGGAAACGGCTTCTGGCTTTGGAGTGACGGAGAGCAAAATGCAGTCTGAAAAATGTGACTTCTTAAGCTGCTAATTGATCGTAAACGCTGGATGTCTTCGATCCTGTTGAGTGCGCAGTCCACGTGCTGAGCACCATCTCCCTCTGGTGATCTTGACGTGTCCTTAACCAGTGCTTCAAAGCCTAAGATGTTGATAAAAAAGACCATGCGCTCTTCAAAAATAGTGCTCACTAATTGTCCCGATTCATATCTAAAATTGCGATTTTTATTCTCAGTAGGGTATTTCGAGCGACCGATGTTTTCCAATCGCATACCTAATCGAAGATTAGGTAGCGCCCGAACCTCCCCCATGGGGAGGGCGCGATTGCGTATGGGGCTAGGTAAAAGAAGAAGGCGGGGTTAAGCCTTATGTGCGGCTCGAATGTCAGCTTGCAGGCCAGAGTGCGTGCTAACTTTCAAGAAGGCTGAGTTCTTCCTCCTCAAGTAACACTAGTCCAGTGGGGGTGACTATCGCTTCCTCAAACTTACTTGCGATGACCTCAAATGTTACATCCTTAAATCCGATAATGAAGTGTCTTTTGCCATCATGTAAAAAATCTGCATCGCGTGGGTGGCTACTGTTATTGTCTCGAAGTTATAACACCCAAGGAGAATTTAGTACTTCTTGAAAATCTTATCTAGCCATTCCAAATTGCTGGAGTGGGTGGCCTACTTCATTATTTGGATATCTATATTTATATAGAGTTGAACTGAATTTTAGCCCAAGGATTTTATCCCCTGTTTTTTCAAGAAAAAATAGACATGATGTTGCGTTGAAACAACGAAGTTTTCG
>TARA_B110000881_G_scaffold31808_1_pt1 | contig 10449 bp, 7 predicted proteins | sample TARA_B110000881 | Tara Oceans TARA_B110000881 (sample SAMEA4398150) | marine metagenome | biome: Polar Biome; feature: [MES] marine water layer (ENVO:01000295) within the mesopelagic zone...; material: water (ENVO:00002006), including particulate matter (ENVO:01000060) such as......
TGCTTTAGCTCCTGACTGACTAGATCTAATTCATCTTTTGGCCTAAAACTAGCGACTACGCCAATGACTTGAGTCTGCTTCAATAGTGGCAGGCGATTAACGATAAATGGTTTTTGGTTAAACCAAACTTCTTGTTCAAAAGCAGCTGTAGCAGTGAGTTGGTGATCTAACATAGGGCTATTGGGCATAATAGTACTAATGTTTTGCCCCAACCACATTTTTTCTTTATCCAAGTCAAGAAAATGCAATGCTGCCTTATTAATGGTTGTGACTTCGCCATCAGCATTAGTGGTAATGATGCCCTCGCGCACAGATTCTAGAGTGGCATTGCGCTCTTGATAAAGTTGCCCTATTTGTTCGGGTTCAAGACCAAAAATGGCCTTCTTAAAATGATTGGCAAACCATAAGGCGGTCAATAGGCTAAATCCAAAGCTGGCTAGGATGACCCACATTAAAGTAGCCCGGTATTTATTAATAACAGCATCTATATTGTCTAGTAGGTAGCCTACGGACACGAGACCAATAATGTCCTCGCCATTAGGTCCGAAAATGGGTGCGCGGGCCCGCATCGACCAACCCAAACTGCCTTTTGCTTTGGATATCACTGCGCGGCCATGGCTTAAGGTTGGACTGATGTTGTCGTTGTCATCATCCATCATCGAAGCGCCTAACTTAGCCGTATTAGGGTGGGCCAAACGCAGGCCCTGCTGGTTGCCGATGACCACAAATCGAGCATCAGTTTGGTTAGCTAAAGTCAGACTTAGTGGCTGTAAATAACTCGAATTATCGGCAAGCACGGCAGAGGTAACCTCTGGCATTGCCGCGATTGTTTTAGCCACATGTAAAGTCTTGAGACCAATTTCGTCATCCAAAGATTGACTCAGGTACTGCATTGCAAACCAGCCAAGCATACTGGTTTGCAATAATGCCATTAAACCCAAAATGAGCATCATTCGGCTTTTAAGCTTGAGTCGCCGAAAGGGAAGTTTCATCGTTTTTGTTGTTATTCTCATGTTGATATTCTACTGAATATTAGGTGTCTTTACTCGTGAACTTTATGACCAAAATAAATTTTACGGCCATAAACTATCCTCTTCATAAAATGCTCGTTAGTCTGCCCCTGCATAAAACAAAAACCATTAAGGACTCACAATGTTAAAAATATTTAAAACTAAGCAACGCATGTTGGTGACTGCGGCCCTGATGACCGGTCTTCTGGGCGCAGGCACAGTCAATGCCAACATTGATTCGATTCACTTCCTTATTCCAGGTGGCGCAGGCGGCGGCTGGGATGGCACAGCTCGTGGCACAGGTGAAGCTCTTACCAATGCTGGACTAATTAACAACGCTTCATATGAAAATATGTCAGGTGGTGGTGGCGGTAAGGCCATTGCACACTTGATTGAAACAGCAGATCAAGCACAAGGTACGTTAATGGTGAACTCTACACCAATCGTTATCCGTTCTTTATCTAAAGTATTTCCACAATCTTTCAGGGATCTAACGCCAATAGCAGCCACCATTGGTGATTTTGGTGCTTTTGTTGTTAAGGCTGATTCTAAATATAAGACCTTTAATGATGTGATTGCAGACTACAAAGCTGACCCTCGCTCTGTCAATATTGCTGGAGGCTCCGCCCGTGGTAGTATGGATCACTTAGTCGCAGCAATGGCTTTTAAAGCTGCTGGTGCCAACCCAAATAACGTCAAGTATTTGGCTTTTGACGGTGGTGGTAAAGCCATGGCTAGTCTTTTATCAGGCGAAGCAGGACTGCTTTCAACAGGCTTCAGTGAAGCATTAGCTTTAGCTGCTGCGGGTGAAGTTCGTATTTTGGTGATGACAGGTGATCAACGCTCAGATGCTGCGCCCAATGTACAAACATTAAAAGAGCAGGGTTATAATGCCACTTTCGTCAACTGGCGTGGTTTTTTTGGGGCACCAAGTTTGTCTAATGCACAAGCAGACGAGTATGCTCAAACCTTAGCACAAATGTATTCTACTCCAGAGTGGGAAAAAGTTCGGTCACGTAATGGCTGGACTGAAATTTTCAAACCCCGCGCTGAGTTTGTTACTTTTCTTGAAGAACAAGAGGAAGTGGTGGGTAACCTAATGCGCGAGCTAGGTTTCCTATAATTGATTGACCTCATTGGTTAGTTAATTAGCTTGCGTTTGAGTCAGCAGCCACTAATGCTGGCTCAAACCTTTTTTCATTAATAATGGCATAACCCATGAACTTAACTAAAGACCGCTTTGGCGGGTTATTGTTCCTATTATTATCAGTAACTTATGGTTACTACGCTGCTGATATACCTTTACTCCCAAGGGACAAGTTTGAACCCTTTCATGCCCAAACAATGCCTTACTGGTTATCGGGACTGGGCGTTATTTTTTCCATTCTATTAATTGTTTTAAAACCAGCCACAGTTGCCGAAAACGAGCCACTTTTAAAATCAAATATTCTGCTTATGTTGGGCTTGATGGCCTTCACTTTTACTTTTTCAGTAGTCTTGCCTTGGTTGGGTTTTCCCATCACTACAAGTCTTTTTTTAGCCTCAAGCTATTGGCTTTTAGGCGAACGTAGAATCAAAATGCTAGTGTTTGCTTCGGTCCCTTTTGCGCTTATTTTTTGGTTGCTATTAACCCAAGTACTGGACGTTTATATTGCGCCAGCACGATTGATATTTTGGTAGGAGCGGGACATGTTTGAAGGTATTTTTACTGGCTTATCAACGGCCCTAATGCCATTTAACTTAATGATGGTGGTGGTGGGTTGTTTTGCTGGAACTTTTATAGGCATGTTGCCGGGTCTTGGGCCTATATCTGCAGTCGCCTTGATGATACCCATAACTTACACATTAGACCCTTCATCAGGCATTATATTAATGGCTGGGGTCTATTATGGTGCCGTATTTGGTGGCTCCACATCGTCGATTCTTATTAATGCACCCGGATGTGCAAGTACCTTAGTCACAACCTTTGATGGCTATCCCCTGGCACAAAAAAACCAAGCAGGTAAGGCCCTGGCCTTAGCTGCTTATGCTTCCTTTTGTGGGGGCACTGTGGGTGCAATTATTCTGATATTTGCAGCACCTGCTCTGGCTAGTGTTTCACTCAGTTTTCAGTCGTCCGATTATTTTGCCCTCATGCTGTTAGGTCTCACCTCAGTGGCAGCCTTTGCTGGAAAAGGGCAGGTGATTAAAGCCATGATGATGACTGTATTTGGTTTAATGATTGCAACCGTAGGTAACGATGTTATTACGGGAGCACCAAGGTACACTTTTGGACAAATGGACTTAGTGGACGGCATTAGCTTTTTATTGTTAGCCATGGCGACTTTTGCTTTAGCAGAGGTCATGATGACCATCATGCGTGGCAACATGTTCTCCACGAGTGAAACGATGAGACCCGTGGCCTTAAGCAGTATGAAATTATCACGCTCTGAAATAAAAGAAGTAGCGCCAACGGTGGCTCGGTCTTCTGTATTTGGTTTTATTGTGGGTGTTTTGCCGGGCGCAGGGGCCACTATTGCTTCATTTTTAGCCTATGGACTGGAGCGTAATTTAGCACCAGAGCGATTGCGTAAAATGTTTGGCAAGGGCGCCCTCAGAGGGCTTGCTGCGCCAGAAGCAGCTAACAATGCCGCTTCCACGGGTTCTTTTGTACCCTTGCTTACCTTGGGTATTCCAGGGTCAGGCACTACGGCAATCATGTTAGGTGCCCTAATCGCTTATGGTATTCAACCGGGTCCTCGCTTGTATGTAGATCATCCTGATGTATTTTGGTCAGTTATTATTTCTATGTACTTTGGTAACTTAGTGCTATTAATTTTGAACCTGCCTTTAATTCCTTATATTTCTAGGTTGCTGTCCATTCCTCCACAAATTTTAAACCCATTAATTATTTTCTTTTCCATTATTGGTGTGTATCTGGTGAGTTTTAACACCTTTGATATCCAAATGATGGTGTTTATCACGCTCATGGCAGTCGGTTTGAAATTTCTTAATTTTCCTATGGCGCCTATGTTGCTGGGCTTTATTTTGGGAGGCATGTTGGAAAAGAATTTGAGTCGAGCATTGGTGGTTAGTGATGGGAGCTTTGATTTTTTGTGGAACCGACCCCTGACCCTAACGATTACGTGCATTACCCTAGTTATTTTGTTTCTACCTAGCCTGCTAAAGTTGGGCCGCCAAGTGGGTGTGAAAATGATGAGTGCTGCAGATTAACAAGGTTAAAGTGAGTTAGGTGTAGAGTGATTAATGGGTTATCGAAACCAATAATAAAATGGTTTTTCAAGAGCGCTAATGTGGTTTATCATAAGCCCTCAAAGGAGCCTATTCACTGCAACCAACTAGGCTAATTCCGACCCATCTCACACCATCCTTTAGGACACTAACATGGACCAAAAAACACGTGATTTTCCATCGGCCTCAAGACGCCTGCGACTCGGGTTTGTGGGCGGTGGGCAGGGAGCTTTGATCGGTGAGGTACATGCTAATGGTGCACGCCTTTCAAACCGCTGGGATATTGTTGCAGGAGCCTTATCATCCAATCCAGAACGTGCCAAGGCGTCTGGTAAAGCCTGGTTGTTGGCTGATGACCGTGTTTATTTTGATTACCATGAAATGGCGCAGGCTGAAGCCGCTCGTGAAGATGGCATTGAAGCCGTTAGCATTGTTACTCCTAACCATTTGCATGCGCCGATTGCCAAAGCCTTTATGGATGTTGGCATCGATATTATTTCTGATAAACCCCTCACTACAACTCTGGAAGAAGCCCTAAATCTTGCTAAGACACAGAAAGAATCTGGTGTCATTTTTGGTGTGACTTATGCTTATTCTGCTCACGTCATGGTTAGACAGGCCCAAGCTATGGTGCGTTGCGGTGATCTGGGCGACATACGCCAAATCCATGTGGAGTACTTTCAGGATTGGGCGATGGACATCACGGACCAGAGTGACGATGCTCCTTGGCGTTTAAATGTGGCTCAAAATGGCCCATCGTTTACGGTGGGTGACATTGGCACTCATGCCGAACATTTAGCTCGTTTTGTGTCTGGTCTGCGCATAGACGCGGTAAGGGCCGACTTCCATGTTACTGGCAAGCCTAAGCATCTGGAGGATACGGCATTCATGCAGTTGCGCTTTGAAGGGGGGGTGCCAGGAACTCTCATGGTGAGTCAGACCATGGCTGGTAGTCAGTGTGGTTTAAGGTTAAGGGTGTGTGGCACTAAAGCCAGTCTAGAGTGGCATCAAGAACAACCTGAATTTCTCCACCTGCGTGCCATAGGGGCCCCTGAGCAAATTATTTCTCGTGGTCATGGAGCGGGTATGAGTCCAGCGACAGAGCGATTGTTGCGCATGCCTCGGGGCCATCCAGAAGCCTTAACCGATGCATGGGCTAATCTGTATCTAGAATTCGCTGTAGCCATTCAGGCGCGCAGAGAGGGCACCGACCTACCCAAAGATTTTTTAGCCTACCCAACCATTGCGGATGGTGTGGATGGCATGCGCTTCGTTGAGGCAGCCATAAAATCAAATCAAACCGAGGCTTGGGTGTCTTGCAGAGAAGAGGCCTAATACTGAACCATAATTTCGTTGCGACGTAAAAAGGGCAGTACCCATGGGGCATCGTAACGTGCCATCTCTGGCTCGCTAATAGGTGTAATGCCTTTGTCTTTGAGCCACACCATTAATTCTGTAATTTTCCTATCGACCTTAATCGGCCCTGCAAAACCTGAAAAGCGAATGGCTGCATAATTTCGGGCCGGCACTTCTCTGATGATCACTGCTGGATTGTTAGGTGTGGGTAAGGTACTGAGAGTGTACTTTTCAGGCATCACAAAATGAACTAACCACTGACCATTTTTTGCTTGCATACTCACAGGTGCAGTCATATTAATTTGTTCTGATTCCAGCTTCATGCTCACGGGAGCTGTCATCTTAATCTTATTTTTAGCGCTTTCACTAGCGGTGTCACTAGAGGTGTTGTTACCAAAAATATAATTTGCAATGACTTTAAAGCCAGCAGTTCCGGCATCGTCCATATCTCCTCCAACACGGGTCTCTGCCACAATCATTGGCTTGTATGCTCGCAATTCAAATTTTTCAGAGGCTTCAATAACGGTGTATTTGGGTTCTTCAATAGCCATGGTGTATTCCGCAAAAAATATGCAAGTGAAACTTAATAATAACCCCTTTAACATGTCATTAATCCCTATTTAATAGTTGTCGTTCAGTAGGGGCATATATTACCCCCAGATACCTAAATTTAGCTTTTGTTGTTTGTCTGGAAAAACACTTTCTTTAAGCTTTGGTTTGGATGCGTTATCGGTTTACCTTAGGTCTTGGGTAGCACCCAGTCTTTTCTTAGAAAATGGCAGGTATAGCCATTGGGTATTTTCTCCAAGTAATCTTGGTGATGGGGTTCAGCTTCCCAAAAGTCACTCACAGGCTCAACCTCAGTCACCACTTTACCTGGCCACAACCCTGATGCATTGACATCGTTAATAGTGCGCAGAGCCTCCTGTTCTTGTTCTGGTGAAACAAAGTAAATAGCCGACCGATAGGACGGCCCCATATCATTGCCTTGCCTCATGGCTGTGGTTGGATCATGTATTTGAAAAAAGAGTTCTAATAATGTGCGAAAGCTTGTGACTTGGGCATCAAAAATAATTTCAATCCCCTCTGCATGATAACCATGATTTTGGTAGGTCGCATTGGGAACATCTCCACCGGTGTAACCGACTCGAGTTGATATAATGCCGGGTAGGTTGCGGATCAGATCTTGCATTCCCCAGAAACAACCTCCTGCCAGTACTGCGCGTTCATTTGACATTTTTTGGTTCCTAATTGGTGTGTGTTTTCGTTGTGGTGCTGAGTTGGCATATCTGCGCATAAGCCAATGTTCGAGCTCTTCAGCTGACATGGGTTTGGCAATATAATAACCCTGAATCAGCGTGCAATTCATTTGTTTTAGTAGCAGTGCTTGTTGGGCATTTTCCACCCCCTCAGCAATAATTTCAAGGCCAATGTTTTTTCCTAAATCTAGGGTCGACTGCACAATGCTCATGTGTTTGCTGTTGTGCTCCATGCCCAAGACAAAAGACCGGTCTATTTTTATTTGGCTCAAAGGCAGTTGATTGAGCAACGTCATCGAAGAATAGCCTGTGCCAAAATCATCTAAACTGACTCCAACTCCTAAGTCTCTCAGCTTTTGTAAAATGGTAATGCATTCAGTGGGATTCCCAATAACCAAATTTTCAGTAATTTCAAGGGTTAAAAAGTGAGCCTCGATGTTATTTTTTTGCAGGTGTTGAGTGATGTATGTGACCAGTTCAGGTTCATCTAAATCACGCGCCGAAATATTGATTTGCAAGGCTAGTGTATTACCAGCGCTGTGCCACTGGCCCAATTGCTTGAGGCTGGTCTCAATGACCCAATGGGTAATGTCCACAATCACGTGAGACTGCTCTGCTAATTTTATAAATTCTAAAGGAGCAATAGCGCTGCCATCGGATTGAGGCCAGCGTATTAAACACTCTACCCCCTGCACTGTATTATTATGAACGCTAACTAAGGGCTGATAGTGAAGTTCAAATTCGGTTTCAGTGATTGCACTAGGGAGCCGTGCTATGAGTTCATTATTACGCTCGTTTAGTAAAGCACTTGCATGCTGTTGGCGAGTCATGTGAGTAATTTTGTTGATACTGCTCAAACTGAATTGCATCACCAAGGTCACAAATATGCTGCCACCTAGTAATATCGTGGCGACGACAAGGTCAAAAATACTAGCCACGACTTTATAATAGACGGCTATCATCATAATTCCGTAGCCCAGAATAAAAAAACTGATGAGGATAATAAGGCAAAGCCAACCCCAGCTTAACTCTCGCTTATAAATAATATAGGCGGGTCGTAAGGATTGGGCGAGTAATGCAATACCCAAGAGCGTAAACGCAAGCGCTATAATTTTGATCATTGTATTGTCATTAGTTTAACAAGAGTTAGATAAAAGAATAGATTTATAGTTTTAAAACACGAGTCTATCACTTTTTTATGGCTCGTTATTGGTTGCAGCCTTGGCCTCGAATTTCTCAGTATTGTCCCTGTCTGACTAAATAACATCAGCCCAAGTTTATGGCTTAAAGCGTCTTTGCTGGGGTGACTCGTTTTTAAACCCTACTTGGCCTAAGTAAAGGGAGTATTGGGAATTGAGCAAGTCCTATCTCGAGTTGATGTATATCAAGGGAAAATGTATAATACCGCGCGCGCAAAATTCGTTAGTGTCATATTAGGCGTCAGTTCCTGACACATCGCGTCCATTTAACTTCCCTGTTGCAACTGACCTTCAGGCTAAACGAGCGTTGTTTCGCGAGCTTTTTTGACTTGCCCAACGTCTGGTATAAAACATGAGCGAAAGCTTTGCAGATCTATTTGAAGAATCCTTAGTAGCTGTTGAAATGCGTCCTGGTGCCGTTCTTACGGGCACCGTGTTAGACATCGACGGTGACTGGGTAACAGTACACGCAGGCCTTAAGTCTGAAGCCATCATTCCTATTGAAGAATTCTACAACGATTCTCGTGAAATAGAAGTGAAGATCGGCGATCAAATCAAGGTGTCTTTAGAAAGTGTTGAAGATGGCACTGGTGAGACCAAACTTTCACGTGAAAAGGCCAAGCGCGCCGAAGCGTGGGATGAATTGCAAACTGCCTTTGACGAAGAAGCGACCATTACTGGCGTTATCAACGGCAAGGTTAAGGGCGGCTTTACTGTTGCCATCAACAACATTCAGGGTTTCTTACCTGGTTCCTTAGTCGATGTGCGTCCAGTACGTGACGTTGATCACTTAGAAGGCCAGGAACTTGAATTCAAGCTGATTAAGCTGGATCAAAAGCGTAATAACGTCGTTGTATCGCGCCGGGCAGTCATGCAAGAAGCGAATAGCGCACAACGCGATGAATTGCTGGCGAGCATTGAAGAAGGTATGGACGTCACAGGATACGTTAAAAACCTAACCAACTACGGTGCTTTCGTAGACCTAGGTGGTGTTGACGGTCTTTTGCATATTACTGATATGGCTTGGAAGCGCATTGCGCACCCAAGCGACATGTTGAACCCTGGAGACGAAATTACTGTTCGTGTTATCAAATTTGACAAAGACAGTGGTCGTTTATCTTTAGGTCTTAAGCAGTTGCAAGAAGATCCATGGGCATCGATTAAAGCCCGCTACCCGAATGGCCACCGTGTGCAGGCCACTGTAACTAACCTAACCGATTACGGTTGCTTTGCTTCTATTGAAGATGGCGTTGAAGGTTTGGTACACGTGTCTGAAATGTCTTGGACTAACAAGAATATCCATCCTTCTAAAGTCGTTAATGTTGGTGACGCTATGGAAGTGATGATCTTGGATGTTGACCAAGAACGTCGCCGTATCTCTCTTGGCATCAAGCAATGTGTGGGTAACCCATGGGCTGAATTTGCTGAGAAGTATGCAGCGGGTGACAAGGTTGTTGGCAACATCAAAACCATCACTGACTTTGGTATCTTCGTTGGCCTAGAAGGCGATCTAGATGGTTTAGTTCACATGTCTGACATTTCTTGGGAAGTGGAAGGCGAAGCTGCCCTTCGCGACTATAAGAAGGGTGATGAAGTGAGTGCAGTGATCTTGTCTGTAGACTCTGAGAAAGAGCGTATTTCTTTGGGCATCAAGCAACAAGAAAGTGATCCATTTAGCGAGTATGCAGCGGCTAATGAGCGTGGCACCATTGTTAATGGTATCGTTAAGTCTGTTGAAGCTAAAGAAGCCGTCATTGAGCTTGCTGAAGGCATTGACGCCATCCTAAAAGCTTCTGAAATTAGCATCGATCGAATCGAAGATGCTCGCAACGAACTTAAGGTTGGTGACAGTGTTGAAGCTAAGATTGTAGCTGTTGACCGTCGTAATCGCTCCATTAATTTGTCTATCAAGGCCAAGGATGTAGCAGACGAGAAGCAAGCCATTCGTGACGTTCGCGAAATGGATGTGACTGCTGATGGTCCTACTACTATTGGTGACTTGATTAAGGCGCAGATGGGTAAGCAATAAGCGACTAAAATCTGTACTTTAAAAAGGGAGTGCTTCGGCGCTCCCTTTTACGTTACGTCTTGGTTGTGCCGCCTTTTGTGTTGACAAAAGTGCTAACTAGAGACCTGCTTGAGTATGTGAAAAATTGTTATGAATAACTCCCCGGTACAGAACTTTTGGCAACTTGTGAGCGGTAATGCCGATCAATTGCTAAGTTTAGTGGATGAAGAATCAGAATTGGCTCATGAGTTACTTGAAGAAGTGCAGCATCAACTGTCAGACATAGATCCTCACTTGACGGTATTTTGTGCGCGTGATGAGTCTGGAACTGGCATAGAACTTGTATTTGGTTGCGATGGGTATAGTCAAAGTATTGATACGGTTTT
>TARA_B110000881_G_scaffold150477_1_pt1 | contig 10389 bp, 6 predicted proteins | sample TARA_B110000881 | Tara Oceans TARA_B110000881 (sample SAMEA4398150) | marine metagenome | biome: Polar Biome; feature: [MES] marine water layer (ENVO:01000295) within the mesopelagic zone...; material: water (ENVO:00002006), including particulate matter (ENVO:01000060) such as......
CGCAATGGCCGACTCCCCCTCCCTCCATCTTCTTAAGGTTACCGGAGGTGCCCTTATTCTTTTCAAAATGGCCTTCGGTGGGAACCGGGGCCGTTTTTCTTTTTGAGAGTTAAAGGACTCGGGGTTGACCCGTTGACCTGTCGTTTCGATAATGCCTGCTCATGAAGCCGTCCCGAAGGAAGCCTGTTTTTCAGGAAACCCCCGATCTCAAGAAAGCTCGCACTTTGTTTGTTCGTCAGGAGTATCAAAAGAGTTTGAAGCTTTTTGAGAAAGTGGTCAGGAAGCAGCCTCATAATATTCTGGCCCTCACCGATGCGGCGCGTGCTCATGGGCAGCGATACGAATTGGAGACCGCACTCAGATTCATTCGGCAAATTCTCAAGATCACGGGAGGTAACGCCCGGGGACTTCTTCTGGCTGGCCAAAGCCTGCGAATGAGCCATCGGCAGGAAGAGGCGCTTCATACTTTGGAGAAAGCCCAGGCGGCTGATCCGTCCAATCATGATGTCCATCTGGAGTTGGCGGTCCTTTACGAGAGACGGCACCAGTTGGAGTTGGCACTTGAATCGATTAACCAGTTTCTGGCTATCGTTCCGGATCAGAGTGAGGGGATGCTTTTGAAAGCGCGGACTCTACGACGGATGGGGGAGACTGAGGAAGCAAAACGTATTTATGAAGGTCTAACCACTGGTTCGAGTAGTCCTCTCCAGACAAAGGCACAGGCTGCGAATGAGTGGGCTCATCTTCTCGATTCGCAGGGTTCGTATGATGAGGCCTTTGATAAGTTACTGGAGAGTAAGCGGATTATGACAAGGGTGACGGAGTTCTCGCAGGCAGTCGAGCGTTCCAAGCTGGAGCAAAGTTGGGCCTCTCATTTCAATGAGTCACTCACTCAGTCGCACCTCGAAGATTGGACTGCGAGAAGAAGTGGGGCGGGTGAGAAGAGCATTTTGTTGACTGGGTGTCCTCGTTCGGGAACGACTCTGATTGAGAAGATATTGGATGCTCATCCGGAGATCGTATCGGCCGATGAACTAGGGGCCTTTACCGACTATATTTTTCCGGCCTTGATCAAGGGGCATCGTGACGAGAAAGGTTTTTTTAATGCGGCCACGCTGGAAGGCATTCCGCTTCCACGACTTGTGGGTCAGGAAAAACGATATCGGAAATATCTGGAGGCTGCGATTGATCAAAAAGTGGGGGATCGATACCTGGTCGACAAGAATCCTTCGGTGACTCAATACATCGCAGCCACTCTGAGATTGTGGCCACAGAATCGTATTCTCTATGCTCTGCGAGACCCTCGGGATATTGCGGTATCTTGTTTTTTCAGATGGCTCCCGATCAACAGTGTGAGTGTCAGGTTTACGAGTTTCGAAGAAACATGCCGACGAACGGAGGAGGAACTCTCATGCTGGGGCAGGCTACGAGACATCATTCCTCAGGAACGTTGGATGGAAACTCGTTATGAGGATACTGTCGCTGACTACGAAGGTGAAGCACGGCGACTCCTGAGCTGGATGGATTTGGAATGGGACGACAGCATTGTTGGATATCGTGATCATCTGCGGGAGAGAGGGGTAAACTCGCCGACGTATGAAGCGGTCAATCAGCCCATCTACACGCAGGCGTTGGAACGATGGAAAAATTATCAGGGGCAGATTGAAAAACACTTTTCGATTCTTGAGCCTGCGATGGACAAGTTTGGCTACAGTGAGAAGTGATGAACATCCCCAGTCACTTTCGTTTAGTCGTGTTGTAGGATGGTGGCCGGGTTACGGGTGAGTGCGTAAAGAGTAGGGAGCCAGGCGGCTGCGGTGGTGATGAGGGGAACGAGGAACCAGGTGATGGAGGGAAGTGGGATTGTGAAAATTTGGGATGAGAGGAAGGTGAGAGCGGTGCCGAGGAGTCCGATGAGGGCAGCGCGTGCGATGAGGAGGGTGGCGATTTTGAGGTGGCTGACTCCGATGGCGCGAAGGGTTCCGATTTCGGGGAGTCGTTCGCGGACGTTGACGAAGGCGAGGTAGGCGAGAGCGAGGAAGGCTCCGGCGGCGATGAGGGGGCTGAGGACGCCGGAGAAGCGGGCGCGTTCGCTGCGGGCGGCGTTGCGGTTTTCGAGGATGGCTTCCTTGGCTTCGCGGGCGCGGTCGCCGGCTTTGTTGCGGGCTTCGGCGCGGACGAGGGCGGAGGAGCCGAGTTCGATGATTTGAACGTCGGGGAGGATGGCGGAGATTTCGGCGCGGATTTCGCCGAGGCGATCGATGCTGGCGCAGTTGCATCCGAGGGCGAGGATGGCGTTGATTTGGTTTTCGAGGCCGAAGATTTTTTGGGCTTCGTCGAGGTGGATCCAGGCGGATCCGTCGTCGAGGAAGTTGCGGGGCGGGAAGGTTTGCGCGACGGTGTAGTTTTTTCCGTTGAGAGTGAGAGTGTCTCCTTTTTTGAGACCGAGGGATTGGTGGAGATCGTGGCCGAGGTTGATGGAACCGGGAGCGAGGGGGCTCATGATGGGTTTCTTTTTCGCGCGATGAGAGATGGGAACTTGCCCTTCGATTCCGACGAGGAGGATGGAGCGATTCTTTTCCTGCCACTGGATGCGGCGGGAGAGTTGGGGGAGGAGGTGGTTGACGGTGACGATTTTGCTTTCGGCGAGCTTGTTGACGGAGTCTTGCGGGATGGTCTTTTCGGAGTATCCGCGTTCTTTGATCTGCCAAAGTTCTTCGCCGGCGGGGAAGAGGAAAACGTTGAAACCGAGGCCTTTCATGGTCTTGCGGATGTCGTCTTCGAGTTTCTTCATCTCGACGTTTGTTTTTTCCTCAAGGACGGTGAGCTGCGACTCGGTGTTTTGGTCGAAGTTGGCGAGGCTGGACTTTGCAGAAAGCCAGACGGAAACGGCGGCAGCAACGGCGAGGGTGGCGAGGATGAAGTTGAACTTCCGGTGTTTGATTTCAGCGAAAAGCATGGTGGGCTTGATTGGGGGCCTTGAGATGTCTCGCGCAGATACCCATACTGGGCACTTTGGTCGCGGAGACGCAGATTTTTTTCAGGAGGATTTTTTTAGGAGGAGGACGGATCCGATGATGAGGGAGAGGATGATCAGAGTTGCGATGAGGATGGGAGTGGGCGAGATGTGGTAGGTGTCGTGAAGGTTTGGTTCACTTAGTTGGGGAGGCGTTTCGTCATTGAGGGAGGGGAGGACGGTGGGGAGCTGTTTGTCGATGACGACGAGTCCGGATTGGAGTTTTTCCTGCCAGTTGGCCTGGAAGAGGAGGTCGTAGCCGGGGTTGCCGCTTTTGACCTGGCAGGAGCAGGCTCCGCAAAGGTATTCGCAGGCGGTGAGGATGGTGTCCGGGGTGATGCTGCTTCCGAGGAGAGGACCGGGGGTACGGCCACGACCGAAGATGGGGACGACGAGGGGCTCGGCAGGAGGGATGCGGCGGTTGGCGGTGAGGATGCGGAGGAAGGCTTGTTCGGCGGGGTCGTGGCGTTTGACACGTTCGATTTTGAAGGAGATTTTCAGGGGGATGGTGGAGCGGAGGACGTCGTCGAGGCTGATGTCGTCACCGACTTTTCCGACCTGATCGGCTTGGATGACGCCTTCGGGAATCGTGATTTGAGATTGGGCTATTTTGAGCGTTTCTTCGAGTTGTTGGAAGGTGGCTTCATTGGCTGCTTCGTCGGAGCCTTCGACGAGAACCCAGACGGTGGATTCGCCTTCGACGAGATCGTTTTTGATGCGCTGCCGGAGGGGGGAATCGAGGATGTTTTTGAGGGAGGCCTCGGTTCCCTGGAAGACGAGGGGTTCGGCGTCCTCCCAGCTCTCTGGGGGGTGAAGGAGAAAGGAGGGGACTTCGGTGATTTTTTCGAGGCCGACGACGGCGAATTTTTGGTTGGGCGAGAGTTTTTCGAGGTCGAGGATTTCGAATTCCAGATTGAGATGGTCGGGGATCCCGGTGAGTTCGGGAGGGGCTTCGCCGGTGGTGATGAGTTGGAGTCGAAAGGAATCAGCCTGCCATCGTTCGAGGGCGTAGCGGAAGACGGGGACCTGGCAGGCGAAGGTCTGAATGGAGAGAATGAAGAAGAGGAAGAGCTTCACTGTTGGGGGGCGAAGGTGTGGATGTGGCCGAGGTCGGTGGAGACGATGAGGCGGCCTTGGGCGGAGGTGAGTCCGTAGGCTTTGCCAGTGACTTTTTCCTGCCAGAGAGTTTTTCCAGTGGCGGTTGCGAGGATGGAGACCTGGTTGTCGAGACCGACGATGAGTTGGTCACCGGCAACGACGAGTTCGAAAGGGGCGGGGTGGACGATTTGCCAGAGGAGGCACTTTTTGAGTTCGGCCTGAGTGTCGGTGAGGGCCTTTTTGAGACGCTCGATTTCGGGGAGGTTGGTTTCGACCTTGGGATCGAGCTTTTTTAGGGCGGTTTGATGGGAGGCGAGAGTGGTCTCGACTTCGCCTTTTCGGGTCAGGTCGAGGCATTGGAGTTTGTCGACCGAGTGGAGATAGGCCTTTCCTTGGGCAACGACGACGCGGGTGGTGTTGTTGAAGGTGGTGAGGCGTTTTCCTGATTTGGTGTCGGCGATACGGAGTTGTTCATCACGTTCGCGCTGGTTGGGAGGTCCTGCGATGAGTTGATTGTCTTCGGTGAGGAGGCAAAAGACGCCGCCGGCTTGCGAGATGGTGCCGGTGGCTTTGCCATCCTTTTGTTTTAGAACGACGGGCGCGGCACGTCCCTGGGGAATGTAGAGGCGATCGCCGCCGGCAAGCATGGCCCCTTGAAGGGTGACGCCGCTGTGCTCGGTGAGGTGGATTTGCTCCGCGGTGGTGGCGTCGATGCACCAGAGGTAAGAGGTCTTCCAAGGGAGGAGCGAGGCGGCAAACCAAGCGCGGCCGTCCTCGACGGTGATACCGGTGCGGACTGGCCAGGGAGAGATGAGTTTTCCGTTGCTGGGGACGAGGCGGTCGGAGGGGGCGGCGCGTTTCTGCCAGAGAGGTTTGCCAGTGAGGGCATCGGCGCAGTAGACGAAGCCATCGTCCGAGCCAAACCAGGCTTTTTCATCAATGATGGTGGGTGGGAAACGAACGGAGGAATTGGTGAAATAAAGCCACTTCTCGTCGCCGGTTTTGGCATCGAGACAATGAACGGCGTTGTCGGCTGAGGAGCCGAAGTAGATCAGGCCATGGTCCGCGGTGGTGAAGTGACACGGGTCGAAGTTGCGCATGGACTGGAGTCCATCGTTGGCGGAATAGGCGTCCCACTTGGCAGGGCCGGTCCAGGCTTGTTGGGGAGGGCCTCCGTCGTGGGTCCAGGCCTGGGTGAGGGGAAGTTGCAAGGATTCAGATGAAACGCCGCTGCGGCGATTGTCGTGACGGTAGGTAGTCCATGGCTTGGCGGCGGCAGCGCTGCAAAGCACGAGGAGAGCTAGAGTTGATCGGATCATGGCAGGTTATTTTTTAGGCTCTTCGGACTCGGTGATGCCGGAATTGTTGCGCGGGATGAAAGCGAGGGACGTTTCCATCCAGCCGCCGCACGAGCAGCCGCCGCCGCCCTCGGGGACGAGAAAGAGTCCTTGAGCCGGGAGGAAGCTGAGCCAACAAGATGGCCGGAGACGGGGCCAGTGGGTGGGTTTTTTTTGATCGTGGGACCAGAAGGTGAGACAGCGGTCGATGCCTCGCAGGAGGAGGCCGTAGCTGGTGCCGACGACGGCGGAGCAGCCTTCACGTGGACCGAAATTGTGGTCGAGGGGCTTGCCATCGGGGAGGGAGATGCCGGTGGGATCGGTGTAGACCTTGTCTTCGTAAACAACAGGATGAGAGATGTGTGAACCGTGGTGATTGATGCGCCAAGAGGTTTGGGATTGGAAGCGGAGCTTGCCGTCGGCGAGGTCGAAGTAGTGGTAGCTAAAGAGGCCTTTGCCCGTTGGCTTTCCTAGCTCGTTGGTATCGCCTTCGGAGAGGGTGGCGAGGAAGCCTTCGCTGGTCATGGCGCCGTAGGAAACTTGAATGAAGCCTTTGGCGTCGGTGCGGAGGAGGGTTTTAGGGAAGGGCTTTTCCCAGATGATTTTTCCGGTGGAGGCGTCGAGGCAGACGACGTGGATGTCCTTCCAGAGGTTACGGGTCGCTTCGCGGCCTGAGGTGTCTTTTTTGAGGTCGGCGTTGCGGGACTCGAGGAAGCAGAGCTTTCCGTCGGAAAGGGAAATGGTGGGATTGATGATGAGTCCGCGGGAGTATGACCAATTACCCTTCCAGGTGGATTTGGAGTAGCCGAAAATATTGTCGCTAAGGACATTGGCGGTGTCGGAATCTCGGCCAACTTTGTCATACCAGGCGTCGCCGAAGTATTTTTTGAATTCCGCGCCGAGGCGAACCGAAGATCCGATGACGGTATCGCCTTCTTGAGCGATGTAGCCCCATTCATGGGAGTCGCGATGGTCGGCGGTGAGTTTCAAGGTGGTGACGCGTTTTCCGGTGGCTGCGTCGAGAACCCAGAGGAGGTCTTTGATGGCAACGTAGAGATGGTCGTCATCGGCACACCAATTGGCGCAGTCGTGGGGGATGTTGACGCGGCGGAGGTCCGGGATTTCCATGCCCCAAAGGATTTGGCCGTTGTAGGCATCGAGTGCCATGAGACGGTTGAGGCCTTGGTGGAAAAGTTTTCCGTTGGTGGCGAGGGGGGCGGACATGCGGGGCTGTCGGTCGATGCCGAAGTTGGCACCGGGGCGGCCGATCCATTGGAGTTCGAGTTCGCCGGTGGCCTGCGATCCTCCGAGACGTTCACCGGAATAGGCGGTGTTCGAGGGCGGACCGTATTGGTGGGTCCATTCGCCGGATCCTGGGATGGGGGCGCGGGTTGAGAAAGTTCCACCGGGAAGGGCGGTTCGGCCATGCGGGCGGGTGAGTCGGGAGAGTTCGGAAGACGGGCAGGGGAGGTCCTTTCGCTCGGAGCAGACGAGGTTGCCGACGCAGGAGGTGAGGGGAATCTTTTTGAGGTCGGGGAGATGGATGAGGGTGATGCGGGAGCCGTGGAGTTTTTCGGTGGTGAGTTCTCTACGGATGGTATTGATGAGGTCGAGATCGTCGTCGAAGGCGGTGATGTTGAGTTGACTTTGAGAGGCAAGGGCACGGGTGAGGGAGCCATCGGTGAGGCCAACGACGATGGCGAATCCGGGTTGGTTCGGGAGACCCTGGAGATAAGTGTCGGCGAGAGGGTGGGTTGGGGAGGGGGCTGGTGCGGGCATGTAGTTCATGCCAGTGTCGAATTCATAGATGGGGCTGAACTTGGGTCCATCTTCGGTTTCGGAGCTAATGCGGTAGGAGTAGCGGGTGTGAGGTTGGAGGTTCTCGAGGAGGAGTTCGTGACGAAGCTCTTTGGCGGTGGATTCGACGATGGTGCCAAGCTTGCGGGTGGGGCCATAGGCGATGATGGCCTTGCCCTGGTGGCTGGCTTCCCAAAAAAGGAGGGCCTTTCCGGGAGCGAGGAATCGAACCGCAGGCCGGACGGAGAAGGCGACGCCGGCGGATTTCTTGGCGATGGCGGCAAGTTCCTTTTGGGTTGGCAGGGTGTCGTGAATTTTGACGAAATCGATGCGTCCGGTGATGGGGTAGAATTCGTCCTTGTCCTTGTAGGCGCCGACGACAAAGGGCGTGGGGATTTCGGGTAGAACGACGGGCCCGGTCACTGCGCGAGAGGATGCGAGGGAGCCATTGACATACAGGCGCATTTGTTTGCCGTCATAAGTGGCGAAGAGGTGATACCAGTGGCCGGGTTCAAGGGGCTCGGTGGCGGCGGCTTCGAGAAGCGGTCCGCCGGTGGAAAGCCGGAAGGAGAAGCGAGAGCCGTTGTATCCGAGAAGCCAGCCTCGTTCATGGCTCCCGTTGTCCTGGCTGTAACTGACGATCGAGCCCCATTTCTGCGGCTGGTCGATGCGGACGCGGGCTTCAAGGGTGAAGGTCTCCAGAGGGACTTTTTTTGCCTTCTCTTCCGGGAAAATGAGGTGCTGCTTGGCGGTAAAGACGAGGTGTCCGTCGGTGTCGAATTCCGGGGTTTCGACAGCTTCCCCCGAAGGTTTGAGGTTTTTCCCCTCGAATTTATCTTTGCTGAAGGTCCAGTGGAAAAGGGGGCTGGCGTTCGCGATCGAGATGCTGGCAAGCGTTAGAAGAAGGAATTTCATGGGAAGTCTGAAAGAGGAACGAGCTAGATTAGGCAGCTGGTGAGGGTTTGGAAACGAAGAAAAGGATGAGCTTCTTCCACCGAAAAGGGGTTGTTTCCAGCGGGATCGCCCGATTCGCCTTTCCCAGGGATCATCGCCTTCACTCTTGCCACAGGGGAGGGAGGGCGGCATTTTGTTCGCCCTTCGTGGAATGGTAGCGTTTCTGGAGGTTTTTTCAAAAAAAATACGATGAGCGAGCAAGCACGAGTCAGCATCTACGACACCACCCTACGTGATGGTACCCAAGGCGAAGGTTTTTCACTTTCTGGTTTGGACAAGATTCGAATTGCGAAGCGGCTTGATGAGTTTGGGGTTGATTACATCGAAGGTGGCTGGCCGGGCTCTAATCCGAAGGATATCGAATTTTTTAAAGCGGCGGCCAAGGAAACTTGGAATCATGCTAAGATCGCGGCTTTTGGTTCAACCCGCCGGGCGGATCTTGCGGTGGAGGACGATCCCCAGGTTCAGCTTCTCATTGATGCAGAGACGCCGGTGATCACCATTTTTGGAAAGAGCTGGGAGTTACAGGTGACCGAAGTTCTCCGCACAACAGCAGTGGAGAACCAGGCAATGATCCGTGATACCTGCCGCTACCTCAAGGAAGCAGGGCGCGAAGTGGTTTACGACGCCGAGCACTTTTTTGATGGCTATAAAGACGGCCCCGAGCATGCCATGGCCACACTCAAAGCGGCGGTTGAGGGTGGTGCCGATTGGTTGGTACTTTGCGATACCAACGGAGGATGTCTTCCCTCGGAAATCTCTGAGATCAGCCAGACTGTGATCGAGAGCTTTCCGGAAGTACCGCTTGGTATTCATACCCATAACGACTGTGAGCTTGGCGTGGCCAATGCCATCGCTTCGGTTGACGTGGGGGCGACGCAGGTTCAGGGAACGATCAATGGTTACGGCGAGCGGACGGGGAATTGCAGTCTAACCTCGGTGATTCCGATTCTCGAACTCAAGATGGGACGCAAAGCCGTGAGGGATGTCTCCAAGATGAAGGACCTGTCCTTCTTTGTAGATGACGTCTCCAATAATCCGCACTTTGCGCGGGCTGCTTTTGTGGGCCGCACAGCTTTTGCACATAAGGGAGGAATGCACGTGAATGCGGTGCAAAAATTGGCTCGAACTTATGAGCACATCCGTCCAGAAGAGGTCGGGAACCAGCAACAGATTTTGGTCAGTGAGCTCTCAGGGCAATCGAACATCCTGATGAAAGCCGAGCAGCTTGGGATTCATCTGGAGAAAGGGAGTGATGAAGCCAAGGCCATCTTGAGTGAAGTCAAAGCCCTTGAGCAGGTGGGGTATTCGTTTGAAGCTGCGGGAGGATCACTTGAGTTGTTGATTCGGAGGACTCTCGGAGAAGCAGTCCGTCCATGGAATCTACACGAATATCATTGTTCCTTTCGTCACTACAAAGATGGTCATGCTCCGGTTTGCGAAGCAACGGTGAAGCTGGATGTGGGAGATAAGCCGAATTTGACCGTATCCGAGGGGCATGGTGTGGTGAACGCTCTCGACGGAGCCCTGCGCAAGGCTCTTCAGCCCTTCTTTGCAGAATTGGATCGGGTCCAGTTGATCGATTACAAAGTGCGGATTATCGACGGAGGAGAGGCGACAGCGGCCAAGACGCGGGTGCTCATTGTTCATACCGACGGAGAAGAGACTTGGGGCACCGTCGGTGTCTCCAACAGTATCATTGAAGCAAGCTGGATCGCGTTGACTGATGGTCTCGATCTCTTTCTGCAAAAAAGGGACTCTTGAAAACCTGCTTTTCCTCTTGTCGGAGCTTTCCCCGGAAGCCATCCTTACGGAAGGTTCATATAATAATAAACACCTACGAACCGTCGGTCTCGAAAGAGACACCCAAGGTCGCTTTGGTGACCCGGTCAGGCCCAATAGGGTCTGACTAAATTTAAACACCGTTCGAAAATAAGAGGAAAATTCATCGAATGGTGGGATTTCAGAAGAAAAGAGCAGGATCGCGAGATTCTGCTTTTTTTGTGAGGCGGCTGGGTTGCTCCAGTTTCAAAATCAGCATCTTAGTTCGAAGATCGTTCAAATGAAGCGATTTAAAATGAGTGAATCCTAGACTTGTGTTGTGGGACAGATTCGACAAACTTCGTGTTCTCCCGATCGGGAGAGATAATGAGTAACACATCAAAATGAGTAACACTGACAAACCAA
>TARA_B110000881_G_scaffold145074_1_pt1 | contig 10307 bp, 5 predicted proteins | sample TARA_B110000881 | Tara Oceans TARA_B110000881 (sample SAMEA4398150) | marine metagenome | biome: Polar Biome; feature: [MES] marine water layer (ENVO:01000295) within the mesopelagic zone...; material: water (ENVO:00002006), including particulate matter (ENVO:01000060) such as......
AAAGATCAAGATAAAAAAGAAGAAAAAAAACAAGAAGAGCAACAAAAGGAAGATATGAGTAAAGAAGATGCTGAAAAAATGCTCGAAGCTCTTCAACAAAGAGAAAAAAAATTGCAAGAAAAATTACAAAAAAGAAAAGGAAAAGGACAAAAGATAAAAATATTAAAAGACTGGTAAATTGAAAAAAATTCTATTCATATTATTCTTGGGATGTTGCTTTCTTGCAAATGCACAAATTAATTTCAGTTCAACAAAGCAAAATAGTTTTCAATTGAGAACAAATAAATTAGGAGCTTTTTATATTACTAAAATTGAGAGAACTAGTAATGGTAAAAAATCAGAACAATGTATAATTAATGGAACTGAGATTAATTGTGAATTAATATCAAGATGCCAAAATGGAAACTGTAATGAATTAGAAAATTATTTAATAAACAATAAAATTTTACAAATTTCTAAACCTATTAACAATCAAAAAACTAAAAACACAAATAACAACAATAAAAAAGTAGTAAGCGGAAATCAGTTATTTATTAATGCAACTACAAACAAAAGAGAGATATATGTTGGAGAACAAATTATTGTTACATATAAATTACACACAAGATTAAATAATTTAGAAAATTATGAAATACCCTCAGAACCAAACTTAAATGGTTTTTGGAAAAAAGATCTATCAATATCAAGTAGATTCAAACAGGAAAATATAAATGGCATCACTTATCTTACAGCAGTTATTAAAAAAACTGTTTTAACTGCTCAAAAATCAGGAAAACTTACTATTGATCCTATGGAAGTTACTTGCAACACCAGAGTACTAAATCAACAAAACAGAAGCCGTTCTTGGCCTAACTTTGGTAATGTCTATAGTCTCAAAAAGGAGTTTATTTCTTCACGACCAATAGTAATAAATGTTTCAGAACTCCCTAATCCAAAGCCTAAAGGTTTCAAAGGAGCAGTTGGAGAATTCAATATTTCATCAAATATTGACAAGATAGAATTAAAAGCAAATGATGCGATCACATATTCTATTAAGATCACAGGAACGGGAAACATTGAATTAATAGACGCAATGAAAATAAATTTTCCTGAAGATTTTGAGGTATATGATCCAAAAATTAATGATAAAATAATTGAAGGTGGAAATAAAAGAAGCACTAAAAATTATGAATTTCTCTTAATCCCAAGATATGAAGGGAGCTATGAAATTCCATCTTATACCTTTATTTTTTTTAATCCAAAAACAAAAAAATATATTACCAAGAAAACATCCAAATACAATATTTCAGTACTTAAATCAGATAACAACGAAAAAGGTTACGTCCCAATTACTCAACAAGAAATAATAGAATCAAACAAGGATATAAATTATATTAAGATAGATACAGTTTTAGTTAAAAAATCTGATAAAAATCAAAATTTAAAATTATTCTATCTCTTATTCTTCCTGCCAATATTAGTAATCATAATACTTCGAATAATTCTATTCTTTAAAAAAGATGTTATCACAAATATATTGGATAGAAAACATAAAATTGCAAATAAAATTGCAAATAAGAAATTAAGAAAAGCGAGTGAATGTATAAAAAATAAGAATTTTGAAGGTTTTTTTGAAGAAACTGAAAAATCTCTATGGGGTTACTTTGCAGATAAATTTAAAGTTCAAATTGCTGATCTTTCAAAAGAAAGTGTAGAATCTTATTTTAATGATAATAATATAAAAAAAGATGTAGAAATTCGATTTATTGAACTTATTAATCACTGTGAATTTGCTAGATATGCTCCTTCAAATAATAAAGATAAACAAATGTCAGATATATTATCCTCTGCAAAAAAAATAATTATTGATGTAGAATCAGAGTTAAAATGAAAAAACTAATATTTATAACATATATTATTTCTAGCTTTAGTACTCTAGCAAATGACACCTTATTTTTAAGTGCAAATAACAACTATTCCAACGAACAGTATTCAACTGCAATAGTAAAATACGAAAGCATTATTAATGATAATTTAGAGAGTCCAGAACTATACTACAATTTGGGTAATTGTTATTTTAGAACTAATGAAATACATAAAGCAATATATTATTATGAAAAAACTTTAAAGCATAACCCAAATTTTAATGCTGCTACAGAAAACATAAACTTATGTAAAGAAAAATTAATAGATAAAATAGATGTTATGCCTGAGTTGTTTTACAAAAAACTATTTGGTAAAATTAAGAATTCTTTTTCTTTTAATACTTGGATTATTTTAACACTTATATCAATCTGGATGATGCTTTTTATTTCAATATATAGTCTTTTAACAAGAAGAAACTATATAGCTAGATTTAGTTTACTATCATTAGCATTAATATTATTTTGCATTACAATTAGTGTAAATAATGACTATTTAAATAATAGATCTGCAATAATTTATACATTATCAACTGATATTATGAGTGCGCCATCAGCAAAATCAACTAAAAAATTTACTCTGCATATTGGAACTAAACTCAAAATTAATGACCAGATAGGAGATTGGGTTAATATTAATATTGCAAATGGCAAAAAAGGTTGGGTATTTTTAGAAGATATTAAAGAAATATAACCTAAGAATTTCTTAAAATATTAATTTTCTTAAAGTCTAAATGCTAATTTAACGTCAAAGATATACTCTTTATCTGTTACTATGCTTTGCATAATATCTAAATTATATTTGGTTATTGGATTTGAAAATCCACCTATATTCTTTATATTTGTGACATACATTAATCATATTAACAAATTATGAACTTTAAAACCGTAATTCTATATCTAGTATTTTTTCTTTTTATAAATACTAGCTTGCAAGCAAATACTACTGATAACTGGACTAATTATTATTCAGATAATGATGTATTAATAGAATATCAGAATTTAAATTGCGAATATTCAGATAGATATAACCAAGAATTTGTTATTTTAAAGATTACAAATTTAACTAATAATCAAATAAGTGTTAGTTGGAATAATGAATCGTGGTATGATAAAAAATGTATAAACTGTTCTGTAGATGATACAAATGAATCATATAATGAAGTATTAATAGATGCTAATAAATTTGTCACTGGTAACTGCAGTACTCAAAACAATCTTAGAATTTTCTCCAAATTTAGTGACAGTTTAGCTAATATGCCTGGAGTTAAGAAAATTGTTAAACTCACAAAATTTAAGTTGAAAAATATAAATATAAAATATGAATAAGAATTATACTTTTTTAAATAATCTAAAAATAGTTTTTATATTATTTATCAGTCTTCTAACCATCGAATCTTACAGTCAATGTCAAGTAACATTAGTATCTGTAAGAGATAGCATTGCATGTGGAGAAAGTCTTGATATTGAAACAGTTGGGTTAGGTGGATTACAAACTGATGACTTTTCAGGTAATACTCTAAGTGGTTTATGGCAAAGCGTTTCATCAGGATATACTATTGGTGGTCCTTGTGGTACAAATCCAAATGGCGGCGTCCATTTATGGTTTGGTACTGGTGCTGCTATTCCTAGAGAGGCAACTACAGTTGGTGTTGATGCATCATGCGGTGGAACAATTAGTTTTGATTTTAGACAAGAAACACAATCAGGTAATTGTGATGGTCCTGACCTTCAAAACGAAGGAGTATACCTTAGATATAAAATTCCTGGTGGATTATGGGTAGATATAACATATTTTAGTCCAATTGGATTTCCATATACTGGATGGCAAAATCATTCATTTCCTATACCTGCACCTGCTCAAATTAATGGAGTTCAATTTAAATGGATTCAAACTAATGCTTCTGGAACTACATGGGATTTTTGGGGAATAGACAATGTAGCTATCTCAAGCTGTACTAACTTTTATTATGATTGGACTGGACCTGGAGTAACTGGTTTTGCAGGAGATTCAGTACAAATAGCTCCTACTGCAGATTCGACAATTTATTCAGTTATGTATACAAATGGAATTAATGATACTTGCTATGATTCCTTAACAGTATATGTTGAACAAGCATCAATAGTTGCATCGGTTTTCCCTTCTGCGTGTACGGGTTCTGATACATTATTTGCTCAAGCAACAATTCCTTCAAATTGTTATTATAGATTAGAATGCTGGAATTATTTACCTCCTCCAGGCGCAAATTATGCAGGATGGCAGGTTCCCAATACTACCCCTCAGGCATATCACAATCTTGATTTAATGGTTAATGGAAACTTAGAAAATAATTATACAATGATTTCTGGACTTAATTTTACATCTGAAGATTACTTAATTCCCTTAACTGACGGTGAGATAATGGATCTTATGTTTACATCATTAGGAACAGGAGCTAATGAGGCGATGTACAGATTATATGATAGTCAAAATAATCTAATTATAACACAAGGATTTCCAGGATCAGTACCTGGTAATTTAATTGCTCATAGCGTATCATGTCCCGCGACTGCAACTTATAATTATTCTTGGATAAATATTACAAGTGGTGGAGTTGCTGGTTTAAATGACCCAAATGTTCAAAATCCTCTTGCTACTGTTGCTCAGGTTACAAATTTTCAAGTTACTGCATATGATTCCCTAAATACTGCTTGTGTTGCAATAGATACAGTAACATGCTTACCAAATTTAAATAATATTACTGGTACCATGAGTGGTCCTACCAATTTATGTCTTGGAGATACTGTAGAGCTAAACTTTACCCTTGTTGGTTTACCTCCATTTGACTTAATATTAGATGTTAGTGATATAAATGGATCAACAATTCAAACATATCAACTTGATGCTAGTGGATTAATTTCAAGTACTGGTCAACCTGTCATATTTACTCCATCTATAAGTACAACATATTCCATACTTAGTCTCTCTGATATTACTGGTTGTCCTGGCTCTATAACAAACCCAGCTCTTGTTGTTACTGTTAATGAATATCCAACTCTTTCAGTAAGTTCAGTGAACACTACAATTTGTCAGGGTCAAAGTACTGTTTTAGATTTTAATTTGACTGGTACTCCAAACTTTAATGTTGTAAGTAATTTTGGTTCATTATCTACAAACCTTACATTAGATGGAAATGGAAATGATGCTTTTGGAAATCCTATTAGTGTAAATCCAAATACAACAACAACATTTGATTTTCTTTCAGTTACTGGAAATAATGGATGTGCAACAACCCTTATTAATACTAGTATTACAATAACTGTAAACCCAGCAATAAATGCTGGTAATAATGCATTTCTGTCATTATGCTCTGATGATGTAAATATTTATGCATTACAAAATCTAATTGGCCCTGGACAAGATACAACAGGATATTGGACAACTCCAAGTAATCAACTTCCAGTTAATCCTAATTTTTCTTTTAACCCGCAAACAATGGCTGCAGGAAATTATACATATACTGTAGAGGGTCCTCCATGTCCTGATGATTTAGCTACAGTTAATATAAGTTTTGTAGCTCCACCTTTTTCTGGTTTTGCTACTAATCAAGAGATCTGTATTAACAATTATAATGCAGGCAATCCTTATGATTTAAACGCACTACTAACTAATGCAGACCCAGCAGGTGTATGGACTTCAGCAGGAACAGTAATATCACCTCAAATAGATCCAAATACATATGGAGCAGGAGTACATCAATTTAATTATGAAGTATTTGGTACAGCTCCATGTAATAACATGACAACAACGACTACACTTTCAATTAATCCCACTCCTATTGTTAATAGCTTCACATCTAATATTCCTGTTGTAGCCCAAGGATATGATGTTGATATAATTGTTGATATGTCTATAGGATCTCCTCCATTTACAATTGGACTAATTGATGATGACACTCCGCAAAATTCTCATACTATTAATATTGTTTCTCCAAATATGATGGGATTAGTTAATGTAATTCCTGCTTTAATACCAATAACAACATATTCTATCACAAGTATTATAGATGGTAAAGGTTGTTCAGCAACTTCAGCACTAACAGTACCAGTAATAGTAGATCCTTATCCATTTATTGATCCATTTACAACTTCAACTGCTGTAATTTGTGAGGGAGATGCAGCTTCTATTTCAGTTGTACTTATACTTGGGGAGGCTCCAATTGTTGTAGAATATTCATATAATGGAAATAACTATATTTATAATTTAGGAGGTATTGGACAGATTACACCAATTTCTGCTACTATTCCATTAGATATTACAGGTCTACAATTTGGAAGCAATCAAATTACAATTAACAGCCTTACAGATAATAGTGGAGTCTCAACCCCTTCTAATCAATTACCTCCACCAGTAACAATAATTATGAATGCTAATCCTGATGTGATTTTCACTAGTTCAACACCAGAAATTTGCTATAATGACCCTGCAATACTAAATTTTGACTTTAGTGCAGGAAGTCCTCCTTTTACAATTGATTACTCAATAAATTCAACTAATCAAACTCCTATAAATATTAATGGTAGTGGTGGACAACAGTTTACTATAAATCCTAATCCTGGAGTTGGTCTTAATAGTTATGATATAATAAATATAACAGATGTTAATGGATGTATTAACACTCCTAGCCCTTCTAATACAACAATTTTAGTAAACCCTACACCTGATGTAAACATAACAGTAAGTGGCGCAAACCCAATATGTGAAGGACAAGATTCAGAACTATTCTTTCCAGTTATTTCAGGTACTCCTCCATTTAATGTGAATTATATTGCTGGAGTATCAGCTTTATCAATTGATATTGATGGTAGTGGAAATCAATTATCTACAGGAACTCCAATGATAATTTCTCCAAATATAACAACTACTTATACACTATCATCAGTTACAGATGCCAAGGGATGTACAAATAGTTTAAGTAATAGTGCTATATTAACTATTAATGAAATCCCTAATGTCATTGTAAGTGGAGATACTGAAATATGTGATCAAGATGACACTCCATTATTTTTCACATTCACATCTGGAACAGCACCTTGGACGGTTAGTTATAGTGTGGCAACTTCTCCGAGCTCAATAACTTTGTACAATACTAATGATTCAGTCATTGTGAATCCAAATATTACTACAACATATGTATTTACAAATATTAGTGATAATAATTGTTCTTCTACTCTTAATGAAGATGTGACCATAACAGTCAATCCATTACCTCAATCAATTATTAGTGGTGGTGGTTCTGTTTGTGATGATGGAAGTACAATAGAGGTTAAAGTTGTAACAATTGGAGGAACACCAAATTACAATATCAATTATAATTCTGGCTTAAATAATCAATTTGTTGCTGATGTTGGAAGTCCATATGTTATAAATGCTAGTGAATCAGGAATATATACATTAGCTGAAGTGACAGATAGTAAAGGATGTATTGCTCAAAGTATTAATGGTAGTGCAAATGTATATGTTAACGATTTTCCAGAAGTGGTTCTCCAGGCCTACCCTCAACCTACAACAATTACTAATCCAAAGATTAGTTTTATTGACGCCTCTTCTAATCACATAAGTGGATTCTGGGATTTTGGTGATGGTAATATTGAATTTACTAATTTTGACTTACTAACCCATACATACTTAGATACTGGATCATATGAAGTGATGCTACAAATTGAAAGTGATAGTGGTTGTATATCAATTGCTTACCAAACAATTATTATTGCTCCTGATTTCCTTGTCTATATTCCTGATGGGTTTACTCCAAATAATGATCTTAAGAATGATTTCTATCAACCAATTGTTAGCGGTGTAACTAGTTATGATTTTAAAATCTATAATAGATTTGGTCAGGTTATTTTCAAAACAAATGAATACACTGATGTTTATTGTTCAAGCGGATGTTCAGCCGCATGGGATGGTCTAATGAATAATGGAGACTATGCAATGGTTGGTAATTACACATATTCAATGGTTGTATTTGACCTAAATGGAAAAGAGAGAACATTTCAAGGGAATATCTCATTAATGAGGTAAGTTGGAAACATAAGATTTAATTAAATCTTATTTTAAGATTCTATATTATACCCTTAATATTGCCGTTTAAATCAAGGAAAATATATTATGTACAGATTATTATTAATTTTTATTATATATTTCTATTCATCTAATATTATGGCTCAAGGGACTTGTTCGACTGCTCTTCCTTTTTGTACTGGTTCAAGCTATACTTTCCCTGCTTCTATAAATACTCCGTCTCCTCCTGGATCTAATTTTGGGTGTCTTGGTACCCAACCAAACCCTGCATTCTATTTTATGGAAATTGCTAATCCTGGGAACTTAACAATCTATATGACAACAAATCCTAATAGAGATATTGATTTTATTTGCTGGGGGCCATTTTCTAATCTAAGTACAATGTGTAGTCTCTTAAATACTGCTCCAATTGAGGATTGTAGTTACTCAGCTTCCTGGAATGAAACGTGTCAAATTAATGGTGCAGTAACAGGTGAATACTACTTATTACTTATTACTAACTACTCAAATCAACCTACAGATATTACATTTTCTCAAACAGGTGGACTTGGAACTACTAATTGCTGTATTCTATCAGGAAATGCAGGAGATGATAATATTATATCTATTTGTCAATCAGACTCTACATTTAATTTAATGGACCAATTATTAGGCTCGCCTAACCCTGGAGGGACATGGTATGATTCAACAAATAATATCCTAACTGATACAATATTTGATCCTAGCATAGGATCATCAGGCTTATACTCATATATTGTATCAGGAGCTTTAGGTTGTACTAGTGATACAAGTTATTTAGATATTTCTCTAAATATCAATCCAGTGACTAACTTTCCTTTAATAAGTAATCAATGTTCAAATGAACCTGAAATTAATCTAAACACAGCAACTCCAATAGGTGGCAACTATATAGGAACTGGAGTAAATGATAGTATTTTTACCCCAAATTTTGTAGGCCTTAACACCATCAGTTATATATATAGTGATACAAATAATTGTACAGATACATCTTCTCAAAGCTTCGTCGTATACGACACACCAAACATATCTCTTAATGTATTAAATGTTTCATGCTTTGGTTTGTCTGACGGTCAAATTAATATTAATATTTCTGGTGGAACACCTCCATACATAGAAGATTGGGGAGGATTTAATCCTATATCACTAAGTTCAGGAACATATGGATATCTTATTGCAGATTCAAATAATTGTATAGTGAATGATACAATAGTAATATATGAACCACCTGGATTTTCAACAAATATTAATGCAAATAATGTTGATTGTAATGGTAATAATAATGGAGCTTGTTCAGTAGACTTTCAAATAGATTCATACCCCTCTTCATATGGAACCTTATCAGATTTATCATATTGCATATCACAACCAGGAACCAATACTTTTAGTAATATTAAGCATGTACAATTAATAGGTAATAATTATAATATAGATAATAATACTACTGGATTATGTGACACTTATGAGGATTATACCTCACAGTATGCTGACCTAACACAAGGTCAATCTTATTCTGTAACAGTTAGCCTTGGGGATTGTAATGGATATAATTTCCCTAGTGGAGGATATGTATATATAGATTGGAATGTAGATGGTGATTTTACTGATCCAGGAGAAGAGATTGGATCTATTCCTTTTGGAGATACTGTTGCTAATACTTCTGTAACAATTCCATTTACAGTTCCAAGTTCTCTTACTTTTGGACCAACAAGAATGCGAGTAATGACTCAATTTTCTAGTATTTCTAACATTTCAACAATGACATCATGTGATCAAGGTGTATATTCTCCTTCAACTTCAAGCTATAATGAGCCTTGGTATGGAGCAACAGAAGATTATTCTGTTTCTATTTATCCAGATACTACTAATCAAACATTTCTATGGTCTACTGGCCAAACAACAGACAGTATAAATAATCTATATGCTGGACTATATACGCTTACTACCTCAAGTAATGGCTGTTCATACACTGATTCTATTATAATTAGTGAACCTACGGCCTTATCTGTATCATCTAGTATAACTAATGTAAGTTGCAATGGAGGTAATGATGGTAGTATTCAATTTAATGTTAGTGGAGGAACACAAGGTTACATAATCAATGTAGCTAATTATAGTCAAATACTTTCATCAGGATCAACCTTTTACTCAACACCTGCAACATTAGTAGCAGGTAGTTATCCATATTCAGTTAATGATATTAATGGTTGTATAATAATAGATACTATTTATATAATAGAATCTGCAGCAATATCATTAGTTGAGAATATTACTACAGTTAGTTGTTTTGGTGGTAGTAATGGTAGTATTGATCTTACTATAAA
>TARA_B110000881_G_scaffold84013_1_pt1 | contig 10242 bp, 10 predicted proteins | sample TARA_B110000881 | Tara Oceans TARA_B110000881 (sample SAMEA4398150) | marine metagenome | biome: Polar Biome; feature: [MES] marine water layer (ENVO:01000295) within the mesopelagic zone...; material: water (ENVO:00002006), including particulate matter (ENVO:01000060) such as......
TCGTCTGGAAAGGCGCTCGTCGTATGACCGGGGCGCACATGTTTGCGCTGCCACACTTGCGCCCAATCCGTATTCGTATTGGGGCGTTGGGTGTCAAACGACCGGATGAAGAGCTGCTGGTTTCACCGAGCCACCGTATGTTGATACAAGGGGACGAGGCGATGGCCTTGTTCAAAACGCCTGAAATCTTGGTAACGGCGAAAGATTTGATCAACTGTAAGACTGTGATAGTTAATGAGACTGTTCCAGAGGTAACTTATATTCACCTGCTGTTATCGGATCATCAAATTTTGTGGGCGAATGGCGTGGAAACTGAAAGCTTCCATCCAGCCAGTGCAGCGCTTACAACCCTTGATGCTTCGGATCGCAAGCGACTTATAACGCGATTCCCCGACTTAGAATTTGATCCACACACTTATGGTGGCAGCGCACGTCGCAATCTTTCGGTAACTGAAGCTGCAATAATGAGCCACGTGGCTTAAACGGCCACGTGGCTCCCGCTACTCAGATTTCATTAGCTCTGCGATGACCGCTTTGGCACTTTCTGACGACCAATTGGCATCACCACGCAGTCGCGCAATTTCTTTGCCACTGGGGTCCATGATAACAGTAATGGGCAGTCCAAAAACGCCCATTTGGCTGGCAAGAGATTGCTTGGGATCCTGATATCGTGGAAGGTTCTCGATATTTGAGTCAGCGAAGAATTTTGAAATTCCTGCGGGGGTGTTTCGGCCAGTGGCAATAGTTACAACTTCGAAATCGTCACCGCCAAATTCGGCCTGCAATTCTGACAGCATCGGCATTTCTTTGCGACAAGGCGCACACCACGTTGCCCAAAAATTAACCAAGACATATTTGCCGCTATAGTCGCGCAGTGTTTTTTCGCCGCCGCCATTGGGCAAAATGAATGCCACGCTAGAAGTAGCTTCTGGCGTTGTATGGAATACCAATTTTTTCATATCACCCGTGCGCAAAGCCGCTGCTGCAGAGGTGTCTGCAAAGCTAGGGGTGGCACCAAGGGCAATCGCCGTATACATGATCGCAGCAATATAACGTTTCATTTTCCCTCCGAAGGGTCAGACGATGACAAAGAAAACCAGCAATACCATGTGGGGCGGCCGTTTTGCCGCTGGACCAGACGCGATTATGGAGGCAATAAATGCTTCAATCGGTTTCGACCAGCGCATGGCTTCCCAAGATATCGAAGGCTCGCGCGCCCATGCCGCGATGTTGGCGGCGACAGGTATTCTTACAGATAGTGATGCTGATGCCATTCGTGAAGGCCTTCTCACGGTCTTGTCAGAAATTGAGGGTGGAACGTTTCAGTTCTCAACAGCGCTTGAAGACATTCATATGAATGTTGAAAGCCGTTTGAAAGAAATCATCGGCGAACCTGCGGGTCGTTTGCACACAGGTCGTTCGCGCAATGACCAAGTGGCTACTGACTTTAAGCTATGGGTGCGTGATCAATTTGACGCTGCTGAAGCCGGTTTGATTGCTTTGATCCAAGCGCTTTTGGGCCAAGCCGAAGCTGGGGCGGATTGGGTGATGCCCGGTTTCACGCATCTTCAAACCGCGCAACCTGTAACATGGGGCCACCATATGATGGCCTATGTTGAAATGTTTGGCCGCGATTTGTCCCGTGTGCGTGATGCACGCAAGCGTATGAACGAATCCCCGCTCGGTGCTGCGGCGCTTGCGGGCACGTCTTTCCCAATTGATCGACACATGACTGCTGAAGCTTTGGGCTTTGACCGTCCATCAGCCAACTCATTGGACGCAGTGTCTGACCGTGACTTTGCGTTGGATTTCCTAAGCGTGGCCAGCATCACTGCGATGCACCTGTCCCGTTTCGCTGAAGAGTTGGTAATCTGGTCCTCTGCTCAGTTCCGTTTCGTAACATTGTCGGACCGGTTTTCAACGGGTTCTTCAATCATGCCACAAAAGAAAAATCCGGATGCTGCTGAATTGATCCGCGCCAAAGTTGGTCGGATTTATGGTGCAAATACTGGGTTGATGATGGTAATGAAGGGGCTGCCGTTGGCCTATTCCAAGGACATGCAAGAAGACAAAGAGCAAGTTTTTGACGCTGCTGATTCATGGATGCTGGCAATGGCTGCGATGGAAGGTATGGTCAAAGACATGACCGCCAACCGTGATAGTCTAAAGGGCGCCGCTGGTTCAGGTTTCAGCACTGCGACTGATTTGGCTGATTGGTTGGTTCGCGTCTTGGGTATGCCATTCCGCGATGCGCACCACGTGACTGGAACTCTTGTTGCGCTTGCTGAAAGCAAAGACTGTGATCTACCCGATCTGACCCTTGAAGATATGAAATCAGCCCACGAACATATTACAAACGAAGTCTTTGACGTCTTAGGCGTGCAAAATTCCGTGGACTCGCGTATGTCTTATGGCGGAACAGCACCTGCGCAAGTGCGCATTCAGGTGCAGCGCTGGAAAGATATATTGAAATGATCCGTTTTATTGCCCTTATTGCATTTACGGCACTTGCGTCTTGCGGCGTAGATGGTGCGCCGATTAAGCCTACTGTAAACGCTGGTATTAACGTTGGTTCAGGTGGTGTGAAGACAGGTGTAAACTTTGGTGCAAGTAAGGGTCTATTGTCTGTCAATTGGAACCTGTTTTGATGCCATCACCGTTGCGAATTATCTATTTGGCCCTCGCCATCTGGGGCGCTATCCATCCGATGTATTACTTTACTCAGTGGTTTGCCCAAAACGGTTTCGACCTGATGGGTATGGTAAATGCGTGGCATGTGAATGCTGCGTCTAGCGGCTTGGTTTGGGATTTAACAATCGCATTTTTCGCGCTGACCGTATGGATCATTGCCGAAGTTGCCGTGCGTCGCAATTGGATTGCTTTGATCGCAATTCCAGCAACGATCTGCATCGGCGTTTCATGCGGTTTGCCACTGTATCTATTTTTACGCACGCGGCCTGTAACATAGGCCAGTTGCCATTGATCTAGCCCCCAATTAGTGGCTATTCACAGGTATGGATCATTTCTTATATAAAAACGGCGCATTGCACGCCGAAGATGTTCCGGTGGCCGAGATTGCCGCCGCCGTGGGCACGCCATTTTATGTGTACTCAACCGCGACATTGCTGCGCCACTTTAAGCTGTTTGATGATGCACTTGAAGGTATGGATCATCTTGTCTGCTACGCGATGAAAGCGGCCAGCAACCAAGCGATCCTTAAGACGCTGGGCGATGCTGGTGCAGGCATGGATGTGGTCTCTGGTGGTGAATACATGCGGGCCAAAGCCGCAGGTGTTCCTGGCGACCGCATTGTGTTTTCTGGTGTCGGTAAAACGGCTGATGAAATTCGATTGGCATTGACTGGTGGTATCCGCCAATTCAACGTGGAATCGGAACCTGAGATGCAGGTGCTGAACGCTGTAGCGCTTGAACTGGGCGTCGTTGCGCCGATCACCATTCGTGTGAACCCTGATGTTGATGCCAAAACTCACGCCAAGATTGCGACTGGAAAATCTGAAAACAAATTTGGTATTCCGATTTCACGCGCGCATGAGGTTTATGCGATGGCTGGCGCGATGAAGGGGTTAGATGTCATTGGCATCGATGTTCACATCGGCAGCCAGCTGACTGATTTGGCACCGTTTGAGGCCGCCTATAATAAAGTGGCAGAACTGACCGAAGAGTTGCGCGCCCAAGGCCACAATATCAAACGACTAGATTTGGGCGGCGGTCTGGGAATTCCATATGAGCGTTCGAACGAAGCACCACCATTGCCAAGTGATTACGGTGCTTTGGTTAAACGTACGCTTGGCCACCTGGGATGCGAAATTGAAATCGAACCGGGTCGTTTGATCGCAGGCAATGCGGGCCTGATGGTCAGCGAAGTGATCTACGTCAAAGAAGGCGAAGACCGTGAATTTTTAATCATTGACGGTGCGATGAACGATTTGATCCGTCCTGCAATGTATGATGCCCACCATGATATCGTGCCTGTTGTTGAACCTGCTGCTGGTATCGAAATGGCAAAATATGATGTTGTCGGTCCTGTCTGTGAGTCTGGCGACACATTCGCAAAGCACCGCGAAATGGCACCGATGAAGTCAGGCGATTTGGTCGCGTTTCGTAGTGCTGGCGCATACGGCGCAGTTATGGCGAGCGAATATAACAGTCGCCCGCTTATCCCTGAGGTTTTGGTCAACGGCGATCAATTTGCGGTTATCCGCGCACGCCCAACCTTTGACGAAATGATAAATCGAGATACCATACCAGAATGGCTCTAGGCGCGTTGATGCGCCGAAGATGAGTTGGAGTGGTATAAATGGCGTCAAAGCCTTCTAAGCCTGAAGTTCAGCGCGGGCTAACTGCCTTGCGTTGGCCGCTACGGTTTACATGGTTGAGTATGTGTTTCGAAAGTGCAGCTTACGCGCTGTGGTCGTTTTTGAGTGTCGTTCTTGTTGTACTCGCTGCTTTGATGTTTGGCCTACATGATGTCCTTCCAATTGATTTTCTTTGGATAGGAACGGTTGTGGCGGCATTTGCAGGGGCAGGCGCGCTTGCTTTTGCGATGCTTCGGTTCCACCCCCCATCCAAAGCAGACGCAATTGAGCGTTTGGATCAAAGTCTTTCCGGTCGTCCAATTCAAGCGCTGACGGATACCCAAGCGATTGGTTCAGCCGATTCAGCCTCTGCATCAGTTTGGGCTGCTCACCAAACACGAATGATCGCAAAAACAGTGGCTGCGAAAGCAGTGCCCGCCAAAGTGCGTATCGCTTCGCGTGATCCGTTTGCACTGCGCTATATCGCAGTGGTTTTCTTTGCGGTTGCATTGATTTTTGGGTCGGTTTCGCGTGTTGGGACCTTTGGTGCCGTGGTTGGTCCTCTCGATGCGTTAGCGACTGGTCCGGTTTGGGAAGGGTGGATTGATCCGCCGCGATACACTGGTCGCCCTACGCGTTATTTGAACGACCAACCGCAGGGTGATCTCTCCGTCCCAGTCGGCAGCATGATCACCTTACGTTTTTATGGAGAGGTTGGTGCGCTTGCTTTGTCAGAAACAGTTTCCGGACGCACAGTCTTTCCAGCTGCGTCTACCAAAACGCAGGATTTTCAAATCCTGCAAGATGGCGAATTATCAATTGAAGGTCTAAATGGGCGTAATTGGTCGGTCATTGTGGTGCCTGATGCGCTTCCGATTGTCGCCTCTCTCAATTCAATCGACAGCGATGCAAATGGAGTGATGACGCTACCGTTCTTTGCGGGTGATGATTACGGGATCGAAAGTGGCAAGGCGCAATTCTCCCTCGATTTGGTAGAGGTATCACGACGTCATGGTTTAAGTGTTCCCCCTGAAGCGCGTCCTGAGCTAACCGTTTCTTTGCCAATGCCAGTCGCTGGTGATCGCAGTGGGTTTGAGGAAGCTTTGGTAGAGAATTTTTCCAAACACCCATGGGCAAACCTACCTGTTATTGTGAACCTCAGTGTGCTGGATGCGGCAGAACAGCAATCTAAGTCAGAACCTATCGCGGTTCTGTTGCCTGGTCGTCGCTTCTTTGACCCGATGGCGGGGGCCATTATTGAACAACGGCGCGATCTGTTGTGGGCGCGTGAAAACGCTGAACGCATTTCGCAAATCCTTCGTGCAATTAGCCACCGTCCAAAAGATGCATTTCGCAAAGAGGTTATGCAACTTCGCCTTCGAAAGTTGATAACGCAGCTTGAGACATGGAATGCATTGGATCGCCTGACGACTGACGCACAAGAGGAACTGGCTGAAGAACTTTGGGAATTGGCAGTTGAACTTGAAGAAGGTGATTTGGCGGACGCTTTGGAGCGAATGCGTCAAGCGCAAGAGCGATTGAACCAAGCGATGCGAGATGGAGCGACCAATGCTGAAATTACAGAGCTTATGCAGGAATTGCGCCACGCAACCGAAGAGTATTTGAAGCAGCTTCAGCAGCAAAAATCCCAAGAGGCCGATAAGCCTCCTCAAGAGGGTGGGAATACCTCACAGATGTCTCAAGACGACCTACAACGCATGATGGACCGCATCCAAGAACTGATGGAGCAAGGGCGGATGGCTGAGGCTGAAGAGGCGCTAAAAGAACTGCAAGAGATGATAGAGAACATGCGGGTTTCTGAGGGTGAAGGTGAGGGTCAAGGCGGTGACACCGCAGGAGAACAAGCCATGGAAGGTTTGTCTGATACCTTGCGCGAACAACAAGGGCTGAATGATCAGGCGTTCCGTGATCTGCAAGAACAGTTCAATCCCAATGCTCAAGCTGGTGAAAGCGACGACAATGTGGGACGCAATGGCGGACAGGGCGAGGGTGAAAGCCACGAAGGTAATGGCGGTGAAGGTAGTGGTGATGGCGTGGCCAGAACCCCATCTGGCGAAGAGGATAGTCTCGCTTATCGTCAACAAGCTTTGCGTGATGAACTTGAGCGTCAACGGAATGCACTGCCGGGTGAAGGCACCCCTGAAGGGGATGCAGCACGCGAGTCCTTAGACCGTGCTGGACGTGCTATGGAGAATGCAGAGCGTGCATTGCGCCAAGATAAATTGGGCGAGGCGATTGATAGCCAAGCGCAGGCTATGGAAGCCTTGCGTGATGGATTGCAATCTTTGGCTGAAGCCATGGGTGAGAGCCAAGGGAACCAAAATTCAGATCAGGGGAGACAAGAGGCAAATCGTAAATCCATGGACCCGCTAGGGCGCGGACAAGGTGGTAGCGGCGCGGACCCAGATGCTGAAGGCAACACTTCTGATGCAGAGGTGTATCGTCGGGCGCGCGATCTGCTTGCAGAAATTCGCCGCAGATTTGTCGAAGGCGAACGCCCCGAAGCTGAGTTGGATTATCTAAAGCGTCTTATTGACCGCTTCTAAATTTATCTGTTGTTTTGGGAAGCCGCCGTAGCATCCAGCCATTTTGCAAGACCTTGCAATTGACTGTCTAACCATGTGCGACCTTGATCGACAATGGAGACATAATTGCTAAGTAATGGATCAACTTGTGGCACTGCTTTAGCAATGTCCGTCGCAAATATGTAGATCGCTGCCAATATAATCGTGATCAGAACGACTGTGATGAATCCAAACCCAAACCCGCGCTTCTTTTTGAGAGGGGTGTCACCGTTTTCATCGACAGCAAACTGGCGATCATTGGTTGAACGAAGGGTTAATTTAATTTCTTCGATATCAGGCAAAAGATTACGGCGTGATCCTAGAGCCGCTGCAGACGTGCTGGCTTCGATTTCTTCGTCGCGCATCTGGGCCATACGTTCACGTGCTTCACGTGCACGGCGTGCACCTTCGTCCTCAACACTGTCGTCGAATCCTAAATCGGGTTGGCTTTCGAGGTCTGTGTTCTCTTGCTCACGGATTTCTGCTTCATGCTCAGCCTCTTGGCGCAGAATATCTGCCACTGCGGGATCAATTTCTTTCCGCTGTGGCTGGGTTGAAATTTCAACGCGCTCTTCGTTTTCTGGAATAGCTTCTGCAGCCGCTTCTTCTTCGGTTGGGAGCTTGTGATCGGGGTGGTGTTGGAACCACGTTTGACCACAATTAGAACATTGAACATCACGCCCTTCGGTTGGAACAACCTCAGTTGGCACCTCGTATTGCACATTGCAATTTGGACATATCAGCCGCATTTTCTATTTTGCCCCCGTCAATTCCTTAATACTTAACATATGTTGTGACGAATGGGCATAAAAGTGCTATTTGCGGTCAACGGCCTAGAGGCGATGAATTGCAACGAGACCGATGCTCAGGCACAACAGGTCCAACGAATTAGGGAACCCCGTGATTGAGCTAGAAAATGTTGCTTATAGCTATGGTGGCGGCGAATTGCTGTCCGATATTTCTATTAAGTTGACACCGGGGTCGTTCTATTTTCTGACCGGTCCGTCAGGCGCTGGAAAAACAACCCTTCTAAAACTATGCTATGGCGCGTTGCTGCCAACCGCTGGACAAGTCCGGGTCATGGGCAATGATGTTCGCAATCTGGATCGTGATGGCGTTGCCATGATGCGGCGCAATGTTGGTGTTGTGCATCAAGATGTTAAGTTTTTGGACCACCTGCCTGTTGCAGACAACATTGCGCTACCGCTCACAGTATCCGGTCGTCAAAATGAAGCAGGCGGTGCGGATTTGGGTGAGCTGCTGGCATGGGTTGGACTGAACCACCGTTCAGCAGGATTGCCGCCAGAGTTGTCTGGTGGGGAGCGCCAACGTGCTGCTCTAGCTCGGGCTGTCATTATGTCGCCAGATGTTGTTTTGGCAGATGAGCCCACAGGGAACGTCGATTGGGAAATGTCTCAGCGGTTGTTGAAGCTGCTGATTGAACTAAATAAAATGGGCAAAACGGTTTTGATCGCAACGCACGACCTATCTCTTATTCGTGCCGCTAAATCGGAAGTCCAAGCGCGTGTATTACGGATTTCAAACCGTCGATTGCAATTGGCTGGGGCAGATTTGTGAAGTTTACTGTGTCAGAGATACGTTCCCTTCTTGCTGGCGACAAACAAGCTGATCGCGTTGTTCCGCCTTCTGGCTTTACAGCACAACTGACTTTGTTTGCGGCAGGTGTGATGGCCTTTTTGGCTGTTTTCGCGTTGGCACTGTCACTCGCATCTGGACGCTTGGCCGCCCGTTGGGGCGATGAGTTGGCCCGCACATCTACAATTAGGATCGTGGCACCTGTGGGTGAACGCGCAATTCAAACGGATGCAGCGTTACGAGTTTTGGAAACAACAGCGGGCGTGGAAACCGCGCGTGCTTTGACGGACGCAGAGCAACAAGCGTTGCTATCTCCATGGTTCGGATCAGGAATTGATTTGCATAGTTTGCCTGTTCCACGGCTGATCGAAGTGGTCGAAAATCCATCTGGTTTCGACGCAGAAGGCCTGCGGCTTCGGCTTGCGGCCGAAGTACCAGCAGCGTTTTTAGATGATCACACCCGCTGGCGTGCCCCATTGGTACAAGCGGCAAATCGCCTGCGTTTTTTGGGTTGGGTCGCAATTCTTTTGATTGGTGCTGCAGTTGGCGCGATGGTAACTTTGGCAGCCAATGCAGCCCTTGCAGCGAATGCACAGGTCGTTGCCGTTTTGCGTTTGGTTGGTGCGACAGACCGCTATATCGCTGAAGCGTTTATTCGACGGTTTACCATCCGTGCCTTTATTGGCGCTACTGTTGGTATGATTTTGGGAATGCTCGCAGTGCTGTTACTGCCTTCAGCAAGTGACGACGCAGGTTTCCTTACTGGATTAGGATTTCAAGGAGTAGGGTGGCTTGCACCTTTGTTGATACCTGTGATGGCTGGGGGCGTTGCATTGATCGCGACGCGCATCGCCTCACGAAAAGCGTTGGAGGCGCTTAGCTAATGATACGTTGGTTTGTTTCACTAATTTTTATGATCCACATTTATTTCATGATGGTTGTGATCGGGTTGCTTTGGGGCCCTTACGCGTTACTTTCGCCCGAGGGTGCGAGGGCAGGGGCCAAAGCCTATAGCCGTTATGTTTTCTGGTTGTCGCGCTGGATGTTGGGTTTGCGCGTTGAAGTGCGCGGTCCGATCCCAAGTGGTGAGGTTATCATTGCCGCAAAGCATCAGTCGTTCTTAGACATCTTGATGATCTTTACGGCATTGCCGGCCGCGAAATTCATTATGAAACGCGAAATTCTTTGGACTCCAGTTATTGGATTATACGCCCGTCGTTTGGGATGCGTTCCTGTTGCGCGCGGCAAGCGCGGTGCTGCGATCACCAAGATGGTGAAAGATGTCGAAGCCGGGCATGCGTTGCCGGGTCAGTTGATTATCTATTCGCAAGGCACGCGTTTGGCCCCCGGCGTTAAGGCACCTTACAAGGTGGGAACCGCCGTTTTATACAACCAACTGAAGCAGGAGTGTGTGCCTGTGGCGACGAACGCAGGTGTTTTTTGGCCGCGCACAGGTGTTCTGCGCAAGCCGGGACTAGCTGTCGTTGAGTTTCTGCCGACCATCCCTGTTGGTCTAAATAGGGACGCATTCATGTCAGTTTTGGAAGAGGTTGTTGAAACTAAATCCAATGAGCTGATGGTAGAAGGCGGATTTGATCCATCATGAATTGGATCAAGGACATAGCATCCCTGGGAGGTCGCTATGGATCCTCGGGTGATGCGTCCTTGCGTAAGGTGGCAACACGGATGACCCCGCTTTACCGCAAGTGGATAATGGCATCGCGATTGTGCGTGCTGTCTAATGT
>TARA_B110000881_G_scaffold36109_1_pt1 | contig 10152 bp, 10 predicted proteins | sample TARA_B110000881 | Tara Oceans TARA_B110000881 (sample SAMEA4398150) | marine metagenome | biome: Polar Biome; feature: [MES] marine water layer (ENVO:01000295) within the mesopelagic zone...; material: water (ENVO:00002006), including particulate matter (ENVO:01000060) such as......
GGTGGAACACGTGTTATAATTCAAGAGAACATGGTAATTAAATGTGATACAGTGATCATTAATAAGTTAAACAGTAATGAAACTTTCATAAGAAAAAAGGGAAGTGACTTCAAATTAGGTCAAAAATTTGAATCTCCAAAAGAACTTAATCCGTTTCATTTATCTCTTATAGCCTCAATGAACTCAAGCGAAGTTACCGTTTACAAGAAGCCTACTGTTGCCATAATTTCGACTGGTGATGAACTTGTTATCCCTGGAGAAAAACCCTCCAATAGTCAAATTATCTCATCAAATAGTTTTGGTATCTATGCTAGACTAGTCTTGGCAGGTGCCGCTCCTCGAGTGTTGCCAATAGCAAAAGATAGCGAAAACTCCCTTAAATCAATTTTAGAATTGGCAATGGGGTCTGATATCATCGTAACTGTTGGAGGGGCTTCAGTTGGTGATTATGATTTAGTAAAAAAAGCACTAAAAACTGCTGGTATGAAACTTAAATTTGAAAAAGTCGCAATGCGACCTGGAAAACCACTTTTTGCTGGAAAATTAAACAAAAGTGCTGTTATTGGTTTGCCAGGAAATCCAGTATCTTCTCTAATTTGTACAGAGATATTTTTGGTTCCAGCTATTAACTATTTTTTAAATTTAATTTCTGACTCTCGAAAAATAGTTCACATTAAATCATCTAAAACTATAAACAAAAATGGACCAAGAGAGCACTACATGCGCGCAAATTATGATCCGCTTACCAACCTGGTTCATGTTGAGGACAGGCAAGACAGTTCACTGCTAAATGTATTAGCTAATTCAAATTCATTAGTCGTACGAGAACCCAATGCTCCCAAAATAAAAGCGGGTCAACTTGTTCCAACAATGCTTTTAAATTGACATAAGTTTAAAAATATAATAGAACATAGCAAGAACATAACACACTTTATTTTAAGGGAGTCATGCGAATGCTAACAAAAAAGCAATTAGAGTTACTCAATTTCATTAATAACGAAGTCGGTGCAAATGGAATATCACCTTCATTTGATGAAATGAAAATTGCCTTAAACCTTAAATCAAAGTCAGGGATACATAGGTTGATAACAGCTTTAGAGGAGCGTGGTTTTATTAGGAAGCTAGCTCATAAAGCTCGAGCATTAGAAATTATCAAACTTCCAGAAATTAAAGAAAAAGATTCCTCAGGCCTTAAATTAGTAAAACAAGAGGTAAAATCTAGTAATGACTTAAATATAATTGAGTTCAAATCAAAGTCTACTGACTTACCTGTAATGGGAAAAATTGCTGCAGGAACTCCTATTGAGGCAATAAATCAAGTCTCTCATCACATCTCAGTACCAAGTGAAATGATAACAAATCATAATAATCATTATGCTCTTGAAATTAAAGGTGACTCAATGATCGAAGCTGGGATTAATGACGGTGATATTGTGGTTATTAAAGAGCAAAGTAGTGCTAATAATGGAGACATAGTGGTTGCATTAATTGAAGGACATGAAGCCACGTTAAAGCGCTTCAGGCGTCACGGTAGATCTATTGCACTAGAACCAGCAAACTCTGCGTATGAGACTAGAGTCATCCCTGATAACTTAATTGAAATACAAGGGCGATTAGTAGGTTTAATTAGATCTTATTAGATTTTTTTATAAAAAATTCCTCATTTGATTAATTCACTTTAATCGACTATCTCAATATTTAAAATTAATGACATGTAAGTGAATTAACTACTTTTGGAAATAAATATGGGAAATACACCCACTCAAATTATAACACGTTTTGCTCCCTCACCTACTGGTGACTTACATATTGGAAGTGCTAGGACAGCTCTTTTCAATTGGCTATTGGCCAGGAGGCACGGAGGTAAGTTTTTATTAAGAATAGAAGATACAGACTTTGAAAGGTCCACCCCAGAAGCTACAAAATCAATCCTTTCTGGCCTCAGTTGGTTGGGAATAGATTGGGATGGTGAGCCAATTAGTCAACGTTCGCTCCAAACACGTCATAAACAAGTAGTAACTCAATTACTTGACTCTAATAAAGCTTATAAATGTTTCTCGACTAAAGAAGAAATTTTAGAAAATAGAGAGAGTGCAAAAAAATCTGGTAACTCAACACTTTTTAAATCACCTTGGAGAAATGTGGACAAAAGCCAACACCCGAATGAACCTTACTCAGTTAGATTAAAAACTCCCGAGCACGAAATTCTAAAGATTAATGATAAGGTTCAAGGGGAAGTTAGTTGGAACAACAATCAACTAGACGACATGATCTTATTGAGGTCTGATGGTACCCCTACATATATGTTAGCTGTTGTCGTTGACGATCATGATATGGGTGTCACTCATATTATTAGAGGTGACGATCATTTATCAAATGCCGGTCGGCAAAAACTCATCTATCAAGCATTAGGTTGGTCTGTACCCATTTTTGCACATATCCCACTTATTCACGGGGAGGATGGAAAAAAACTTAGTAAAAGGCACGGAGCTTTAGACATTAATAGTTATGCAGAAATGGGATATATACCAGAGGGTGTAATCAATTACCTTTGCAGGCTGGGATGGAGCCACGGCGATGATGAAATCTTCACGACAAGTCAAGCAAAGTCATGGTTCAACTTAGAGAACATTGGAAAAGGTCCCGCAAGGCTAGATTTAAAAAAAATGGAGTTTGTAAACAAGCAACACATGTCTACTGTTTCATACAAATTGATTGAAAAATATTTTGATCAATACTTAATAAATATAAAAGAGAAAGCATTGAGTACATCACAAAAATTGTTGTTAAATAGTTCTTTTGGCTTTCTTAAGAACAAAATTAAAACATTTTCTGACCTTCTAGAGCAAATTAGATTTATTAGAGTGGATAGACCTATTGATATTAATGATGAAAAATTAAATATTTTAGTTATTAATAATAAAAATTTACTTAAAGATTTGACGCCACTTTTACAAAATGTTAATTGGAACCGTGACGAACTGGAAAGTTTACTTCTAAACTTCTCATCGTCACATAATATTAAGTTTGGTGAGCTTGCCCGCCCGATTAGAATAATTTTATCAGGCAAATCGCACACACCAAGTATTATTGATATGATGACAGTTCTGGGTAGAGAGGAAACTCTCTCAAGGTTTGACGATTTTTGTTAATAATAAAAATTAAGATACTAATTATTTCCTAGGAATATAACTTTTTAGTAATTAAGAGGAACGAATATGTCAGCTAAAACAGCAAAACTAGTAATTGGGTCTAAAGAAATCGAACTCCCTATACACTCTCCGACTGTTGGGCCTGATGTTATTGATATTGGTCAATTGTATGCAAAAGGAGATGTCTTTACTTATGACCCCGGATTCACGTCAACAGCTGCTTGTGATAGCACAATTACTTTTATTGACGGTGAAAAGGGAGTGCTCTTACATAGAGGTTATCCAATTGAGCAATTATCCTCGAAATCACACTTTTTAGAAGTTTGCTACCTACTTCTCTACGGCGGGTTACCTAATGCCGTAGAGCTAGATGATTTTGAAACGAGGGTCACACGGCATACCATGTTACACGAGCAGATGTTGAACTTTTTCAGGGGTTTTAGGAGAGACGCGCACCCTATGGCAGTTATGACTGGAGTGGTCGGTGCAATGTCTGCGTTTTACCACGACTCAATAGATGTTAACGACCCCTGGCAACGTGAAGTAGCCTCTATTAGATTGATAGCAAAGATGCCAACAATTGCGGCAATGGCATTTAAGTATAATACTGGTCAACCTTTTGTTTATCCAAGAAATGACCTGGATTATGCATCAAACTTTTTAAGAATGTGCTTTGCTGTGCCTGCCGAAGATTATCAAGTAAATCCAATACTCTCGCGTGCTATGGATAGAATATTCACTTTACATGCAGATCATGAACAAAATGCTTCTACATCGACTGTAAGGTTAGCATCCTCATCAGGAGCGAATCCATTTGCGTGTATCGCAGCAGGAATAGCATGTTTGTGGGGTCCAGCTCACGGTGGGGCTAATCAAGCTTGCCTTGAGATGTTAGAAGAAATTGGCACTGTGGACAAAATTCCAGAATTCATAGCGCGAGCTAAAGATAAAAATGATCCATTTAGATTGATGGGATTTGGACATCGTGTGTATAAAAACTTTGATCCACGTGCAATTGTCCTTAAAGAATCAGCTGATGAAGTACTAGAGTTGCTGGGTGTAGAGAGTAACTCAATTTTACAGGTAGCAAAAAAACTTGAAGAAACAGCCTTGGCCGATGATTACTTTATTGAGAAAAAACTTTTCCCTAACGTAGATTTTTACTCCGGCATTATTTTAGAAGCAATGGGTTTCCCAACATCGATGTTTACTCCAATATTTGCTGTTTCAAGAACTATTGGATGGGTTTCTCAGTGGAAGGAAATGGTTACTGATCCAAAAATGAAAATAGGTAGACCGCGTCAACTCTATGTTGGAGAAACAAAAAGAGATTACGTTAATATCGAAGATCGGTAAAAACTATTACCTTCCCTCAAAGTTGGGAGTTCTTTTATCTAAAAAAGCTAAAACTCCCTCTTTGAAGTCATAAGTTTTACCACATTCACCTTGAAGATTTGCTTCAAGCTTAAGTTGTTCTTCCAATGTGTTGTTAAAGCTCTCTTTTATAGCTTTTTTTGCTCTGATAAATGCCTGAGTTGGTCCACTGGCTAAATAACGTGCTCGATCTGTCCATTGAGCGGTAAAAATTTCGTCATTAACGCATTCCCAAATTAATCCAATTAAACTTGCCTCTTTAGCTGAAATTTTTTCAGCAAAAAATGCTGCTCCAATTGATTTTGCTAAACCAATTTTCCTTGGCAAAAAGTAAGACCCACCCGCATCCGGTATTAAACCAATTTTTGAAAATGCCTGAATAAAGCTAGCAGACTCTGTTGCAATAACAACATCAGCACACAAGGCTAAGTTTGCCCCCGCACCAGCAGCCACGCCATTAACAGCTGCAATGGTTGGTATTTTGCATTCATAAATTGCTTTAAGCATGGGCTCATATTCATCTCTAAGTGTCTTCTTTAAGTCAATGTCAGAAAGATTGCTCCTATCTCCAAGATCTTGACCAGAACAAAAGGCCCTGCCCTCACCTGTAATTACAAGGCACCGAGCTCTTGATTCTGAGTGTTTGACTGCATGGAGAATTTCAGCACGCATCTGTGAATTAAGCGCATTTAAAACTTCCGGTCTAGTAAATTTAATAATTGCTAAATTCTCTTCAATTACCAAGTTTAAAGTTTTATATTCCATAACTTACTAACTCCTTTTCTGTTATTTATTAATTAGTAATGCCAAATCATTAATATCTAATTTGAATTTGGAACTTTATAAATACCCTGCTTTTTTAGTGTATCTATTACTTCAATAGGCATGTATTTTTCATCATGTTTAGCCAAAATTTCATCTGCTTTGAAAATTCCGTCAACAAAGTACCCACTACTTATTACACCCTGATTTTCTGAAAATAAATCAGGTAATATTCCATTATATCTAACTTCGATACTTTTATTTTGATCTGTTACTAGAAAACTAATTTCACCCTCTGCGTTCATATTAATAGAACCTCCTTCAACCAACCCACCCACTCTAATTAACTGGTTCGGTCTTGGTGGTGAGTTAATTAATTCAGACGGAGACTTGAAGTAACTAATACCTTCACGCAAGCCATATCCAATCAACACGGAAGAAATGAGTAACGACCCAAGTAATATAACTATAACCTGTATTCTCCTTCGTTTTTCTAGACCGCGCATTATTTATTTTTCATGGAAATAGTGGGACCAAATCTAACCCTAAACTCTCCTCTAGACCTAACATTAAGTTTGCATTTTGCAATGCCTGGCCTGAAGAGCCTTTCGTCAAATTATCTATTGCGACTATTACTATTGCCCGTCCTTTAACTCGGTCACCAGATACCCCAATTTTAACAAGGTTTGACCCTCTAACATGATGGGTCGAAGGGGAATCTCCTATTGATGGAAGAACTTTTACAAAATGTTCATTCATGTAAGTATCACTTAAAACTTTGTGAATTTCGATAGGGTTACCCTTCACGTAAACAGTTGCGAGAATACCTCTATTTATTGGAACCAGGTGTGGAGTAAATTGAATTTTGACAGGTGCTCCAGCAACCTTTGATAACTCTTGATCAAACTCTGCTAAATGCCTGTGTGTTCCCCCTATAGAGTATGGGTGCAATCCTTCAGAAAGTTCAGCGTGAAGGAGGCTTTCTTTAAGAGCCCTACCAGCACCACTAACACCTGCTTTTAAATCAATAATTATATCTTCTAGATCTATAACCTGTGATTCTAACAATGGTCGTAGAGCGTATTGGCCAGCTGCTGCATTACATCCAGTTCCAGCAACTAAGCGGGCTGAGCTTATTTCATCTCTATAAAATTCAGTTAAACCGTAGACAAATTCTTTTTGCAACTCTGTTGCTATGTGTGGCGCGCCATACCATTTTTTATATTCTTCAGGGTCCCTAAGTCTAAAATCCGCACTTAAATCAACTATTTTTAAGTTCTTGGGTAAGTTCTTTATTACAGCTTGTGAAGTCTGATGAGGTAACGCACAAAAACATAAATCTAATTTTGAAAAATCGATTTGATCAATTTTTACCAATTCTGGCAGAGTAGGGAAATTTAAATGTGGAAAAACTTCTGAAAGAGCCAAACCAGCTTTTCTATCTGCGCTTAACGCCGTAATTTTTAGTTGTGGATGATTGATTACTAAACGAATCAGCTCTGCTCCTGTGTAGCCAGAAGCTCCTAAAATTCCTACTGAAAAACTCATTGCTTATCCTATCAATTAACATCAAAAGATACCATCTCATATAATTTACAATATGGAGGATGAAAAGACGTTGATGTATTTTAGTAATCTGAATATACCGTTACTATTGATACAGGTAAGGACAGTATGAACTTAAAGTCGGAATTTCTAGATGCGATGAGTAAGTTGATTTCTTCGGTCCATATAGTGACGACTGACGGAGGTTTTGGAAAAGCTGGAGCAACAGTTTCTTCTGTAACTAGTGTTTGTGTAGATAGTAATAGCCCAATAATCTTATGTTGTTTACATAAGGATTCTACTGCCGCACCACTAATTATTAAAAATGAATGCTTTTGTATTAACACTTTAAAAAATGATCAAAAGGAAGTTGCAGATATTTTTTCTACTCACGGGAGCAATCATACTGATAGTAAGTTTCAAATATCAAGATTTGAAAGTTTAACTACTGGGGCACCTGTTCTTTCGGACTGTCTTGTTTCTTTTGACTGCAAATTATTATCTTCAGATTTAATTGGGACTCATCATGTACTCATAGGAGAAGTTCAAAATTTAAAGACACATTCAGGATTACCATTATTATACGGGAACAGAGGTTACGTTACCTAATTTGTAATAACTCAACAAAACTAAATGGAGGAAAAGTGACGCAGTCTAATACTTCCAATGAAAAGTTAGATAAACTTCGGCAAATAGTTTCAGCCCTTAGAGACCCAGAACATGGCTGCCCATGGGATATGGAACAGACGTTTTCTTCAATAGCTCCATACGCCATTGAAGAAGCATATGAAGTATTTGACGCTGTCTCAAATGAAAACTGGACGAATCTCGAAAAAGAGTTAGGCGACCTACTATTGCAGACAGTATACCAGTCTCAAATTGCCTCTGAGAAGGGTCTATTCGATTTGAGTAGCGTAATAAGTAAGGTCTCACAAAAAATGATAGATAGGCACCCTCATGTCTTTAAAAAGAGTTCTCCAGAACGAACAATCGACGAACAAATGATTGAGTGGGAATCAATAAAGGAAAAAGAGCGATCTATTGAGGAGAATAGTGGAGTCCTTGCTGGGATAGCTTTAGCATTACCCGCCTTAACTAGAAGTTTTAAAATTCAACAGAGAGCATCTCGCGTTGGTTTTGATTGGAAGTCAATTAATCCAGTTTACGATAAAGTATTTGAAGAAATTAAAGAACTTAAAAATGCATCAGTCAGTGGAACAGAAGTAGAAATTAAGGAAGAATTAGGGGATTTATTATTCTCGATAGTGAACCTTGCTAGGCATTTATCTATTGAGCCAGAAGACGCTCTGAGGAGTGCTAATCTAAAATTTATTAAGCGTTTTGATTATATTGAGAAGGTGGCTATTGAAAACCTTCAATCACTTAACTCTTTGAGTGAGGCCCAGTGGGAAAGTCGGTGGGAAGAAGCAAAAAAACTTGAAAAGCTTTAATTTACTTTCTTACAATTTAATATTTATACATATTTTTAACCTGACTAAAAAAATCAGGATTGACATTTTTATTTATATCTGAGTAAAACAGTCACGTAATAAGATTGTCACTTTGAAAAAAAATAATGAGGTCAATAAATGATAATAAAAAAATCAAAACTAACCATATTAACTGTAATATTTGCAGGCTGCTCAACTCTTGCAAGTCAAGCAATTAGCGACACAAATTATGGTCCGTTTCCTATCACCGTTAAAGGTTACACTGGAACTAAAACAAATTCAGTTTCTTATACAGGACAAATGGCACGCCATGTTCTACACGATAGCTTAAAGAAACTTGCCGGTACAGGCTCAGGAGAGGCCAATCCTGCACTAGAAGAAGAAATGATGGCATACTTTTCTGGCTCTAAGAAAAATAAGGCAATTATTTCTCCTGTTTCTAAGGAGGGATTCAAACTAAAACAAACTCTTGTAAACAGTATTTCTTCTGGAAAGAACCTTTCAGGAAAAGCCTATAAAGGAGTTGTTAACGGATGGCCTGGACAAATGACCGGTGCCGAAGTTTTAGAGCATATGATTAAGAAGGCAGCTTCAGCAAAAAATGGTTTTGATCCAAATACTGGCTATAACTATCCACAGTTGATTTCAAAATTTGCTATGGGCGCAGTTTTTTATAACGCAGCGGTTGATGGTTATTTAGATGAAAAACTTGCTGCAGATACCAAGCCAAATGGAAAACCTTACAAGGATGGTGCCTACTATACAGGTAAAGAACATGTTTGGGACGAGGGTTTCGGTTATTGGGGAGCCGCTGCCCACACGTTAAACCTTAGCGCCAAAGAAAATTATGAAGTTGCTAAGATGAAAAACTTTTCAGCGGCAGATTTCAATAATGACGGTGAAGTTGATCTCAAAACAGAAATGACTTTTGCGCATGCCTATTACGCATCAAGCTATGACAAAGGCGGGAAGACAAATTATTTACATACCGTAACAAAAGCATTTGTGGACGGTAGAAAATTAATAACTTCTGCTAATGGGAAAAATCTAACAGATTCTCAACGAGAGGAACTAGTTGGTTACGCGTCAGTTATCTCGAGCAACTGGGAAAAAGTTATTGCTGAGTCAATATTCAAATATGCTGGATCAGTTTATAAAGATATTGGAAAACTTGAAGGTTTATTAGAGTCAAATGGCGATACAACCAAGGCATTTGCAGACTATTGCAAGCATTGGGGAGAACTCAAAGGTTTCTCAATGGCCATTCAGTCAGGTAAAAATAACCTTGGAGAAACAGCGCTTAAAATGAATCGAATGATTGGCTACGGACCTGTATTGCTTAATTCTTCTCAGGTAACCGGTGTAAACTCTTCTGGGGAGTTCCTTAAAGATGAAGCACTGTCTTGGCGTGAGTACAAGCTTCATATGCTCAAAGTTCAAAAGCTCATGGTTGATGCGTTTGGAGTGGAAGCACGAGCAAATGACCAAACTGAAGGCCTTGCAGCATTAGCCGCATCTTTAGGAACTGCAGAAAGTGCCGAAAACGACTAATAAAGGAACTGTTTTAGCCCATTGAACTCCACTTTGTCTTTGGGCTAAGACACCACTATTTAAACAAATAATGGATTACAATTGATTGATTTTTTAATTAGCATATTTGAGCACTTTGTTGACCCAAAAAAACGAATTTTTTTAGGATATATAATTTTATCAGTAATAATAGCATTCATTTGGTTAATTTTTATAAAAAAATTCAGTTTAGTCGAGGCGTTTTTAAAAGTATTTGATAAACGCATCTTTTTTTCTAAATCCTCTAAAAGTGACTATTTGATCTTTTTCTTAAATAGAGTTTTTACACTTTTTATTTC
>TARA_B110000881_G_scaffold210231_1_pt1 | contig 10115 bp, 6 predicted proteins | sample TARA_B110000881 | Tara Oceans TARA_B110000881 (sample SAMEA4398150) | marine metagenome | biome: Polar Biome; feature: [MES] marine water layer (ENVO:01000295) within the mesopelagic zone...; material: water (ENVO:00002006), including particulate matter (ENVO:01000060) such as......
ATTAAGTGCTATCAACGTTAAGAAAATAGACTAATTTTTTTAAGAAGCACCGGTTTAGTTATTTAACTCTTATAATTAAGACTTAAATAACAGAAAATTATACGACTATTTACTGTTAAACAGAAAATAGTCGTTTTTTTTATGTTTAATTTTAAATGATGACAGTTAGTTTAATTTGTTTCGATCTTTTTAGTTACTAGATAAATCCCTAGAAAAATCAAAAGCATTCCAAAAACATTTATTAAGGTTAGAGTATCATTTTTAGTGCTAACGGCATAAATAATCCCTACTATAGGCTGTAAGTAAATAAATGAGCTTACTGATGATGCTGTTAAGTTTTTTAATGCATATGCATTTAATAAATAGGTCAAGCAAGTAGTTCCAACAACTACATAAATCATTGGAAGAATAGCCTCATGTAAAGGAAGCGTAGCCCAACTGACGTTTGTAAAACCATTATAAGTTATTGGTAGGTTTAAAATTAAAGCTATAGTAAATAACCATTTCAAAAGAGTAATAAGGTCATATTTTGCAATCATAGGCTTAATTAGAACTAAGTACAGTCCGTAAGAAGCAGAGTTTAGTATGAATAAAGAATTTCCTAAAGGAATGTTTGGAGCATTCATACCAGTTTTTGCTGTGTAAAGAATCAGAACTAAAGCTCCAACAAAACCAGCTATAATCCCAATAGCTTTCATAACTCTAATTTGTTCTTTTAAAATTAAAGCTGAAAAAATAAAAACTAAAATAGGAGCTAGAGTAATTAAGACGGAACTATTCACTGGAGTTGACAATTCTAATCCTTTAAAAAAAGCTAGCATGTTTATAACCATCCCTAGTAAAGAACATAATATTATTCTTGGCCAGTCCTTTTTTTCAATTGATTTCCCTTTAAAAAACAAACTTAAAGTCCAAAACAATAACGAAGCTCCCAATACTCTTAATAAAACAAAACCAAAAGATTCGATATAAGTGGGCATGACATTTTTCGCAATAGTATGGTTAAAACCATAAATAAGAGTTGCACCAAATGCTGCTAAAAAACCTAAACTTCTTTTATTCAAATTTTATTAATTTTAGAAACTTAAAAAACAAAGTAAAATTAATCTAATTAACATATAATCTTCTTAATTCATGAAAAAAATACTTTTATTAAACTCCCTCTTGTTATTCTTGTTTATCTCATGTCAAAACACTGACTATGAAACAATTATAAAGGATGATGTTTTTAGATCTTCTATAAGTTCTGGAAACTTTGTAGAACTTAGTAATGGATTCACCTATTATGAATTAGAAAACGGAAAAATAGAAAACACGTTAGTATTTATTCATGGATTTTCTGTTCCTTCTTACATATGGGACAAAACTTTTATTGCTGCAAAAAATAAAGGATATAGGGTAATAAGATTAGATTTATATGGAAGAGGATATTCAGATAATCCAACTACAGATTACACAGATGATTTATTTGCTAATCAGGTTATCGAACTATTATATTATTTAAAAATCAATAAGGCCACATTCCTAGGTCTATCTAATGGAGGAAGAGTTATTTCTAAATTAGCTTATTTAAATCCAAACTTAGTTAAAAAATTAATTTATGTTTCAGCATCAAGTTTTTATGAAAGTAAAAAAACTTCAATCAACAATGTTACTGAAAATGAAATTCAAGATTTCATAAATACCCAATATCCTACTATATCAAAAGGTCAATTACTAGATTTTAAATATCCTGGAAACTATCCAAATTGGGATGATAAATATGAAAAACTATTAAAGTATAAAGGTTTTGCAAGAGCTTTAATATCTACAAGAAAAAACCATATTAGCCTAGATAAAGAAAACTTATTAATTAATGAGATTAATCTACCTGTATATACTGTATGGGGAGAAAGTGACTCTGCTGTAGTTTATAATGATTTTAAAGAAAATTTAAATAAAGTTCTTCCTAATAGGTTTGAATATTTTGTACCCGATTCTGGACACCTTCCTAATATAGAAAACAAGTCTAATTTTGAAAATTACTTGTTTAATGTAGTTTTAAAAACAATTGACTAATTTTAATAAAAATCTTATGGGTTGGCATAAAAAACTTGTTGAAAAGAATTTAAATTACTTTGGAATAAGTAATTATGCAGCACTATGGATGTCTTTTATAAAAGGATTAATTATAGGAGGAGCTGTGGTTTATTGCTTTTTTCCTTTTTAATCTTCTTCCTTAAATAAGGAAGGTTCTTTTCTTTTTATTAAATATCCTTCTTTTCTTATATGGTCTGGAGAGTCAAACTCTTCTATACGAATCCCTAATTGAGTTTCTAACCAATCTGCTAATAAATGTCTGTGACAAAATTTAGTTTTCCCACAGTGACACATTATTATAGGCTCAATCCCCCCAGTCAAAAAACTCAAGTGATCCATTATATTATTTGGATTCAATTCATTTAACTGATCTTTATAGGCCAAAATAAATTTTTCTTCTGAAATAATTTTTTTTTTAAACTTGTCCAGAATTTTCCAATTTGGAGCTAGAGCTTTGTATTCAAATTTAACATCGTTAAAATTAGAAGGGAATAAAGCAATTGAAACTGCTCCTTTAATGTCTTCATTCTTTTTTAATATGTTAAAACTAGCTGTTTTGATAATTATAAATTTAATTCAATTATATAAATAAATATTTAACAAATTGTTAAAATTTATATAAAAATATTATGATTTTGATAATTTAATCATAAAAAAAGAATTTATTTTAGTGAAAAAATTTTTAATATTAACGAAATTTTAACATATTTGTGTATAATCAAAAATTAATATATGAAAAAACTAAACTTTTTTGTGACGCTATCTCTAATGATGGTGTCTGTTTGGGGATTCACACAAGACGTAACAATATCAGGAAATGTTTCTGATGATGATAGTCTTGCTCTTCCGGGAGCAACAGTATTAGTAGAAGGAACATCAAATGGTGTCACTACTGATTTTGACGGAAATTATTCTATTTCAGCGAGTGTTGGAGACGTTTTAGTCTTTAGCTTTGTTGGATTTGATAATAAGTCAGTTACAGTTGGGAATTCTTCCAAAATCAATGTTTCGCTTAATTCAAGCAATGAACTTGATGAAGTAGTGGTAACAGGTATTACTAGTAGAGATCGTAAAAGATTAACTAGTAGCGCTGTTGTTGTTAGCTCTGAGCTTATAGAGGGTATAGCACTTAGCTCGCCTGATCAAGCACTTCAAGGTCGTGTTGCTGGTTTAAGAGTAACTACTCAATCAGGAACACCTGGTGCGCCACAAGACATTAGAATTAGAGGAGAAGGTTCAATTTCTGGGTCAAATGCTCCTTTATTTGTAATTGACGGAGTTCCAGTAAACAATGGTTCTATTAGTCCTTTATTAACTGACATGGGTATTTTATCTATGATTAATGCTTCTGACATTGAAAGTATTACAGTTCTTAAAGATGCTTCTGCAACTGCTCCTTATGGTGCAAGAGGATCGAATGGTGTTATTGTAATTACTACAAAATCTGGTTCTGCTGGAGAGGTTACATATAACTTATCTACACAGTATGGTTTTCAAAACTATGCTAGAGATGAACGTGCAATGTTAACAGGTAATCAAAGACTTGAACTTGGTGCAGAAACAATCATTAATGATTTCGGATGGGATAAAGAAAGAGCAACTAATTACGCTCTAGCAAATTTTGCTGGTGCAGCTGCTTGGGATGCTGGTGGAAGAGTAGATGGTAGATGGGAAGAGATGATTAAAGTAAAAGATGCTCCTTACCAATCTTATGATTTATCTGCTTCTGGAGGTTCTGCTCAAGAAAACTTTAGAATGTCTGTAGGTTTTAAAAATACTGTTGGTACTTCTGTAGGTACAGATTTCGAAAGTGTTAGTGGATCTTTTACTTATAAAAGAAAGGCTGGGAGAGTTGATATAGTTACAAGTAACAGGGTAACTAACTCAATTCAAAATGGTATTCATGAAGGTGGTTCTTATTTTGGAGCACCACAAGCAAATAGATTATTCATGAGTCCATTTCAACAACCAAAAAATCCTGATGGAACATGGAATATTAATTTATCTACTAGTGTATTTAATACGCTTTATTTAGCTGAAATGAATATTCAGCAAAATGATGGTACTAGAGCAATTTCTAATACTACAGTGACTTATAGAATTAATGATGATCTTAAGTTTAGAACTAGATATGCTTTAGACTTTACTTTAGGTGTTTCTCACGAATATAGAAACCCTCATCATGGAGATGCTAAAGGAACAAACGGTTATTCATACCAAAATACTTCTAGGTCATTTACGTGGTCTACAAACAATTCTTTAGAATTTGATAAGACAGTAGATGATGTACATTTCATTTCTGCTGTAGCTCAAATGGAATTTCAAAAAAACAAGTACACTTATAACTCATCATCAGGTCAAAACGTTCCTGCAGATGGATTATATTATGTAAATAGTTTTGGAACAAATGAATCTGCTTCAGGTGCTTTTAGTGACTGGAAACAACTTTCTTACCTAGCGTTATTAAATTACTCTTACATGGATAAGTACGTTGCTGACTTCTCATTTAAAAATGAAGGTTCATCAAGATTTGCTAAGGGTTTCAGATTTGGTAATTTCTGGTCAGCAGGTATAGCTTGGAATATTTCAAATGAGAACTTCTTAGATGGTAGCAAAATCGTTAATAATTTGAAACTTAGAGCTTCTATTGGAGAAACAGGAAGTAATAGTGTTGGATTAAACCAATACCAATCTCTTTTTGGATACAGTGCTAGTTACGACGACAATGGTGCTGTTTACCCATCTTCATTTGGAAACTTACTTTTATCATGGGAAAAACAACAACTATATGATATAGGTCTTGATTTCTCATTATTAGATAATAGAGTTTCTGGTTCTATTGGTTACTATAATAGAAATACAAATGATTTACTTCAAAGCGTTCCTTTATCAACAACATCTGGTCATAGTTCACAAACACAAAATGTAGGTGAAGTTGAAAACAAAGGGATTGAGATTGAATTATCATCTGATGTATTAAAATTAGGAGAGTTTACCTGGAATATATATGCAAATTATGCAACTAACGATAATAAAGTTTTAAAGTTAGCTAAGGATGCTGATGGAAATGATATTAACCTAGATGGAGGCTACAACAGAACAAGAGTTGGAGAGCCAATGGGTGTTTGGTACATAAGAGGTTGGGCTGGAGTTAATTCTGACACTGGTAACCCAATGTATTATAAAGGTGGTGCAACTGATCCTAGTATGGAAATTGTAAACAGCTACGGAGCTGCTTCTCAAATGGTTCAAGGAGATAGAATTCCTACTTACTCTGGTGGATTAGGTACAAGATTATCATTTAAGAACTTTTATTTAGACGGTAACTTATACTTCGCTGGTGGACATAAAGTTTTTGAAAGATGGAATTGGTACACCCACTCAACTAACTTACTTTCAACTAGATACTACCAAGGTGCTGCCAAGTTAATGGAAAGATGGCAAAAGCCTGGTGATGTAACTGGTGTTCCAAGAATGAGATGGAGTACTAGTACTTCAGGTACTGGATCAGGTACAACATCTAGATTCTTACATGATGGTGATTTTGTAAGATTAAGAGATGTAGTTATGGGATACAGTCTTCCTAAAGCTACTGCTAACAGATTAGGTTTTGATAACGTAGGGTTTAGCGTTAGAGGACTTAACCTATTTACTTGGGTAAAAGATCCTGACCTAGGTGTCGATCCTGAAATAAGAAATAGTGGTTCGTGGGAAATTTACACGCCACCTTTGAAGTCTATTTCTGTAGGTTTAAACTTAAAATTTTAAGAATATGAAAAATATATATAAATACTTAATGTTATTTGTTGCAGTTACAGTAATTGTTTCATGTAATGAAGACGACCTTGATCCAACATTGGCTCAAGATAAAGATTTATCATCTGGTATTATTACGGATGCTGATTTAGCCTCTGTATTAAATAGTGCCTATGATAGAATGACTGTAACAAGTTATTATGGAAGAAATTTCATTATAGATGGAGATGTAAGAACGGATAATGGATATTCAAATGTTAATTCTGGAAGGTTTCAAAGTTCTGGAATGAACTATACTTCTTCAGGAGCAGGTCCATGGAGTTCTATTTATGGAGTTATAGCAATTACTAATATAGTTATTGGTGCAGATGCTGCTTCTTTAACAGGAAGTGCAACTGCTATATCTCACACTCAAGGACAAGCTTATGCTTTAAGAGCTTTAGCTCACTTTGATTTACTTAAATCTTATGGTCAACATTTCGTTACTGGCCAAGGAGGAGCATCAGGGTTGGGAGTGCCGTATGTTAAAACATACAAAGTTCCTGAAAACCTAACTCCCGCTAGAGCAACAGTAGCATCAAATGTTGGAGATATAGTTAATGATTTAACTATTGGAATTGGAATGATGAGTCAATCCTTAGATGGATCTTCAAGCTACATGACTGTGGCTGGTGCTTATGCTGTGTTGGCAAGAGCTGCTTTATATGCTGGTTCTGTGGATGGAAGTTTATACTCAGCTGCTGGAGATGCTGCTAAATGGGTTATTGATAATTCAGGTAGAAGTCCAGTAAGTGCTGCAGGTTTTGCTGCAACATATAGTACTGACAACGCGATTAATTCAGTTTTTGAACTTGCTTTTTCAGGAACTGACTCTAGAGGAATCAATGGATGTGCTTACATATTAAGAGGTACTTCTTATGGAGATGTTAGAATATTAACAGGAACTGGAGCTAATCCTGACTTGTATGATATTTTTGACGCTACAGATGTAAGATTTGCTGCTAATATGGTTGGTACTGCACAAGGATACCCTACTGTGTTGGGTAAATACCCCACTATGAATGGTTCTGACAACATCACACCTATTAGAATTGAAGAAATGCACTTAATATATGCTGAATCAAAACTAAGAGCTGGAGATGCTGCAACTGCCCTGATGTATCTTAATAATATTCCTGCAATTAGAGGATTAGGAGCTGGTTATTATGCTTCTGCTACTATTGAAAACATTCTTTTAGAAAGAAGAAAAGAATTTTACTTTGAAGGAATGCGTTATGATGACTTATTAAGAACTGGACAAGGTATGCCACTTATTGATTCTTTTAAACAGTTAAATGATGACCTAACAGGAACTCCTCCTGCATATGGTTCTTATAGAACTTCTTATCCAATTGGAACAGCTGAATTGAATGCTAATCCTAACATGGTTGAGAACTACGGATACTAATATCTTAAACTAACCAAGGTATATACTGAAAAAAACCCGCTTAATTGCGGGTTTTTTTTATTTAAATAATACAAAAATTTCTAAATGAATCAAAAAGAAATAGACAATGACTTAAAGTTAATTAATAAGAATTGGGAACTTTTTGAAAATAAACTACGTATCAAAATTGAGTTTTCTGATTTTAATTCTGCTTTTAATTTCATGTAAGAAAATAGAAAAAGTCAGTGAAGAAATAAAGCATCATCCACAATGGACAAACAACTATAATAAATTAGAAATAGTCTTGTGGACCCATGATAAATAAGCGTTAAACTCTTTAGATTTTATTCTAGCAAAGGAAATCGATCAGAAAATGGTTGTGTTTAATAAAGCTTAGGGATATAAACTAGACACATTACAGCCAAAGCAAATAGAGCTGCAAAAAAAACAGCACCCGCAGAAACATCCTTAATCAATCCTATTTTTTTATTATAATCTGGGTGTATAAAATCAGCTACTTTTTCAATAGCAGAGTTCAAAGATTCAGCAGTTAAAACTAAGCTTATTGCTAATAAAACAAATAACCACTCAGTATTAGATAAATCAAGGTAACAACCTACAATAACAAACAGTAATGCTATAAATAACTGAGTCTGAATTGAGTGCTCAGTTTTAATTAAATAAAAAGCTCCTTTTATAGAATAATAAATTGCTTTTGTTCTTCCTGAAATAAATTTTATCATATGTAATTGTCTGATACTAATATATAATTAATTTTAATACATGAGTAGCTTAATGTTAGATTCATAAACTAAGCTTGTTGGTATGATTATTGCATATTAAAAATCATGAAAAAACAGATTATTGTATTAATAGTTTTATTGTTGTTTTTAAACTCAAATTATTCTCAAATTAACCCAAACAACATTGAGATTGTCCGCGATAATTACGGAGTCCCTCACATCTATGGAAAAACTGATGCAGAAGTTGCCTATGGACTTGCATGGACTCATTCAGAAGATGATTTTAAAACAATTCAGCAAGCATATCTTGCAGGCAACGGCTTGTTAAGTAAACATATAGGGGTTAAGGGAGCACCCGCTGATTTTTTAACTCAGTTAATTGAATCCAAAGAGACTGTTGATAAGCTTTTTAATACTTTAAGTCCAGACTTTATAAAAGTTGCCCAAGGATATGCCGAAGGGATAAACAAATATGCTGAATTACACCCTAAAGAAATACTAGAAAAATCATTATTTCCAATCTCTGTAAAGAAAATGCTACGCTATTCATTTTTACAACTATTTATTTCAAATGAAGCAGGTAGATTAGTTAGTTCTATAGTTTCAAATAATGTTCCTAGACCCAATCCTATTAAAGCGGAAATGAACGGGTCTAATACCTTTGCTTTTAATTCTATTAAAACTGGTAAAAACGAAACTTATCTAGCAATAAACACACACCAGCCTCTAGACGGGCCTACATCTTGGTATGAGGCACATTTGATTAGTGAAGAAGGAACTAATATTATTGGAGCTACTTTTGCGGGAGCTCCCAGCCTTTTAATAGGAGCTAATCAAAATCTAGCATGGGCTCATACTGTTAACTATCCTGACAAAGCAGATGTTTTTGAATTAGAAATGCATCCAACTAAGAAATGGCATTACCTTGTTGATGGAGAAACTTATAAACTAGAAAAAAAACAAGCTAAACTATTTGTTAAATTCTTAGGTATTAGATTAAAGGTTAGTAAAAAATATTTTACCAGTATATACGGACCTACTTTAAAAAATAAAAGTGGTTTTTATTCAGTGAGAACTCCTAGTTTATTCACTATAAAATCCTTAGAGCAGTGGTGGAGAATGAATAAAGCCAACTCGTTTACTGAATTTTATAATATCCTTAAAAAGAATGACCTTCCTGGATATAATATTGGTTATGCAGATAAAAATGATACTATTTTTTATATTTCAAATGGAATTATTCCAAAACGAAATGACCAATACGACTGGAGAAAAGTAGTTCCAGGAAATACTAAAAAAACATTGTGGGACAGTTACTATAAAACTGAGGAACTTCCACAAGTGATAAACCCAAAATCTGGATATGTCTACAACGCGAATCACAGTCCCTTTAAATCTACTTCAAAAGAAGAAAACCCGCTTGCTGAAAATTTTTCTAAAAATATGGGTTATGAATTGTATGACAATAACAGAAGCACTAGACTTTACGACTTAATTAACTCATATGATAAAATTGATTATAAAGATTTTAAAAAAATTAAATACGATAGAACACTACCTACTCCATTAAACTATAATTATGTCAATATAAATAAATTGTTTAAGATGAATCCAGATGATTATCCAGAAATTTCAGATTTACTTGTAATAATTCAAAATTGGGATAGAGAAGCTAATGCCGATTCATTTGGGGCAGGAGCATATGCTATGATGTACTACAATTTAGGAAAATATTATCCTAAACTTAAAGAAGATAAGGTTGTAAGTCAAAAAATGTTAGAAGAATGTCTTAAGGAAGTGAAGCTAAAAATGATCGAATCTTTTGGTAGTATAAATATTAGATTAGGAGATTATCAAAAATTAGTCAGGGGGGATAAAGAAATTTCTATATTTGGGTTACCAGATGTATTAACAGCAATGAGAGGAGTTGATTACAAAGATGGTAAAATAAAAATTACACATGGAGAATCTTATATTGAACTGGTTAAGTTTTCAAAAGGTAAGGTAGAAATTGAATCAGTAATCTCTTATGGAAGTAGTGATCACGAAGATTCACCACATTATAATGATCAAATGGAAATGTATTCTAAATTTGAAACAAAAAAAATGAC
>TARA_B110000881_G_C18605555_1_pt1 | contig 10114 bp, 1 predicted proteins | sample TARA_B110000881 | Tara Oceans TARA_B110000881 (sample SAMEA4398150) | marine metagenome | biome: Polar Biome; feature: [MES] marine water layer (ENVO:01000295) within the mesopelagic zone...; material: water (ENVO:00002006), including particulate matter (ENVO:01000060) such as......
GGATATGGCCTCTCTAGCAATTCGAAGTCCCTCTCTTGCTTCAGTGAGCGGTATTTTTTTTAACTTACCTGTTTTTTGAAGTCCGTCCATGAAATCAAGTCCTCTTGAGAGCCGATGCGCCCCCGGAGCGTCCAGTTTTTTACCAAACCATGAGTACCCTTTGCCGATTACTTGAAAAATCACTTTGAAATTTGATGTGCTAACTGCGCCCCGTAATAATATTGACTCTCCAAGGAAATCGGCCCCTAACATTAATTTTTTGGGTAGTGAAATGAGGCTTTTGATCCAACCTTTCATTGTCAATAGAGGATTCTTAGCAAACTTGGCTGCACTGTTTTTTATGTCGCCAAGGGAGTTCTTGGTATGACCAAAGAAACTCGCAAGAGATGCTCCCTCTTCACCCTTCTGAATACCTCTAACGGTTTTGAATCCGGCACCACCCATTGTTTCTACAACAATGGTTAACGCAATATAACCAAGAATAAACGCACCCAAAAAAGAGTTGTTTGACAAACTGTCTTGGAAAGGTGAAAGGCTCATGGCGGTGTCCCAGAGCGCTTTACTAACCACTTTGACAGTTTCTTTTATTGCAGAAAAACTGATTGAGTCATAGAGGGAAGCAATCGTAGCGGCAATACCGGTCATAGTGTCTACAAAGTCGAAGAGAAGTGTTATGATCAATTTCCCGATGGACACAACCATGTCAAAAGCCTCTTGCAAGACCGTGAATAATGCATAGATGAAACCAACCATTACCGCACTCGCTGTTTTAAGGGCGGGGTGTAAATCCATGGCAAAATTGGCAAGGGTTGTCGTCACTCTTGATTTTAGACTGGAATAATTTGCAACCGAGGTCTCGTGAACCATTCCAAAAGTATCGGTTGTCTTGATGAAAACTTCCACGTGAGTATACACTCTAATATCCTTCAATGTGTATTGTATTGCGTACACATGCCCTGCTTCTTGTTCAAAATTAGTACCGTCAAGTATTGATGCCGGTGAAGGAATATGGGTCTCTCGGTCTGAACCCCTGACAATAATAACTTCAACAGATTCAAGATTGGGTTCATCGATGATGAAGAGAAGTTCATAGGTTGTTTCTAAAAACGGCTGTCCCACAATTCGCGGTCGCATTGCCTCGATGAGTGGTTGGTCCATTTCGACCATCAATGGGTCTTGGTTTTCAAATTGGGACTCTATGAGATCGTTCAGGCCATCTCCATCAGTATCATTGTTATGGGGGTCTGTGCCTTGTATATACTCTCCAAGGTCAGTCAGCCCATCCCCATCGCTGTCGAGTGAAGTAGAAGATGGATAAACCCATTTTGAAGAAATTACAGGAGGGGGGAGGTGTTCTTCAGGGTTGCTTTGATTTTGGTCTTGGAGATATTTATTGATTCCTTTAAGTTGATCGACATGAGAAATATAAGCGACCTCCCACCCCTCATTTTCGATTTGATCAGTTAATCCATCACCGTCCGAATCTGCAAGATAATCAAAGCCTCGTTCCTCTGAATTTAACTTTCCATCGTAGTTAAAATCAAGGTCTGCAAAAGAAGAAAACTCATGCACCAAATCAAACGAATACGAATTCGATGACCCATCCTGACTTTCTGTTACTCGATTGTCAGCATCCAATACAACAGTGACTGTTGAAAATTCTATATTCGGAGCGAAATTAACAGAATCATTCTCTCCGCCAAGAAGCGGTGAATAATTCAAAACTTGAGCGAAGGTGCCGTCAAGGTACACCGATGTAGTAAATGATACAGTTCCGCTCACACCGGAATTACGAACTCCAATGGAAAGGTTTCCATTGTCCAATACTGTGGCTTCATCAAGTTCTAAATCAGGGAGGACTTTAGGGCAAGAAACACGCGAAATCCCCTCTTCGATTCCGCTGGGTAGCGGGACCGACGCACCTTGTTGGGTGAACGCTTCTATTGTAACCTCATATTTCATTTGACAGGCGTCAAGAGGCCAATTCATTGATACATGTATATTCTCCATGACACCTATCTCAATTGATTCAAGGTCAACTCGGGCTTGAAGATCAAAGCCTGAGCCTCCGCCACCGGGCATCTTTACGATGAGATATCCATTTTTAATTATTGAACTACCAACCACATCAATAGAAACGAGGACTTGTTTGCCAGGAACTGGTACATCCGGGCTCACATCCCAACCTCGTATGAATGGTGAACCGTCCATAGGATGAATGGTTGTGATAAACAATTGTTCGACATTAGATTGAACAACATATTCTCCTTTGTGAAGAACGGATGAGGTAATGTTCAATGTGTGCTGACCCCACTCGTTGAAAGTAACAAACATTTGTCTTTTCAGTGATTCTCCCGGGGAAAGCCACCCCGACAAATTTTGCGAACTTATTGATTTCCCTTCAAGCATTAACTTGTAAGGAATATTTCTGCCCAAACTATGACTTATAGTGCAATTAATTTGTACCTGAGAGACTTTAATCACCATTTCGCTTCGACAAATTACATCTAATACTGCTTCTTTTATTTCTAGAGTGAATTCTAATTTGTTCAATGTTTTCAAATCATCCTCATCGCTGTGGTTATCGTTTCCAAGTAGCCTTGATTCAATATGATACATAGAAACATCTGGAAGTAAGTCCGTTGTGAGTTGTACCTGTAGAATGGAAGTAGTTCCTGCTCGTAGGGATAATTGACGCTCAACAACATGATATTCGGTTCCATCATATCCAACACCAATTTGGACTGTGCGGTTTTGAGTACATTCTGATTGCCCAAAGCTTTCAACGGTGATTGTAAGAGGCAAATTATCACCTGCTTGTACAGTGTCAACTGAACCGATGAAATTGTGCTCGATTGCAGCATCCAACATAGGGCGAACGGTTTGAAAAGCATTTGTGATACGTACTGAGTGTTCCTTATTCATCCGGTCATTAATCACCAAATAGAGATCCCAATAGGCAGAATCACAAGTGATAAAACTTCCATTATAAGAGAACATGCTTGTTCCAGAAGGCAAAAGAGTAGTTCTTCCGCTTGAAAGAATAATCCGTTCCCCACCTTTCGTAGGAACGGTTTCAATCCTCCAATCAACCCCTTCGATACCTTCTCCGAAATTTTGCAACTTGGCAAGAACAAACAGCATTTCGTCATCTGATAAGAGTTGAACTTCTTCATTCGCATCCGAGGATGAACTATTGATTTCCACCAATTGAATGGCTAAATTCACGGGCCAAGGCTTGAGTTGGCGAAGGAGGAGTCCTCGTTCAAAGGAGCCTTCGGCTAACTTGCAATAAATCAAGCCGTAGTTTTCTGTCAAAGGCAAGGTGAATTCAACTTCTAGTAATGGGTTTGAATGAGGTAGTATCTCTGTAAAATTGGTGAGTGTAAACGGATGTTCGCCTTCACAGGTGAGGTTAAATTCCGCAATACCAGAAATAGAACCTGTGTTCGATACATTAGTTGTGATACTAATGGTTTGGCCAGGGTGAAGGGGGAGGCCGAGGTCAGATGAATTCCATTCGGTAGAGTGGACTTCAATTTCATCGGATGGAGGGTTTATTCCAAGTTGGATTGGATATGAGACTGGCGGTAGTGTTGAACCGTTCATTCGTGATTCTAGAGTAAGGTTTTGGACTCCGAGGTCAAGTGCTATTGTATTCACTTGCAAATTGAAAGTGGTGGGTTGGTGTGGGGATAGAGAAGTAAATGATTGGCCTAGTATTTGTCGGCCAGAATCCATGACAACAGTGTTCAACACTCCTGTTTTGCCACCGTTATTTACAGCTGTTGCGCTGAAGTATATTTTCGAGCCTTGGGACGCATTGTATTCCGTTTTGTGAGGAAGAAGAGTGTAATCATAGTCAATGTTTGGAATCAATACAGGTTTTTGAGTCATCGAAGTGGTGATTTCTTCATTCGTAAGGATTGATTTTTGTGTTGAAATTAAAGCGATATAGGTGTTCTCGGATGAATCAAACTCAATCGGCACGTACACTTGAAATGAAAATGTTTCATCTTGAACACCCGACTCCAAAACCATTTCGGTATTGGTGAGAAGATGTTCCGATGCGTTTTCGACAAGATTCAGAGTTAACTCAAGGAGAGTGCTTTCTTTCACAACTCCAGAAAGTTGAATGCACAAATCATTCCATTCGCCTGTGGACAAAAGTATCGCAGATGATTCCGATTGTTCACAGGAATTATTTGTGCTGTCAAACACTATAATCGTAAGAGTGTCAATTTGGTTCGCATCTGCAACAAAGGATTGTAGATGGATGCTGCACATCACAGTGACGATGAAAATTGCCACTCTTGCCGACTTGCGGGCCTCGGAATTCATGCTTCCACCTCGGGTTCGTTCGTGCTTGACGAATCGGATGGAGGGGGTGTTTCCGACTCCGCCTCTAATAGCAGTTCATCGAAACTATCTTCGTTTGATGGAAGCAGTGAAGAGGGTGTTTGAAGCGCATTTTCAGTTAACTGGGGCTGTTCATCAGACGGCTTTGAATCTTGGCCAAATGCTGTCTCAAGACGATTTTTCGGATTGCGTTTACGGATTGTATAAAGAAAAAGAATTACCAAGACAAAGAGCACTGCACTCCCTGCCATAATTTGAGGTATGGTGGCGGAAGGGTCCAAATCGGCCACTTCTTGGAATCTTATTTCGTATGTATTTGTAGTGTAGTTGAAGCCATTTTGATCCTCACAGATGAGTTGAATCGTTTTTATAGTCTCATTAACAGGAACTTTCAACGGCAAAGAGCCCCCATCCCAATTCAATTTTTGTTGCTCAATTGAACAAGACCAATCAACGTCAGTCTGATCAAGTTGATTTAGAACAATGTCAAATTCCAATTTCGTGGTATTTCTCGCCAACACTTCATTTACCCATACCACGGTGGGTCCGAGGTATTCGTTCGCAACACAGGTCAAATCCTCATGGTTTGGCACGTACCCCTCGGGGCATGGTTGAAATTCAACGGTGATTGTTCGGATAAACTGAGGGCCATATGTTGTGTTTGCATGGATTTGTAGCGTCATTCTATCCTCTTCTGCAAAGGTTAGATTGTTGTCCTTTAATAGATCCAAAATATGAATCGTGATTATATTATTTGAAGTGGCTCGGACCGAACCTTCGAACCCAAGGTTCGAAGAAATGTACAATGCTTCTTGTTCATTTTGAATCCACCATTCAAAACCTGGTTCGAGATGAATATATTGTTGCGCGATTAATGTTATTGTTTCATCAGATTTCTGCCCAACGAGCGGATAGCTAACTTGGCACTTGCCGTCGTCTTTTATGTCATCAAGACATCCGACCTTAACCTCTCTATCCGCTCTAATGAAGGACAAATTGTAAGTCGTTATTTCAGTGTTACCCCACATATCTCGAACGGTGATATCAAGGAAATGAGTTGCTATAACTTCAACATCATCGTCACTAAGAGACAAAACAAAGCCAGTTTCTGTGACTACCAAAGTAGTCAATGAAGCCATTAGCAATCCATCATATCGAACCGTAATCTCTCCCACATCCATTGTAAAGTCGATTGGATTTTCTTGGAAGTCCTCCACAAAACACTCAATTTTCTTGTTACCACTTGCGAAGATGAGCGTATTCATCGCTGCGTTGGAATAAATAGGCTTTTGGCCGTGATTGGTTTTGAATTTGCAACCAACCTCTGGAGGGAGATTATCGATAATAACTGAGACTATCTGAGATTCAGAAACCCAAACATTGCCTGCCGCATCGGTTGTCTGAACTGAAATAATGTGAGTCCCTGTAACAAGTTCAAGAACATAAATCTCATCAAAGTTCGAAATGTATGAATAGTTTTTAACGGCAATTCCATTAACTGTTAATTGTGCAACACCTGGTGCTAAATTTGTTAGATTGCCATGCAACCGTAGACTGACAAAGCCATCTCCATAATTGCCTTGCGTGGGTTCAACATCAAGTTCAATTGCGTCAGGACGGGCATCAACAAGTTGTTCGAGTGTACATGTCGAAGACAATCCTGCCCGTGAAAGGATAATTGCAGACAATTGATTAGTTCCATTCTCTAGCGAAACTGAAACATTTTCATTTATTTCACCGTATGCAAGCCCGTTAATTGAAAGTGAAGTCGTGTAACCCGAGGGCCCAAAGGTGATGCTGTTGCTGATGTCTCTGATGAGATTATTAGCCCAAGTGTTGGACGAGACAGACCCAGTCAATACACATCCGGGCACGATTGTGTCAACATTAACTATGAGTGTGCCTGAAACTTCAAGATTTCCGTGATCGCGAACAATAATTTGTATGACGTTTAGCCCGTTATCAAGAGAAAGGAAGTTTGAACCCTGTTCTGCTTGGTAGCTCACACCATTCAATAGTATGGTGCCTGTTGGAGAGGAGTCAAATGCGTCTGAGAAGGTCACCTCTATCTCTGCGGTACTTTGATTTAACCAGCCATTTGTCGTTGGGGTATTTAACCTAAAAATATCCACTACTGGCATGCCCCTATCTAGAACAATAGAGGTTGTCCAGTTCATTTGATTTGAGGCTGCATCAATTACTAAAACCTTGAAAACGTATTCCCCATCGGAAAACGACGAGACATTTTGTGGATAAGTGTCTGATTCTTGAGAAGAGGAAAGAAGAATGCCGTCGAGGGAAATATCCACCCTATCAACTCCAGCATGAATATCAAACAAATCTAATGAGAGATTAAATCGACTCGAATTTAACACGGTGGGTAGGTTTGGATATGATATCAAAGACGGTGCAGTAGTATCAATAAAAACAGGTGTGCGGCAACCAACTATGTTACCGCCTTGATTTGATGCTTCAACCGTGACATTATGGAAACCATCTAACGAGGTGGGCAATGTGACCGTTCCCGGAGATGGTACGTTCAGTAAATTTCCATCATACTTTACAACATAAATAACATTCGATATTGATCCGTTCGAGAGAACATCGAAAAAGAACGAGGGCGTTGTAGCGGACCAAGTGCCCGGGGTTACAGAACATAACAGTGCTGGTGTGGCCGTATCGACCCGCGCATAGGATGTCCAAGTGGAATTTAGACCGACGTCATCGCTTGCAACAATTGTGATATTATGAGTTCCTGATGTGAAATTAAACATCCATGAACCATTAGATGTGAGATTGTCTTGTACAAGAGCCCCATTAAGGTACAACATCACATTATCGATTCCACTTAGCGTATCCGAAATGTTCCATGAAATTGTGTGTGATGATTGGTTGGTCCAAGATTGACCAGGGTAATGATGGGCTTGGATAACTGGCGGTGTCGGGTCAATCCCAAATGTAAGAAATACATCAGCGGCATTCCCTGCCGAATCGTTTGCAGAAACGAGAACATGATGAATGCCTGCTGAAAGACTTGACAAAATGACTGAATGGTTTGATGGAAGGGCTTGTGATATTGTGCCGTTGTCAAGTGCATATCTTACTTGAGCAGTCATGCTCGCATCCTCGGCAAGCCATGAAATTGAGACTTGATTTTGTGAGGTCCAACCATCAACGTCACTCCATGCTTGCAATGTTGGAGCGGTTGAATCCACCCATAGATTAGTGGTTGAACAGGATTTGCCGCCATGATTACCTGCTGCATCCACAGGAACCAGGCACACTGAATAATTACCGTCCGTGAGTCCTGAAAGAATATACGAGGTGTTTGAACCGATGAAGTTAGAGATTTCAGTCGATGTTTCAACTTTTGTAACATTAAGGTAGTAATTTATAACTGAACTGCCGGAATCAGATGATGGTGCCCAAAGCACTGTCATTGATGTTGAATTGGTGAGGTTTGCCGCAAAATAAGGAGTAGTAGAACTCGGAGGGGTTGTGTCGACCATGAAATCGGATGGTACTTTGTTCGGACCCAAGACATTTCCTGCATTGTCGTATGAAACGTGCCAAACGTTCCAATTACCGTCGCCAAGAGTTTGTTCCATGTCAAGAGTACAGGAGTTTGTGGAACAATTGACAAAATGAGAGCCGTTTTTGATTTCGCTTATCGTAGGAGTAGATGTTGAATTTACAACTAATGCATAGGCTCGGTCCATTTGTGAAATTGTCGTGTTTCCGGGGTTCGTATCTGTGAAGGATAATGAGAGATTGAGGTTTGGATTTGCCCCCCATACATTCACCGGAGGAGAACGAATTGTTGTGGCTTGTAAAGTGGGAGAAATCGTATCAACTCGGACAAATTGTTCACTGCTGTTCGCACAATTTCCTGCTACATCACAAGACATCATGTAGCTCATGTAACTTCCATCTAGAAGATTGAGATTTACCGAACCTGTTTGACTTGTACATACATTGCCTGGAATAACTCCTTGGCTTTGATTGTTAATGTACAACACGCAGGAAGCAATACCGCTTTGAACCGATGTAGATTCTGATGCGGGAGAGAAGGCGACTGAGGGGGTATTCGTTGTGTACCAATTTGAGTCGGGGAGCGAAATTTCTGCTGCGTCAGGTGCACAATTATCGAAATTAAAGGAAACCGATACCAAACGGGTGTTTGAAACTGGTGAGGCATGGTCAAAGGCCCTGAGTTTGAAGGTGTGAGGTCCACAAGTAAGCCCAGTGCTTGAGGATGCCGTCCATGAAGTAGTAGTATTTGATATTCCTGTGACATGTGCCGCACTACCGTCATAGGACAGGCTGTAGTTTTTGATGGTCGCATGGGCGTCGCTCCATCCACTCCATTCCAATGACGGTAACGATGCGTCGTTAAACCATTGAGTTGCAGGTGAATAATTTGCTGCTGTTGTTCCTGCAACAGGCGAAAGGTTGTCATAGAGTATCTCGAAACCCGCATCATTAATCCAATTAGCCTCGTTTCCAAAACCATCAACAGCCCTGTACCAAAACTTGTACACACCTGATGTTGAGGACGATGGAATCCAAACACTTGTCACTTTTTTAGGGTCGGTTGTTGATGAATAGGATAAACTTGTGGCCGTGTTTGGATTCGTGCCGGTTGGCAATACTACATATTCCAGATGGTCAAAGTCGCACTCATCATCTGCAGCATTACCTTTCTCAAATTCGAAGTTTCTCACTTGAGTCCATGCATTAGGGATGAATTCAGGATAATTCGGCCTCTTAGAAGTAGTCCAAGTACCGCTTGGGTTGGTGGGAGCCAATGTTTCGTCATCATAATCAACAGCGATTGAGCGTATTTCGGTTCGAAGATTACCACTTGACGCCGGCCAGTTGCTTTGGGGATCATTAAGAACTCTTATTTTCAGACTTGATGTTGTCGGAGTTCCGCTAGCACTTGTGTCAGTTTCCAAGTATGTTCCGTCCCTATTGGTCAAACTGACTGTCCCCTCTTTAGGAATATCAACAACCTCAACGGCGAAACCAGTTCCGCTGTTCGTGGTTGCGATTGTACCGGAAAGTCCTGTTTCCATTATAATTTTTGAATTACCGTCAATCATGTCCCAATCAGAAGGTGCTGTTGATGGATTGCCGTCCCAATCGTAAGCGTAAACAACGACTTTACTCATGGTGCTAAATCCAGAAGTAGTCTCGTTAACTGATTGGCCTGCGACCCATCCACGATTGGCAACTCCACTTGATGTTTGCCCGTAATTAGCATTATTCGGTCCATTGGTTTGGATGTCTAGTCGAATTTGCATATCCGTATCGACGCATTCTGCTATCTCATTGATTGTCAAATCATAAATTACAGAATTCGAACCGCCATTGTAACTGCTAGCCCCCACTACAACTGAACTTCCACTATCGCACGGAGATGAGGAAGTTGGGGTGCAATATGTGATTTTTTTAGAATTGGAAAAGGTTGTCGAATCGTAATCGTTTCCATCCCATGTTTGTCGCATTGACGCGGCATCTACGCTGGAAAAGGCACTTGTGAAAAGGAGGATAGAGAGAATCACAGCCTTACGCATGGCGGCAAATATTAAATCTACTTTAAAGAGATATCCTTCAGTTAGGAGGCTAATTTAGTTGCTTTTCAGGATGTTTTGGAATAGTCTTTAATTCTTCACCATTTTCTTCCAGTTCAAACTCCCTATGGTACTTGTATATCTTGTACTTCGTGAATCCCTTCGCTTGAACCCATAAC
>TARA_B110000881_G_scaffold214035_1_pt1 | contig 10113 bp, 6 predicted proteins | sample TARA_B110000881 | Tara Oceans TARA_B110000881 (sample SAMEA4398150) | marine metagenome | biome: Polar Biome; feature: [MES] marine water layer (ENVO:01000295) within the mesopelagic zone...; material: water (ENVO:00002006), including particulate matter (ENVO:01000060) such as......
GAACAAGTAGCCACTCTTTATGTAGAACCTAGGCCTGTAGCTAATGCTGTAACTATTAATAAGCAATGTGATGGAGATAGCGCCTTAGATCTAGATTCTCAAGATGGGAAGTTTCCTTTTGATACTTCTTTAATTCAAGCTACTCTTGTAGGTGCTCAAACTAACGTAACAACTTATTATTATCTGCCTGACGGAACATTAATTGGTAATGAACTGCCTAACCCGTTCTTGTCAACTTCACAAACTATTGATATTAAAATTGAATTAGCTACGGCTCTTAATAGCGTAACTAATCCAGATGGTATTTGTTATGATACCACTACCCTAGAATTTGTAGTAAACGACTCGCCTGAAGCTTATCCAGTCACTATTGCTGAACATTGTGATGATGGAACAGATGACACAGATGGATATTCTGAGTTTGATACTTCCACTATCTTAAGTATGCTTTTAACCAATCCTAGTACAGGAATTACTCAAAGTTTAACAGACTACACTGTGAGCTTTAGTTATAAAGATGATAAAGGTGTCAGCCAAACAACTGCTACACTTTCTAATCCATTTAACACTAAAACTCAAACAGTAATAGCAACTGTCACTAACCCACTTAATTTAGATTGTATTATTACTAAGTCTATTGAGTTTGTGGTCAACCCTCTTCCTGTTTTTGAAAGAAGTGATGACACGAGTATTGTTTGTTTAAATCTAAACCCTATTCCAATTGGTGTAAAATCCTCAGACAGTAGAACATACTCTTATACATGGACACGTAACGGAACTTCCTACCCTACTAATATCGCTGGAGTTGACTCAAGTATTTTAATAGGTCTTGGTGGTGAATATGTAGTCACTGCAACTACTAAAGATGGAACTAACTGCTCTAGAAGTTTGTCCATAACCATAAGTGAGTCTGAAATCGCCACAGTAAAACAAAAAGATATTGTAGTAACTGATTTAAAAACTGGTCCAAACAATACTATTACAGTCTTGACAGAGACTCTTGGAATTGGAGACTATGAGTACGCTATTGATGATGCGTTAGGGCCTTATCAAGATGAGACATTATTCGAACAAATACGACCTGGAATACATACTATATATATTAGAGATAAAAACAACTGTGGCATCGCTAAAATAGATGTGTCTATCATAGGTTATAAAAAGTTCTTTACACCAAACGGAGATGGTATACACGATACGTGGAAAATGCTAGGGATAAGGTCTGACTTCCAACCTAAAACTAGAGTCTATATTTTTGATAGGTATGGCAAACTCTTAAAAGAATTAGATCCACTAAGCAAAGGATGGAACGGAACCTTTAACGGAAAACCAATGCCATCAACCGACTACTGGTTTAGTGTGTTTTTAGAAGATGGTAGAGAACTTAAATCCCACTTTAGCCTAGTAAGAGATTGGTAAATTAAAAGCAATCACAATCTATCGATCCTCTTAGGAAGTTAAATCCGATTGTAATTTGATGAAATCCACCTGAACCAAACTTTATATTTCCTTGTTGATAAGAGTAGTTATAAGAAAAAATAAAATCCTTATAATCAATTCCAAGTAAAGGAGTAATTAGTTGAAGCCTTTGTTTTTTAAGAAGCTCTCCGTCTAAATACTGAGCTCCTTCGAAACTATTTCTATAGGATAATCCTGCCCATAATCTTCCTTGCCTTAATTTATAATAAGTTTTAAAATTCACATCTAGTGCTTTTTCATCAGTTAAATCAGCTAATTGAAATAATACTGATGGCTCAAAGGACCAGGGTTGATCGGTATAAAAAATATACCCAAAAGAAGAAACTAAACGCCTTAAACTTGTTTGATGATCTGCAAATTCTCCATATAAATTATGAGGAGCAAACAATAAATTTTTTACAGTTATGTGAGCATAATACTTATTAGTCAAGTATGACATTCCCACATCCATATTTGAAAAACCTGTGCTTTGTTTTAATCCGGCAATTAAAGGGTCGAAATCATATAAATCAAAAGTTGTTTGATCTAAAGAATTTTGAATTCCTCCAACACTTATTCCAAATGAAAGCTGTTTAACATTGTCATCTTTTGATGGGTATGATCTTTTAGAAGGAGTTCGAGATCCGTTAAAATTAATATGATGTGCGTAAGTCAAGTACAACCCAGTTTGAGCACTATATCCATTTTGATCTTTAAAAATAGTAGTTCCTATTCCGGATCTTTCGGATAATCTGTAATCAACTGTAAGTGTCTGTAAATTAGGAGCTTCCTTTTGATCAAACCACTGTTTTCTAGAAGTCAATCTAACTTTTCCTCCTACCATATTAACTCCGGCCATTGAAGGGTGTATTAAATAGTAGTTCTCCGTTAGATAATCAGTATAAATTGGCAATCCTTCTTGGCTATAGCCATTAAGGAAATGTAATAATAATAATAATAATAACCCTTTTTTCAAAATCTGTTATTTAAACATTCTTTTTAACCTTAAAAGGCATTGGCAGTTTATTTTTTAAAGATAAACATTAAATGTAAAAAATATAATTGATTTAGATAATTCCATTATTAATGATTTTTTATAGTGTATATGTCTGATAATTATTAACTTAATTAATCGAAATAACAAATTTTACTATAAAACAATTCACTTTTAAATGGCATGCATTAATTCTTTACACTATTAAAAGACACAAAATTTAAAACAAATGAAAAAAATAATTTACTTAATGGCTTTTGTACTAACGGCAAGTATGTCAGCTCAAGATTCAAAAAATGAAAAAGAAAAAGATTCTACTAAAAAGAAAAAAATTGGTCTGCCATTAAAGGCTGAGAGAAAAATAAACATAAGTACGAACGAAGGTACTTGGATGTCTTTAGACGTTAGTCCTGATGGAAAAACAATTGCTTTTGATATGTTAGGTGATTTATATTTATTGCCTCTTGAAGGTGGAAAAGCCAAAAGAATAACTAAAGGCTTAGCTTTTGATTCCAATCCTAAATTTTCTCCAGACGGAAAGGATCTATTATTTGTGTCTGATAAAACAGGAGGACCTAACGTTTGGATTATGAATCTAGAAACAAACGACTCTACACAAGTAACTAAAGGTGATACTTATAACATACAGGCAGCTGAATGGACTCCTGACGGAAATTATATCATTAGTAGTAGGGGGAATAGAAATTTGAAATTGCATATGCACCATAAAAATGGAGGTAAAGGGACAGTTTTAATTAAAAAACCCGACAATTTAAAAACTGTTGAACCAGCTTTTGGAGAAAATGAGAGGTATATATGGTATTCTAAAAGATCTGGCTCATGGCAATATAATGCTAAATTCCCTCAGTATCAACTTGCAAAATATGATAGAGAAACAGGAAAGTCAAAAAATATGACTTCTAGATATGGTTCTGCATTTAGCCCAACTTTATCTCCAGATGGTAAATGGCTTGTTTATGGAACTAGATGGAATGATGAAACTGGATTAATCTCCAGAAATCTTGAAAATGGAGAAGAAAAATGGTTAGCATATCCTGTACAAAAAGATGATCAAGAATCGCAAGCAACCTTAGGTGTTTTACCAGCCATGACTTTTACTCCAGATAGCCAAAATGTATTAGCATCCTATGGAGGAAAAATTAATAGTATTCCAATTAATGGTGGTAAAGCTAAAAATATTCCTTTTACTGTAAATGAAGATATTGATTTAGGGCCTAGGTTAAAATTTAACTATCCTATTGAAGACAAAGAATTTGTCACTGCAAACCACATAAGGAATCCTAAATTATCTCCAAACGGAAGAAAGGTTGTTTACTCTGCGTTTCATAGAATTTACATAAAAGAGTTGCCTAACGGAGAACCACAAAGATTAACAAATTTTGATTTCACAGAAGAAATGCCAATTTGGAGTCATGACGGAAAGGAAATTGTATTCGTATCTTGGAATCACCAAGAGGGTGGAGCGATTTACAAAGTTAATGTTGAAGGGAAAAAGAAAATAATAAAACTTACAGACCAGGATGGTATTTATTCTTCTCCCACGTTTAATAATGATGGAGACAAGATAGTTTTTGTTAAAGGATCTGAACAAGAATATAAAGATGGCTATGGGCCTATGTCATTTAGATCAAGTGATGCTGTTATGTGGGTTTCTAATAAAGGTGGTGAGTTGAATTTTATAGCACTAAGTGAAGGAAGATCTAATCCGCATTTTATAAAAAATTCCGAAAGAATACATTTATACAGCAGTTCTAAAGGGCTAACTTCTATAAGATGGGATGGCACTGACGAAAAGTCAATAATTAAAGTAACTGGAATAACAACTTATGGGGCAGGCTGGTCTCCTGAAGCATCTAAACCAGCAACAGCTTCCATGGTTATTAAATCTCCAACAAAAGATGAAGCATTAGCCGTTATTAATAATGACATATATACAGTAACAATACCTTATAAAGGTGGAGAAACAATAACGATTAATGTTGCTGACGCATCTAAAGCTGCTTTTCCAGCAAATAAATTGACTAAAATTGGTGGCGAATTTGCTTCTTGGGGACAGCAGGGTAATAATATTTACTGGTCATTAGGGAATTCATTATTTAACCATAATGTTTTAAATGCTAATACATTTAAAAATGACGATAAAGACAATAAAAAAACTTATTCTCCAAGTGAAATTCAAATAAAAACTTCTTTAAAAAAAAATTCAGCAATTGGAAAAGTTTTATTAAAAAATGGAAGAGTAATTACTATGAAGGGTAAAGAAGTTATTGAAAATGGTGAAATTTTAATTGAAAATAACAGAATAATAGACGTTGGTAATTCTATTAGTGATGATGACAAAAAAGGGGCTGAAGTTATTGATTTAGAGGGGAAAACAATTTTGCCTGGATTTGTAGACACTCATGCTCACGTAAGGGTAGCTTGGGGAATTCATAAAAATCAAATATGGGCTTTTGCAGCTAACTTAGGATATGGAGTTACTACAATAAGAGATCCTCAAACTGGAACTACTGATATTTTATCATATGGCGATATGGTTGATGCTGGGTTAATGTATGGACCCAGAATTTATTCCACTGGACCTGGAGTTGGGTATTGGGCGTACAATATTAAAAGTTTAGATCAAGCAAGGACTGTTCTAAAACAATATTCAAAATATTATAATACCAAAACTATAAAGATGTATCGAACTGGAAACAGAAAACATAGGCAATGGATTATAATGGCTGCAAAAGAAGAAAAACTAATGCCAACTACAGAAGGAGCTTTAAACATTAAACTCAACATGAATCAGCTATTAGATGGTTATCCAGGTCAAGAACATAATATTCCTATTTATCCTGTTTATAAAGATTTTATTGAATTAACTGCTAAATCTAAAATGGCATATACTCCGACGTTATTGGTTTCGTATGGAGGTCCTTGGGCGGAAAACTATTACTATGCTACTGAAGATGTTCAAGGAGATAAAAAATTAAATTTTTATACTCCAAAAGGAGAGCTAGATAATAAATCTAGAAGAAGAAATGACGGATGGTTTATGGATGAAGAATATGTGTTTGAAGAACAAGGGGTTTTTGTTAAAGATTTAGTTGAAGCTGGTGGAATTGCTGGCGTTGGCTCACATGGCCAATTACAAGGCTTAGGCTATCATTGGGAGCTATGGAGTATGCAAGCTGGTGGAATGACTGAACATGATGCTTTAAGAGTTGCAACTATTATTGGAGCTGAAGCTATCGGATTAGAAAATGATTTAGGAAGTATTGAAAAGGGGAAATTAGCTGACTTAGTTATTTTAGGGGAAAATCCTCTAGATAATATTAGAAACTCCAATACAGTAGAAATGGTAATGATAGATGGAAAACTATACAATGCTGATAATTTAGATGAGTTATATCCTTTAAAAAAGAAAGCTCCTGAGTTTAACTGGCATCAAGCAAAGCCGTTAAATTTGCCAGGAATTAAAAAATAAATATTTGAAAATTAAAAAATTAATTATTAGACTTTTTAAGTGGACTTTTATTTCAATTGGCATTCTCTTTCTTTTGATCTTTGGATATTTTGAATATGAAGAAATTCCAATATATAATTTAAAAGTTGCTGCTAAGTTTATTTCAGGGAAAACAAATTATAAGCCATATGAAGGATTAGCGGAAAAGCTAGGTTATTTGAAAGATGATAAACTTTTAATTATTCATGCTGATGATATTGGGCTATCAAACTCTGTTAATCAGGCTAGTTTTAAAGCTTTAAAAAATGGGTATGTTAATTCGGGAAGTATAATGATGCCCTGTGAGTATATTTCAGATGTAGGTCAATTTGCAATTAAAAATCCTAGCATTGATTTAGGACTTCACCTAACGGTTACTAGTGAATGGAGAGATTATAAATGGAACGGAGTTTTACAGCCTAATAAGACTCCATCTCTAATTAATAAAAAAGGTGAATTATCCGAAAATATAAAACAGTTTGTTTTAAATGCAGAGCCTTTAGAATTAAAAAGTGAATTACAAGCTCAAATTGATTTATCAAAATCAATTGGTATAAATCCAACGCATATAGATAGTCACGAAGGAGCATTATTTTATGATCAGGACCTATTTAAAGTCTACTTAGAAATTGGAGAGAAAAATAAATTGCCGGTTTTTGTTCCAAAAATGGTAGCTGTTCATTTTGATAAAAATTTCCCAAAGCCAGAAAATGTTGTTGTAATTGAAAACTTTTATATGGCTCAAAAAGGAATAAAACATGATGAGTGGGAAACTTTTTACTTAGACATATTAGACAACCTTAAACCTGGCATAAGTCAATTAATTGTTCATTTAGGATATGACGACGATGAAATGAAATCAATCACAGTGGATCATCCAGATTTTGGATCTAAATGGAGGAATTTAGATTACGATATTGTTTCAAGTGATAAATTTAAAAATGCTTTAAAAAAAAATAAAATAAAATTAATAACGTGGAAAGAAATTCAGAATATCATTTATTAAGCTTCTATTTTTTAAAAAATTTTAAGGACAAGAGGGAGAGGGAGAGAAATATTAACCCTGAATAAAGGTAAGGATAGTCAATAAATGAAAGATTATTATACATTAAAAATAAAACAACAAAGCATAGAATACTCGCAATTAAAAAAAATCCGAAAAGAATCCATTTAAGTTTCATAAAATTAAATTAATTGCAGCCCGAAATAATAGAAGTTAAAGTATAATAATCAGGAACATTCGCGTCTGTACTATCGGAAACATATTTAATACTAAAAGGATATACAAAATTGAAACTAACAACTTTTTGACTAAAAGCTGCAGCTAAAGCAATTGCATCACTTTCACTACTAAAAGTATAACTAGTGCCGTTAATAACTACCGAAACAGGGAAATTAAAATTAAAGCAAGTTCCATATACCTCTTTTATTTCATCAAAGGATAAAGTTCCATAACCACAATTTTCTATTAAATTTTGAAATTGATTTTCATTTGAAATAATTTGTTCAGAACTATCATCACTCATTATAACAGTAAAAGGAAACCCAATCCCAGTCATATGTAATTCAATAGTTTCAGTAAGAATTAACTGAGTAAAATGTGCAAAACTTGATACAGTTACTATTGAGCTATCATTATACTGAACACTAATAGGGTATTTAAAATCAAAACATAATTCGGAAGGAATTGTACCAGATATCCTATAATTATCTGAATTTTCATTGATAACTAAGTTTTTTATTTTTTTAATTGATTGAATACTCATTTGTAATGATAGACTATCGTTAAAGGTCAATTTTTCTGATACTTCTAAATTTTGCTCTTGACAAGAATAAACAAAAATTATTAAGAAAAAATATTTAACTATTTTCATAGAATAAATATAATTAAAAAATGAAAAATATAATAATTGTTACGATCTTATTATCAGCTATATTATCAAATGCACAATCAAACTATACCCCAACTCAAGAAAATTTAGAAGCTAGAGAATGGTTTGAAGAAGCAAGATTCGGGCTTTTTATTCATTGGGGAGTCTATAGTATTTTAGGAGATGGAGAGTGGGTGATGAATAATCAAAATATTTCGGTTAAAGAATACGAGAAGCTTCCTTCCTTTTTTAATCCAACTGCGTTTAATGCTAAAGAATGGGTTGAAATGGCAAAAGGTGCAGGTATGAAATATATAACCATCACCAGCAGACATCACGATGGATTTTCTATGTTTGATTCTAATGCAACTGATTATACAATTGTTAAAAAAACACCATACAAAAAAGATGTGCTCAAACAGCTTGCTGTGGAATGTCACAAACAAGGAATTAAATTATTCTTTTATTATTCGCAATTAGATTGGTATCGAGATGACTATTTTCCTAGAGGAAGAACCGGAAACGGAATAGAAGGCAGAGGAGAAGGTGAATGGGCTAATTATATCAATTTTATGAAAATGCAGTTAACTGAACTTTTAACAAATTATGGTGAAATTGGAGGTATTTGGTTTGACGGCCAGTGGGATCAACATGAATGGGATGGCAAAAGGTTTGGTAAGTTAAAAGCTGATTTTAAATTAAACGAAGTCTATGAGCTTATTCATAAACTTCAGCCCAAAGCATTAATAGGAAGTAATCATCACTTAGCGCCAAATCCTGGAGAAGATTTTCAAATGTTTGAAAAAGATCTCCCTGGAAAAGGAACTAAAGATTTTGCCACATCATCTGATGCTATTGGGAATTTACCACTTGAAGTTTGTGAAACAATCAATGGATCTTGGGGATTTAATTTAAAAGACAGAAAACATAAATCAACAAAAGAACTAATACAGTACCTAGTTAAAGCTGCAGGATATGGCAGCAATCTTCTTTTAAATGTAGGACCAATGCCTAATGGGAAGATACAGGAAGAGCATATCAAATCTTTAAAAGAAATAGGCGATTGGGTTTCAAAAAATGGAGAAACTATTTATAAAACAAAAAAGGGCCCTATAGAACCTAGTGATGAAATAACATCAACACAAAGAGATAAAAAGATTTATATACATTTAATGGGTTCTAATAAAGAAAGTTTTGTTATTGAAAACTTTACTTTTAAAATAAAAAAAGCAATCTATTTTGGAACAAATAAACCAGTCAATTATAAAAATACTGAATCAGGCTTAACACTAAATATAAACAAAGAGAATAGAAATGATATTGATACAATAATCGAAGTCGATGTTTTTTAGTTAAAAAACTATCGTTTTTGGTTTCCAGGTTATAGAATCTCCCACTACATTATTAGGAATACTTATAATTTCCAAAGTTTTAGGAATAACTTTTATAAGTAAACTATTTTCGACTCTATCTTTATAATGTGTTGTCCAAGATTCTTTCCAATACTTTTCTTTATATTCTGAATCATCGATTAATACAGAAGAGCCAGAAATAGTAACATATGAATCTCCATTAATGTTTTGAAAATTTAAAACAACTCTAGAATCATTTTCTAATTGTTTAACTTTTCTGCTAAAAGGATTAGTAATCAAATAAACAACAAAGTCATTGTTTGGCATATAAGAATCCATTAATCTAGCTCTTGGATTTCCTAAGCTATCTAAAGTTATAAAAACACAAAAATTAGAATTTTTGATTATCTCAATTGAAATCTTCTTTAGTTGACTTTTAGAATATTCTTGAGATAAAATAAATTGTGAAAATAAAAGTAAAATTAAAGATGGTATTATTCTAATAATCATGTAGTTAAGTTATTTCAGTTTAAAAATATAAAAAAATTCATGTAAAAAAGACTTCTTTTCATTAGCTAATACTCTAATTTAACATTAGTTGTCAACAGTTTTAAAAAAAATTAAGTTTTTTCCTATCTGAAGTCCTTCTAGAGAAATTTTTAATTCGCCAAAAATAAATCATGATATACATATTTATTTAAAAAACTGATTACTAGGTTTTTATATAATTTAATTTAATTTTTATTACTCATAAGTTTCATTGTAAAGTTAAAAGTTTTTGAAAAAATAAATGAGTAAAAATTAAATTCAAAAAAAGTAATTAACAATTTTGTGTTCCAGAGATAAAAAAATAATTTCAGATAAGAATATTTTTTTTTAAATTAGTATAAATTAACGTTTAACTTAATACTTAAATAATGGGATACA
>TARA_B110000881_G_scaffold154955_1_pt1 | contig 10103 bp, 10 predicted proteins | sample TARA_B110000881 | Tara Oceans TARA_B110000881 (sample SAMEA4398150) | marine metagenome | biome: Polar Biome; feature: [MES] marine water layer (ENVO:01000295) within the mesopelagic zone...; material: water (ENVO:00002006), including particulate matter (ENVO:01000060) such...
TTTGATGAAGCGGCGTATATTGATGCTGGTGATGATTTTTGGGGAGCATGTATGGCATCCTTATCTACGGGTGGTAAAGTAATACTTATTTCAACACCTAACGGTTATGATCCAATATACTACGGTGTATATGATCAAGCATTAAGAAAAATGAATGATTTTAAAATTACCGACTTAAGGTGGTTTAAAGATCCTCGTTATGCTGGTGACCTTAAATGGTTAAAGGTTGATGATGTTATTCATTACATGTTAAATAGAGAACAATATGTTGATGAGGATATTACACTTAATGAAGGTTGGGAACGATACGAAGAATTACATGAATTAGGTTACAAACCTTATTCTCATTGGTTTGAGAATATGGCAAAGAAATTTAAGTACGATAAGAGAAAAATTGCACAAGAATTAGAATGTGATTTCTTAGGTTCGGGTGATGGTGTTATATCAAATACCGTACAAGAGAAGATTAGGAAAACAATGATTACCGAACCAATTGAGAAGTATATGCAAGCGACGTTATGGGTTTGGAAAGAACCTGTAATGGGACATCGTTATATAATGGGTGTTGACGTTTCTCGTGGAGATAGTGCCGATGCATCCTCAATATGTATTATTGATTTTGATGAGGGTGAACAAGTGTTAGAATATGTTGGTATGATACCACCAGATGATTTAGCATCTATTGTTTATAAATGGGGAACACTATATAATGCATTCGTAGCAACTGATATAACAGGTGGTATGGGTATTGCAACATCTCGTAAATTACAGGAGTTAGGTTACAAAGACCAATACATTGATGGTGTTAACTCACAAAACAAGTGGGAGTACAATAAAAAGGCACAGGAGAAGATACCTGGTATCAGTTTTAATAATAAGAGAACTCAGATTGTTGCAAGTTTTGAAGAGAACTTAAGACATGGTTTTAAAGTAAAATCATCTCGTCTATTAAATGAATTGAATACATTTGTTTACGTTAATGGTAGACCTGACCACATGAAAGGAGCACATGATGACGCTATTATGGCGATGTCAATTGCAATGTATGTTGGAGATATTTGTTTTACACAGTTAAAACGTAACGACACTGCGAACAAAGCAATGTTAGATTCGTGGGTATTTAGTGAAAGGACTTATGACACTCAAAAGTCGTTTTACTCCTATGGCACTGCGTTTGACGCGATTGGTTCTATGAGTACTGACCCGTCACCATACCCGATAGGACAGAAAGATGCGAGTAAGGAACAGTACATGGAACATAATTGGTTATTTGGTAAATCAACATATAGATCAAGATAACTTTATTTACTAATATATTTTCCTTATATTATAAAGTATAATATTTATTAATATGGCAAACAAAAACTTAACAGTTTATCAAAGGTTAACAAAGGTGTTCGGATTTCAAAATGATGTCCCTAATCCACCACAATATCGTTTCGACAAAGATACTCTGTTAAAAACAGACAGTAAAGAGGACTACGAAAGAGAGTTACTCCAAGCAAAACAATCGACATACGTTGCCGACAAGTGGGCCAAGATGGACCAATCACTATATAACCAATCGGTTTATTACGAACCAAATAGATTGGCAGCATATTATGATTACGAATCAATGGAGTTCACACCTGAGATATCTGCATCGTTAGATATCTATTCTGAAGAGTCAACAACCCTTTCAGAAAAAGGAGAAATTCTAACAATATACTCTGAATCAAAAAGAGTGAGTAACATCTTAGAAGACTTATTTAAAAACGTACTCGACATTAACACAAACTTACAGATGTGGTGTAGAGGAGTTGCCAAGTACGGTGACAACTTTGTATATCTAAAGATTGACCCGTCAAAAGGAATAGTTGGATGTCAACAGTTACCTAACATTGAAATTGAAAGACATGAAGGTGCTGCGTCTCACGTACACAAAGCCGAGACACCTGTAAACATGAAAACACGTGAATTACGTTTTGCATGGAAAAATAAGGATATGGAATTCCAAGCATGGGAAGTTGCACATTTCAGATTATTAGGTGATGATAGGAAGTTACCATATGGTACATCAATGTTGGATAAGGTAAGACGTATATGGAAACAACTACTTCTTGCAGAAGATGCAATGTTAATCTATAGAACTTCAAGAGCACCCGAAAGAAGAGTGTTTAAAGTGTTCGTGGGTAACATGGACGATAAGGATATTGAAGCATATGTACAACGTGTGGCAAACAAATTCAAAAGAGATCAAGTAGTTGATCCTGCGAATGGACAAGTTGATATGAGATACAACCAAATGGCGGTAGATCAAGATTATTTTATACCTGTAAGGGATCCATCACAAACAAATCCAATTGAAACATTACCAGGAGCACAGAACTTAGGTGAGATTGCGGATATTGAGTACATTCAAAAGAAATTATTAGCGGCACTAAGAATACCAAAGGCGTTCTTAGGGTTTGAGGAAATTGTTGGTGATGGTAAAACATTAGCATTAATGGACATACGTTTTGCAAGGACGATTAATAGAATACAGAAGTCACTTGTTCAAGAGTTAAATAAAATTGCATTAGTACATTTATATCTTTTAGGTTTAGAAGATGAACTTACTAATTTTACATTATCATTAACTAATCCATCCGCACAATCTGATTTATTAAGGATTGAACAATGGAAAGAGAAGATTACGTTATACAAAGATGCCACTTCTGATCAATCTCAGATTGGTATCCAACCAGTGTCACACACATGGGGTAAGAAGAATATTCTTGGTATGAGTGATAATGACGTTGTACTTGATTTACAACAACAAAGACTTGAAAGAGCACTTGGAGCTGAATTAGGTATCACACAAAACATTATCAAGAGAACTGGTGTGTTTGATGAGGTAGATAAGAAGTACGGTATCCCTGAAAAGGATAGACAAGCAATGGACGATTCAATGGCACCTGAGGGTGGTGGAGATGATATGGGTGGAGCTCCTCCTATGGGTGGTGCAGACGCACCTCCAATGGATGATGCACCATTAAGTGAAGACAAGAAAAAAAGTAAATCTACATTAACGGAAAGTAAGAAATCTAAAATATTGGGTATGTTAGGTGATGAAACAAAAGATTTTGATGATCTTTTTGATATCGATAAGGCTCAACGCAATATTTATGAGGTAGAGAATAAACTCAATGACATATTAAAAGAATAATTATGACAACATTTGGACATATAAAAAACAAAGTTCTAAACAAACTATCTAACTCTTATGGTAAGGGTGAATTTAAAACTAACCTGAAGGAACACTTCAAACCAATAATGGAGAACGAGATTTTAAAAGAAATGTACTCTCTTTATGAAGAATTAGAAACAAAAACATTTGACGATAAAGAAACTGCACAGTTATATGTGGAAGAACTATCTAAAGTTTTAAAAGAAAGACATTCTGAGGTAAGTACAGTACTTAACCAAATGAACGAATCATTAATTGATACTAACGTTGAATCAAATAAGTTGTATGAGTCTTTAGATAGACTTTCAACAGAAGATAAGTTAGGTAATATTTCTGAAAAGGTAATTGCTAAGAAATTCTTAGTTGAACATTTAACTACAAGTAAAGTGTCGGATACACTAAAAGTAGAAACAGGGGTAAATGAAAGTTTACTAAATTCTGTATTGACAAACAACTTCAATATTAGTTTTGATAAAACATTAAGTGAAGAAGATAAAACTAAATTAAAAGATATACTCTCAATAACTAATGAGGATTTGAATACTAAATTTGGTGAATTAAAAGAATCAATAAACGGTACTTTAGATTCCTTAGTTGAAGCGGACAATGGATTTACATCTAAGTCTGATGAGGTAAAAAAGGAAATAAACGAAATGACACAAACGAAATACAACTTATATCGTTTAGAAGAATTATTAGAGAACTTAAATTAGATTTCCTTGACGGTTGCTACCTTAGAGGTGTAAACCTTCACTTTTGAAATATCATAATCAATCGTGGAGGTTTTTTATTGCTCCTTATCTTTTATTTTTTGAATATACACTGCCTTTTGTTTCTGTAATCTTTTACTGACTGAAGGTTTTATGTGTTGTTTCTTATTCCTAAGTGAATTTAATTGTTTCACATTCTTTACTTTACGACGTAATTTCTTGATCGCTTGATCGATATTGTTGTTCGTTACTTTTATTATTAGCATAATTTGATATATACATAAATATAATAAAAAAATTTGTTATTCCAAATTTAAATGTGTATATTTTAGTAACACCATAAATAAGAATAAACATGTTAAATGAAATTAGGAAGATTTATTCCTTTAGGTACTTACAAAGATGTTAAGATTGGATACGGAACTATAAATCACAAAGATTTAAAGACTATATATTTAAAATTAAATTCTTGGCTCGAACCTGATGAGGAATGTACGGATTACGACGCAGTAGTTAGGTCATCAAGAAATGGCATAAAAAGATTAATAAGTGGATTGAACAGTGATTCATTCCGACCACAGTCTATTGTCGATTTAGACATTAGAACTAAAGGTATAAAAAAAGAAAAGAGATCGTTTATGAATTTAGAATGTACATTATATGTTCTAAAAGACTTATCAATTAAAAGCGACGATCTTAAATTGTATATGAAATCACTTATGGTTGGAATAATCGACGAGTGTTTAAATAACGATTTATTGTATAATTTTCACAAAAACAAAAAATAACTTCGATACCGATGTATTTATAGTAATAAAACTATTCATACATGAAAGTATTAGGTCCAAAAGAAACAGGTAGGGGAATTCTCATCGAATATGATGCGGGTTTCGTGTCTCCTGATGAAAATAAAACAGTAATAACAGAAATGAAGGGTGTGGACTTCTCAGAAGACATTATCCTTTTTGCTGTTCTACAGAAATACGACACTCCAAATAAAAACGGTAGAATATATCCTGAGAAACTTCTCAAACGAGAAATGGAAAAGTATAAGGATGTTATTGACAAAGGGAGTGCGTTAAACGAACTAAACCACCCATCATCTTCACTTATAGATTTAGATAGAGTATCACACACGATCACCGAGACTTGGTGGGACGGTAAGATACTTATGGGAAAAATTAAATTACTTCTTTCACCTGGATGGAAAAAATCAGGTATTGTAAGTACTAAAGGTGACCAAGCTGCAATGTTACTTATGAATGGTGTGACATTGGGAATATCTTCAAGAGGTGTTGGGTCATTAAAATCAGAAAGAGGACAGAATATAGTACAGGAAGATTTCGAATTGGTGTGTTTTGACTTAGTGTCATCACCATCAACACCTGGTGCTTATGTGTTTAACGATCCTTCAGATAGAGAAAAATACGCCGAGAGTATAGAGGAAAAACCAATAGTAGATGATAGAATGTCGAGATTAATGGGTAAGATGGATACATTTTTAAATAAATAATTCAATTTATTATTGATCAGAACACCATAAAAGTAATTTTTTCTTAAATAACAAGTATTTATTAATAAATAAAAAAACAACAAATGAGTAAAAAATCCATTTTAGAACAAGCATTGCTTCAAGTACAAGATCTTGAAGAGGCAGTTAAAGCGAACGCAAAAGGTATACTTGCTTCAACCATGAAGGAAGAACTAAACGAATTGCTAAAAGAATCAATGGAAGAAGAAGAGTCAGATGAAAGTCTGAGTCTTGATAAAGAAGACGAACAAGGTATACCTGAAGTAGCTGCAGAACAATTTGACAGTGAAGATGAGGAAAACGATGACGAAACTTCGATAAACGACGAGCCAGCGGACGACGAAGATCCTGATTTAGAGGATGAAGTTGTAGATGACGAATTAGACACTGAGGATGAATTAGATTCTGACGTGGATGATGTGTTTGATGCAATTGATTCTGAAGAAGATGATCAAGACGTTCTTGATATGACCGACGCATCTGACGAAGAAGTTCTTAAGGTATTCAAATCAATGAAACCTGAGGATGGAATAGTAGTTAAGAGAGACGGTGATAACGTTGAGCTTGAAGATGGTGACGACGAATACATTATCAAATTAGAAGATGAAGTATCTGACGAAGTTGCTGATGAAGATCTTGCTGAAGAAGAAGATTGTACCGAAGGGTGTGATGATTCTGAAATCAAAGAAGATGATTCTGAAGAAGACAACGTTGTATATGAAATTGACTTAGATGAAAGTGATGACGAAGTTACTGATGAAGAAGTTTCTGAAGAAGTTTCTGACGAAGACCTTTCTGAAGAGGAAGAAGTTGAGTTAGAGGTTCCTGAGGAAGACACTCAAGAAGGAGAAGTTGACGAAGCGGCAAGAACAAAATCTAATGTACACGGAGACAAAGGTGGAGCTAACAGAGCGGGTATTAAGTCTAAGACAAAATACAAAGCTGGTTCAACCATCAACGAAGAAGTTAAGACTTTGAGAAAACAAAACGGCGAATATAAAAAGGCGTTAGTTCTATTCAAAGACAAACTTAATGAGGTCGCTGTGTTTAATGCTAATTTAGCATATTCAACAAGATTGTTCACTGAACATTCAACTACTCGTAATGAGAAATTAAATATTTTGAAGAGATTCGATACTGTTGGAACTTTAACAGAATCTAAATCAACCTATAAAACAATTAAGGGTGAATTAGACTCGTCTAAGAACGTAACAGAATCAGTGGTAAACAAGATCACTTCAAATAATCCGACAACGTCTTCATCTCAAGATGTACTTTCAGAGTCAAAAGCATATGAAAGTCCACAATTCTCGAGAATGAAAGAATTAATGTCAAAAATAAAATAATAAATTAAACTTAAAAACAAATTTTAAAATGGGAGCATTATTAGAATCAGGTATGGTTGGTAACATTGGGTTAAAACACCTAAGAGTTATCAAGGAAGATACCATTAAAAAATGGGATGACTTAGGATTTTTAGAAAGTCTTGAAGGTCACCAAAAAGATAACATCGCTCAGTTATATGAAAACCAAGCGTCTTATTTAATAAACGAAGCTGCTGTGTCTGACGCATCAGGTTCATTCGAAACAGTTGTTTTTCCAATTATACGTAGAGTATTCTCTAAGTTATTGGCTAACGATATCGTTTCTGTACAAGCTATGAACTTACCAATTGGTAAATTGTTCTACTTCGTACCTAACATTTCCGACAGACAGACCGTTGCACATGATGGTGGTGGTGCTGAAGTAGGAGCTCACAGAGCACCGTTCAGATCACCAGGACAAACTGTTAATGGAGATACTCAAGGAAGAAATCTTTATGATAGATTCTACGAAGAAGGTGACGATGCTAATCAAGGTCTATATGACTATTCTAAAGGTAAAGTTACTACTGAAGCTGGAACAGTTGACGGTGGTGTATCATTCGCTGACGGAGTTGCATCGACTGACGTAACTGTAATTGCTAACGGAGCAGTTGTATCTTCTGTAGTAATTGCAGTAAGTGGATTTGTAAACGCTGGAGCAGGTAAATTATCAGGACCTAATGGAAACATTATGGATACTGAAGAATTTTTAGCTTCTTTAGAAGTTAGTTTTGGTGGTGTTTCAAAAGGAATCAACATTGTAACTCAGAAATACGGAAGTGGAATTGTTGATTACGGTAAGAAATCAGCTGGAGCAACAGGTAATTTCAATGATATTTGTGATGAAACAGGAATTATTTTCATCCAAGTTGATATGGAAACTTACAGTGCTACAGGATTCGTACCTTATACAGCACTTGCTGATATACCGAACACTGACTTCACAGTATCATTCAGAATTTATGAATCTTTAGAATTCGAAGACGAAATCGGAGAAGTATCTTTCGATTTAGAGTCAGTTACAGTATCTGTAACGGAGAGAAAATTAAGAGCTAGCTGGTCTCCAGAATTAGCACAAGATGTATCTGCTTTCCATAATATCGACGCTGAGGCTGAGTTAACTGCATTGTTATCTGAGCAAATTGCAGCTGAGGTTGATAGAGAGATCTTAAGAGACTTAAGAAAAGGAGCAGCTTGGAACCTTAAATGGGATTACAATGAGTGGAAATATGGTGGAAACGCTAACACAACACTACAAGGGTATACTCAAAAGGATTGGAACCAAACGTTAATTACTAAAATTAACCAATTATCGGCTCAAATCCATAAAACAACACTTAGAGGTGGTGCTAACTGGATCGTAGTTTCTTCAGAAGTTTCTGCAGTATTCGATGATTTAGAGTACTTCCACGTATCTAACGCTGGTGCTGAACAAGATCAATACAATATGGGTATTGAAAAAGTTGGTACTTTAGCTGGACGTTACCAAGTGTTTAGAGATCCTTATTTCCCAGCTGGGAAAATCTTAGTAGGACATAAAGGAAAATCGTTATTAGATGCTGGATATATCTACGCACCTTACGTACCTTTACAATTAACACCTACAATGTATAACCCGTTCAACTTTACTCCGATAAAGGGTATCATGACGAGATATGCTAAGAAGATGGTTAATAACCGTTACTTTGGTGTAATCAACGTAGCAGGTTTACAAACTTTCAGTTTGGATACTTTAAGATAATCTTTACGGATTTATTAATACTAAAAGGGGGAGACATTGTCTTCCCTTTTTTTTATGCTTTATTTTCTGTATATTCTAACTATGGATTGGACAGACTATTTTATTAATATCGCGGAACAAGTAAAGGAGAAGTCTAAGGACATTAATACCAAAATTGGTACAGTTATAGTCGGAAAGGATAAAGAGATCCTCAGTACAGGTTATAATTCATTTCCTCGTGGTTTAAATGACGAATTAGATGAGAGACAAGAACGACCTGAGAAATACTTTTGGTTTGAACACTCTGAGAGGAATGCAATCTACAACGCGGCACGTATTGGTGTATCTTTAAAAGAATCTACCGCATATCTAACCTCAGGATTACCCTGTATGGATTGTGCAAGGGGATTAGTACAATCGGGGGTTGTAAAAATAGTATGTAAAGAAGTGTGTACTACTAAAAATCAAGGAAAGTGGGAAGAACAACAAAAACGTTCTTTACTTATGCTTTCTGAGTGTGGGGTAGTAGTCGAGTTTTATTAAGTTTCTTAACTCTGACTTTTAAATCGTCAGTACCCTTAATAACACGATGATATTCACCTTCAGGTATAAATACCTTTAGACCTTCATGTATATTAATAGGAAGTTTATCATCCATTTGAAATTTCCAATCACTATCGTGTAAAAACGTTATTTCCCTATCTTCATTATCGAAGTGCCATTTTAATTCAGTCTTTTTAGTTGTTTGTGGGAATACCCTAACACTGTGGTCAGAGCTCACGATTTCACGGAATGGGAATTTGTCTTTCATTAAGATGATTTATTTGTAAAAATTTTTATTACTGATCTATAAAAATCGACATCGTCATTTTGTAATTGACCATAGACTTTCGGGGTTAACATTAATATCATTCCACTCGACATATACTCTTCGAATGTACTTGCGGTTTTACCCTCCATATAACAGATAGTTGCGTACATAGTAAAACTATCAGATTCTAAACGAGAATTATCTGTTGATTCTTTATAAGAATATTGACCATCCTCATCACGGTCACTTAATTCCTCAAAATCATCTACATAATAATCAGTGTCAATATCATCCTCATGTAAGACGTATTTTTCTTTAGTTTCTTTGTGTTCTACAATTGCACAACCAAAACCAGGTTCTCTACCTCGACTAACTTTATATGGGTCGTAACCCACAAGATTAAAAAGGTTTGTAACATCATCTAATTCCGAATCAACGAAACCTTCATGTGTGTCAGGATATTCTGGTGGATCATTATAATCCTCCACTAAGTCGTATAATTTCATATTACCATGGGTTTGAAGATTTTATTCCTAATGCTTTACGATATCTTGTAATATTACAACTCCAATAACCCGCCTTTGTACGATCTTTCTTTTCACTACACTTATGTCGTGCTCTAAAAGATTTAGCGGCCGCTTTATCATTATTCCTTATTCTCATGTTTGGGTCACCAAACGTTACTTTCTTAATAGTACCTTTAGGTGTCTTCACGTATACCGCGAATTTTTTAGGTCCACTTGGAGTTCTGAATGGTTT
>TARA_B110000881_G_scaffold47249_1_pt1 | contig 10045 bp, 9 predicted proteins | sample TARA_B110000881 | Tara Oceans TARA_B110000881 (sample SAMEA4398150) | marine metagenome | biome: Polar Biome; feature: [MES] marine water layer (ENVO:01000295) within the mesopelagic zone...; material: water (ENVO:00002006), including particulate matter (ENVO:01000060) such as......
GAGAAAAATTGGATTAAAAAAGTGGTTAGCACACCCATAATGATCGCTCCTAAAAAAAGCGGAAGCGAGGCCCGAGAGCCGCTGATGAGGTAAGCCACAACTATTCCTGGCAATACCGCGTGACTAAGCGCATCGCCCATCATACTCATTTTTCTGAGCAACAGTAGATTCCCTAGCATTCCTGTTGAGGAGGCCACTAAAAATCCGGTCAGTATGATCCAAAACGCATCCATTAAGTTAAGTTGGTGTCTGGGATGAGTTCGTGAATTTCTAATATGGGGTTAAACCTTGAACACAGGCCTAGTTCGCTTAAAATTTCATCTTCTATTTCAGGTGTTAGGAAGTGCTCCATGGTTTCAGCTTCGTCATGGACAAGGTGGAGGCTCATCTGCATTCTCCGCTGCAAATAAACTTCCCATATCTTGTGTCTTCTGTCTATCTCGGCGCCATAGCTGCGGCCCTTTGCGCTTAATGTATGTCCTGTATTTACTTTGAGGACTAGTTTTTTGCGAGCCAGTCTATTTATTGTTCTTTTCCAACGCTTGAACTCGAAAAATTGACGTTGCATGATTGACTCTCTTGTAAAAAGCCTCCCTTTTCCCCTAACCTCGTTTTGAACAGCGGCCTTGAGGAGGTTTTCCTCGTTAATTCTTCGTTTCAACAGTAATTTACTCCAGCGCTGATGTAACACTCCTTTTTTGGGCGCAAACAACATGGATGCAAAAGCAATGCAGCTGACCGCTACTATCGTCCACGGCCCTGTGGGCATAGATGTTTTTGCATAACTAACAAAAGCCCCAATCCATCCAGAAAATGCACCAAAAAAACCACTAAGCAGTAGCATGGGCACTAACCTTGATGTCCAAAACCGAGCTGCTGTTGGCGGTATAATAAGCAGGGCACTCATCATAACAATTCCTACCGCTTTTATTCCTACGGAAATACTAAGAATGGTGATAAAACTGATTAATCCGTTTACTCTTTTACTATTAATACCAATGCTTTGTGCATAGTCGGGATTAAAAATGATGGCCTTTAAATTAAAATAGTAAGCGATCACCAGAAGGACCACAAGAATTGATACCCAAGCAAACGCAATACTGTCCTCTGGAGACATCGCTGCTGCACTTCCAAAAATATAATGATCTAGTCCGCTTTGGTTTCCAGAGTACCTGCTTTGAATCATCGTAAGCAACACTATGCCAAACCCAAAAAAACTTGACAAAACAATAGCCAAGGCGCTGTCACTTTTTATTTTGCTGTGGTTCGTGATTGCGTCCACTAGTAAAATACTTAGCCATCCACTAATAGCGGCGCCGGTAACTAAAATATAAGGGTTTTTCACTCCACTAAGCAAGAAAGCAACCAATACGCCGGGAAGCATACTGTGCGCTACGGTCTCTCCGACTAGTGTTTTCTTTTGTAAAAAATTAAAGCAGCCTACAGCACCACTTACTCCTCCTAACAACACGATTGAAAGCACTACATACCTGACGTTTGGGTCAGCGAGGGTTAAATATTTATAGAGTATTTCCAACTATTACTTAGTTAAATATGAAGCAATCGTGCGTGCGTTAAACAGGAGCATTTCTAAATATGTGTCCTGGTCTTCTTTTTGACCCAGGGAGTCACTAAGTAGCTCTGGGCCAAGCGCTACGTTCCATCCTTTTTCTTGGCACCCCCTCTGAACACTTTCCATGGCCTGTGGGCTTACTATGTTTTCTAAGAAAATTGCTTTAACCTTTCTCTCACATATAAAATTAACAAGATCTGTGATTTCTCTAAGCCCATACTCGCTTACGGTAGAAGCGCCTTGAAGGGTATTAACAGTCAGGCCAAAAGCGCGAGCGAAATAACTGAGTGCATCATGTGTTGTTATCACAATCCGTTGACCGGGATCTATGTTGTCTATCGTTTTTTGTACCTCGATGGTAACTGAATCTATCTCCCCTTGGTACTCTTGTAAATTAACCTTCATTTCTGCCTCAAGACCAGGATAATTAACCGAAATCTCTTTTGTTACCGTGGTTAATGCGTTTTTAACTAACGCTACGTCAAACCAATAATGAGGGTCTTGTGATGCAGGGAAACTCGGGTCTGTTATTATTGCTGATTTAGGAAAGTTTTTTGACACGTCTATAACTAACGGGCCCTTCATCTTCTCTAAAACGGCGATAATTTTACCCTCAAGATGAAGTCCGTGATAAATAATTATATCTGCCGAACGAAGCAGGTCTAGGTCTTTTTTTGATGGCTTATATACATGAGGGTCTATTCCTTTATTAAGTAATGAATAGACCGCTGCTTCCTCGGTCGCTATGTTTAATACCCAGTCCGTTAATATGCTTGTGGTACAAACGATCTTAATTTTTTCAGACGATTCGTTTTTTTCAGACCGACCAGGCTCACACGACTGAAATACTGCAATAAGTAGGAGTGCTTTGAGAATGGTTCTCATCTTATTTGTATTAATTCTAAATAACAAATATACGCTTTAGGTCCTCTCGATAAAAACCCTGAATTGAAGTTTTTAAATAAAAGAGATGTGGTTCATTATGTTTAATTTTATACAGAATCATAATTACAGATACATGTCAAACTTCACACCATCAGAAATTCTTCAGTCACTGAAGCTTCAACCCACTAACCCCGGAACTTCTACAGGAACATCTTGGATGGGTACTGATAAATGGATCACTTCTTTTTCACCTATTGACGGGAAAGAGTTGGGTAAGGTTAGTGTTACTTCAAAATCTCAGTATGATGAAGTCCTTAAAAAAGCTGATTTAGCCTTTAAAGAGCTTAGAAAAACTCCCGCTCCTAAACGAGGGGAATATGTACGTCAATTTGGAAACGCACTAAGAGAGGAAAAAGCACAGTTAGGCGCCTTGGTTTCTTTAGAGATGGGTAAAAGTTATCAAGAAGGTCTTGGAGAAGTTCAAGAAATGATAGATATATGTGATTTTGCTGTTGGTTTATCTCGCCAACTTTATGGTCTGACTATTAAAAGTGAGCGCTCTGAACACAATATGATGGAGCAATGGCACCCATTAGGAGTTGTCGGTGTTATCTCTGCTTTTAATTTTCCTGTAGCTGTTTGGGCTTGGAACCTCGCGCTTTCGCTGGTTTGTGGAAACACGGTAGTTTGGAAGGGTAGTGAAAAAGCTCCTTTATGTGCTGTCGCTTGTCAAAACATATGGAACAAAGTCGTAGCTGAAAATAATTTACCTGAAGGTATATCCTCTATTGTTTCTGGAGATTATACTGTGGGTGAGTGGATGACTACCGATGATAGAATGCCTTTAATTTCCGCAACAGGATCCACACGAATGGGTCGTATTGTAGGTGCTAAGGTTGCTGAAAGATTTGGAAAATCTATACTTGAGTTAGGTGGTAATAACGCTATAATTATTACACCTAGCTGTGATCTTAAAATTACAATTACTGGTGCTATATTCGGTGCTGTTGGTACTTGTGGTCAGCGTTGTACATCAACAAGAAGGTTGATCATACACGATAGTGTTTATGATAAAGTTAAGAACGCTTTAATCCAGGGGTATAGCCAATTAAAAATTGGTAACCCATTAGATGTTAACAACCATGTAGGACCTTTAATTGATCAAGATTCTATAAATAATTTCCTTCATACTATTGACTCTGTTCAAAAAGAGGGTGGAACTGTTTTATGTGGCGGTGAAGTTTTATCTGGTGGGATTTACGATCATGGTTATTATGTCCAGCCTTGTATTATTGAGGCAGATAATAATTATGAAAGTGTTCAAAGAGAAACGTTTGCTCCTATTCTATACTTACTGAAGTATTCAGGATCTGTAGAAGATGCTATAACTATCCAAAACGGTGTGAAGCAGGGTTTATCTAGTGCTATAATGACTAGTGACCTTAGGGAGGCTAATTTATTTTTAAGTGAACGAGGTTCTGATTGTGGGATTGCTAATGTTAATATTGGTACTTCTGGCGCTGAAATTGGTGGCGCATTTGGAGGAGAGAAAGAAACTGGTGGCGGAAGAGAAAGTGGTTCTGACGCTTGGAAAGCTTATATGAGAAGACAAACGAATACTATTAATTATGGTATTGATTTACCCTTAGCACAGGGTATTGAATTTAATATTTAATACAATAATGATTACAAAAGTAAAAGTGGGAGCCGGACCTTGTCTGGTCTCCCCTTTTTTATGTTTAGGATTAGGTAGTTGTTTTATAAGTCACCTAGAGGACTCTTTATCTTCTTGGAATATTCCTTATAAGTTTAACCCTTTAGGGACAAGTTTTAATCCCGTGAGTATCTCAGAACAGTTAAATTGGTTATTAGATGATCAATATTCTTTAGAGCCTATAGAGTTGTATAGCTCTTCTGTGCATCATTTAGCAGCGGGTAATAAATTCCAAGCAAATTCTAAGGAATTACTATTCTCTAAAATTAATAAGCAAAGACAATTATTTAGTTCTTTTCTAAATACCTCTCAACAGAATGTAACATTGGTATTCTCTTTTGGAACAGCACATGCCTGGGAAAGAAATGGGCGTATTGTAAATAACTGTCATAAGCTTCCAGGAGATTTTTTTATCCGCAGAATACTCACACAAGAAGAAATAATAGAAGCTTGGAAAAAAGTAATTAATAAAATACCTGAGCATTGGAATATTATTTTTACCGTGAGTCCAGTACGCTACACTAAAATTGGTTTAATAGATAATTTTTTAGGTAAGTCTATATTAAGATTAGCTATAGAAAAATTATTAACCCTTAGAAAAAATTCATTCTATTTTCCTAGTTATGAGATAATTACAGATGAACTAAGAGATTATTCTTTCTCTGAAGATAATGGAACTCATCCAAATCAAAAAGCAGTAGCTGTTGTAATGGATAGATTTAAAGAGTTTTTATTTATTTAATAAATATGGTTTCAGTAGTCCTAATTTTAAGACCGCGGCAACCGAAATAGCATCTCTTATTTCGCCTTGAAGTACTTGATGATGTAATTCACTAAAATGCAAGCGTTCTAACGTGATATTTTCTGTATCATCATGATCTGTACCAAAAAAGGTTAAACCTTCCGCAAAATAGACGTGAGCATGCTCATTTGTAACGCTATTACTTAAATCCATCTCTAAAAACAACTCCCACACCTGAGCAGTATAACCCACCTCTTCTTTTAATTCTCTTTGAGCACTGGATAGAGGATCATCTTTAAGTAATCCTCCACCCTCGGGTATTTCCCAACTGTATTGATTGATTGGAAATCTAAATTGTCCAACACGCCAAGTATAACCTTGATCATCAAGCGGAATGATACCGATAGCTATATTCTTAAAATTTACTTCGCCGTAAATACCTTCACTTCCACCCGGCGTTATAACAGAGTGATGGGTTAAAGAAATCCAGGGATTACCATAAATCTCTGTAGTATTAACAATTTGCCAGTCTCCTTTATATATATAAGTATTCATTTAAAAGAAATATAGTAATAATAATAGGGTGTTAGTAACCGTGGTAACTTTGGTAATAATTATAAAATATAAACATATTTAATACTTTATAAACAGTCACTATGAACACTATACTACTAATTAATAAGGTTTTACAAAATTAAATAAACACTGTTAATAGGGTTGTAAACAAATGTTTCTTTATAATATATTTACAAATAGCCGTGTACAACGGAACTTTATATGTGTACCGATTATTTAAAAGTTTTAGTTATTCATAATAGGTATGTTATTTTTTTTATGAATTGGAAAAAACATTGAATTAAACAAGGGTAAGTTTCTATTTTATGTTAATAGGTTATTCACTTTTATAACCATGGTTGTTAACATGTATTACGAACTTGCATTTAAATATGATAAGGATGAAAATAGCTATTGGATGTGATCACGCAGGGATTGATTTAAAAAAAATGATCGTAGAATTATTATCAAACGAAGGGTTAATTATTTTAGATAAAGGGCCTTTTACAAGTGATAGTGTGGATTATCCTGATTATGGTCATAAAGTGGCTGAAGCTGTTTCTAATGGAGAGGTTGATTCAGGTATTGTTATATGTGGTTCTGGTAATGGAATTAATATGACGGTAAATAAATATCAAAAAGTAAGAGGCGCTCTGTGTTGGTTACCAGAGATAGCTTCTTTAGCACGCCAACATAATAACGCTAATGTAATTGCTATACCAGCGAGATTTCTAACAACAGAAGAGGTTAAAGTAATAATCAATGCATTTTTTAACACAGAATTTGAAGGAGGAAGGCATAAACGTCGTGTAGATAAAATTGCATGCTGTTAATGAACTATATATGTTTCAACAACACCCTCATATGGAGTTAATAATAAACTAGGCTCTAAAATCCATAGTGCCTCTATAAAACGGTAAGAATAAATTCCTAATCGGCCTGAAGGTAGTGGGTCTGTCTTAAGTATAGAATAAAACTCAACCGAGGTTAACATAGGTTTATAAGCTATAAGGTATTCAGATCCCGTCCCTATTGCTTTTTTTAAATGATCTATTAAGGAACCTTGATAATAAGGATATAACAATGCTTTTTTAAAAGGTAAACTTGTAAACCATGTTATTATTACGGCAGCCTCCATTCCAGAGGCTGCTATATTATGAATAACAAACTTCTTCGATAGTTGCTTATGGATTTCCAATCCCTCCACACCCCTTAGTTTTGGGTGGTCTTCATTAAGCACGAGTAAAGTATTTTTATAAACCTTTTCAATATTAATTACATAATAGGTCTTGGTTAAATATTTAGCTATGGAGTCATTAGCAAGAACTGCCGGATCTCTAAAAAACAGGACCACCGGATTTTTTATTTTACCCTCTCCATGCATTTTATAATTAGGTAGGTTTGTTTCAAGTGGGATTAGCTCCGCACAGCTGGAAAGAATAAATGAAAGAAAACAAACATATAAAAGAGTTTGCAAAAGCTTTATTTTTACGTAAATCACTGTATTACAGTATTTTATGGTTGTTTTTATCAACGATTATTGTTTTAATAATTGTAGGTTATAATTATTTGTACCTACCAGATTTAAAGGTAATTAGATTACTAGCGGTAGGTGCGGGAATAGTGTTATTACTTATCAGTCTATTATTACCATTAAGATACTTTCTTTTAACCCTTTTAACTTTTTGGTTACCCGACCATAGACTTGGTTATTTATTAAGTAGATATGATCATGGTTTACTTCATCAAGCTAGTCAATTGAAAAAAGAAGGGGTTATAGGAATATGGTCTTCAAAAAAAGTCAAACTCAACTCAGAATTAACACTCACCAAAAACCTTCCTAAGCTAAAAAAGAAGTTTAATGTTACAAAAGGACTTGTTTTCCTATTAACATTAGTGGGTATAGTTTTTTTTATTCCTCACTCTCCAGTTATAGAGAGTTCAAAAGAGTTGATTTTTGGAACCCTCAGGGAATCATACAACGACTCTATTATAAAAGATACAATACATGTTAATTACAAAAACAACTTTAACCCTGAGGCTATAATGAATCAAGGTTTTGTTAGTGTTGGAACTAATAGTGTATTTACAATTGATAAGGATACGGTGCTTTCTTGGAAGTACCTAAACAGGAAGGTGAAGGAGCAATATATTATTTGCGATAGTATACCTGTTTTAACCAATTGGTTTGCATCAATAACACCACCTGAGTATTTAAACATTGAAAAATATAATGAACAAGACACTATTGTAGTATATCCAGAGTCAACAGTTGAGTTAAGAATGAAGGGTGTGCTCGTTAATTTATTCCAAATTAAAGTTTCACGTGGAACATATAATATTACCGACGCTTTTATATTGACAGCCAAGGACACAGCAGTCTATATATATCATGTAAATAACACCATAAAGATTCCAGTCAAATTAATACTGGACCAGTTGCCCGTTATAAACATCATAGAGAACAACAAGGAGTATGTGCGCTATACAGTGAAGGATGATTTTATTGTACAGCGCTTTCAATTAAATGACGGAGACATTACCACAGTAAACCAAAACAAGCTAGATCTAAAGGTTGATTGGAACAACGCCGTGAAATTAGAGCTACGTGTTTGGGACAACCATAACCAATCCTCAAGAACATCCATTACGAAACCAAAGCCGCTGTCATCTGAGTTGTTGTTAAACACAGGCGCGAGTATATTACGTAAGTCAGAACAATTCCAGGATTCAAACGTAAACAAACAAAAAACACCTGATGATTTAAACACACCCGAGCTTGAGAAGAGTTTAAAAAAAGTGAAAGACCTTAAAGAAGAAGAGGTGAAGGGTGTGAATGAAGCTAAAGAGGATCTTATAAAACAATTAGATGTCTTATGGAAGACAGAACAGCTCATAGAGTTATTAGAAGCGGTGGACACCACGTCTAATAAAACATTAGACACAGCGCTGTTTAAATTAAGTTCTGATATAACAGACGAGGCACAGAATGAAATCCTTAAGGAGGTGTCTAATGAGGTGTTAAAAATTCCAGAGGCAGGTGAAGAAAGAGTAGAAAAAGCAAAGGAGTCTGCTCAAAAGCTAAAGGACATATTAAACGAAGAAACCGCCACCGTTCAATCAGACAATGTGGAGCGTTTAAAAAGACTCTTAAAAGGGTCGTGGTCTGTTAGCGTGTTGCAGGAGCAGCTGGGTATAGACCCGCAAGAGCGCAAAGCGAAACAGCAGCGGGCACTGATTGAGCTAGAGAAATTTATAACAGATACCGTGGACATGATTATGGTTTCAGACCAGGCCCTTAATAGTGCTTTAACCCTAAATAGAGAGGAACTAGACAACGCAATCTTTTCGATGAGGCACGAATTAAAAACGGCCCGGTATAACGCGACTACTATTGGATACGTAGTGAAAGCACTAAACCAACTGTCAGAAACGCTATATTTTATTTTAGAGAGTGAGAAAAAAGCGTTGGTTGACGCAAATAAGAAATGTAAAAAAGGCAAACCAGGGCAGTCAGGTAAGCCTAGTAGAAATGGACAGGGCAAAGACGGTAAGTCTGGTAATGACAAACAAGGCAAGCTTCCTAATGGCCGGAAAAAAGGAATGTCACCCGTACCATCTAAACAAAACGAGGGTGAAGGATGGGTAAAACCAGGTTCCGCAGGAAAGAAAAAAACCACCAGTGAGCTACTAAAAATACTTGAAGAGGCTCAGAATGCACTGACCGGGACACCGTCGCCGAAAGCGTTGGAAGAAGAAATAAAAAAACTGATCGAAGAATTGTTGTTTAACACAAAGACCTTGTCTGATGGTAATGGAGATTTCAACGATAGACTTTGGGAAACACTGGAGGCCGTGTATAACAAGCAACAAACAGGGAATCAGCGCGAAGCAAACGAATCTGATAAGGATGTTTTTAACGGAGGTGAAGAGCCTTTGTTCAAAGTAATAGAATATCCAAGATCGGCACTACCTTTACCCATCCTAAAGCAGAATAAAAAGTAATGAATCCAGGACTGGTTGTTGAGAAAGTTCTCAAAGTTATTGAGGAAATTTACACAGAGCGACGGCTGGGTAAAATAGAGGTTCACTGGTTGACAGACCAACAGTTGTTGGAGCTAAACATAAAGCACCTGAATCACGATTACTTGACAGACATTATCACGTTTGATTATTCACGGGGAACAAGGATAAGTGGGGAACTGTTTATTAGTACTCAAATGGTTCAAAGTAATGCCGCGGAACACGGTTGTTCGGAATTAACAGAAACACAGCGGGTTGTTGCCCATGGAATCCTTCATTTGTTGGGTTTTGGAGATAAATCACCGGAAGAAGCGGCCATGATGAGAACTAAAGAAAATGAGGTACTCGCACGATTATAGACTATGGTATTAGACGAAACATATGACGTTATAGTAGTAGGAGGTGGCCACGCTGGTTGTGAGGCTGCTTACTGCGCAGCAAAAATGGGGTCAAGTGTACTACTGATAACCATGAACATGCAAAGCATTGCTCAAATGAGTTGCAACCCGGCTATGGGTGGGGTTGCGAAGGGGCAAATTGTGAGGGAAATAGA
>TARA_B110000881_G_scaffold37301_1_pt1 | contig 9986 bp, 9 predicted proteins | sample TARA_B110000881 | Tara Oceans TARA_B110000881 (sample SAMEA4398150) | marine metagenome | biome: Polar Biome; feature: [MES] marine water layer (ENVO:01000295) within the mesopelagic zone...; material: water (ENVO:00002006), including particulate matter (ENVO:01000060) such as......
GATGATGTGTCTGGAATCTCTGTTTCAGGATCAAGAAAACCCGCGATGATTGACGACACATCAAGAATGATTTTTGGGTCTTCATGGTTTATCAAAAGCTTTTCGTAGGCCGCTAAGATGCGTTCAACCGGGCCCGGATAAGAAGCCAACACCCGCATCGCTTCGCGAATGCCATCTTCGATTCGTTTGGCAATCACGATTTCACCTTCGCGGGTCAGCAACGGCACCGTGCCCATTTCACGCATGTACATGCGCACGGGATCCATCGTTTTTCCAGCGGCATCGCTGATGTTTAACAGCGACTCTTCCGAAAGCGTTTCTTCGGATTCGGACTTCAGGTCAGCAAGATCTTTTGGTGCCACTTCGCAAATGACAACGTTCAGATCGGCAAAGGCTTGGCAGATGTTGTCGAACTCTTCCGAGCCTAATATTCTTTCGGGCAACGTCTCTGTTAGCGTATCAAAGGTTAAGTAGCCCTGTTCACGACCCTTTTCAATCAATGATTTCAGAACCGATTCAAGGTTTTCGACTTCATCATCGGCTTCGGTTGCCAAAACGATTCGGCTGGTCAGAATTTCCAGCGCATCCATATCATCGGCGGAACTATTCTCAATTGCGTCGCTTTCGATAATCGAATCGAAGTCACCCTCTGTCGTGTGATTTGCCATTTAACGCGTTCTCCATGATTGAAATTGTTCAGCCTGCCCGATTGGCGCCTGATCGAAATCCGTTGAAATATTTTTTGATGCGGTCTTAAAACGTTTATTCAAAAAGCCTGGACGAACCATTTTGAACCAAACCGTATTGAAACCAATCCTGTTGAACCCAACCCTTGCCTAGTTATGGTCTCGTCTTCGCATTGTGCGCTTAACATCAGCCAATTTGTGCCGTTAAGACCCGGGCCTGATGCGGTTAAGACGCGATGGCCTATCAGCCAACAACCCGTCCTCGCCTTGACCAATCGATCGACACTGACTTAGTCGACCCCCTCAGTATTGGGTCACTGGCGCCGAATGCGGGGCCATCGCACTAAGTCGTTGCAATCGTGGCCCAAATCGAAATTGCGTGCTGACGCAAAACACGACGCCTGCCATCACACCCCTTAACACAAACCTTTCGCACAAACCTTTCGCACAAACCGTTCACACAACCTTTTCGCACAACCTTTTCGCACAACGTCTACGAACAACAATTCTGTACAAACTTTCCGCATAACATCTCGCCACAAACTTTCGGTGCGATGTTTCGAGAAGCGGTCATCCGCTTTTAAGACATCATCAATTGTTATGACCGAGTCAGGCCAGGCCACTTGGCTTGAGGACTGACGTTGTCGTCGATAACGCCCAGTTCTTGACGCCCTAAGCAGCACTGACTCTCGCTGAAGCGCAGGCAGAACCAGCCCGATACCACAGCCTGCCGCGGATTATACCATCGATTGTCCCCGAAAACAGCATTGGCATATGCCATCAATCGCTTGCAAGGCCCTGTTTTAGGGCTGATTTTTGACTCACCGCTGATCGATACATCAACGCCGCAAGCCGGCGCACCCGCTTGGCGGTTCATCCGCAGTTAACCCCAATAAACGTCAAGCGAACGCCCAATATCGCAATGGACTCAGTTAGAGATCGAACAAAGTAATTTAGGTAGATTGAATAAGAATCATGACGTTACAATTGATAACTCTATGTCAAGTCACTTCCAGAGGAGAAACCTCCACTTTTTATCCCTATCAATGTACAGAATTGATCCGTATATTTCTCTTCCTCGCTAGCGTCAGCTGGATGCCCTAATGTGTTCTCCTCGGCAGGATGGATACGCATCTAGCTGCGCTAGCTGAGACCAAATTCCCTGAACCCCACCGATTGGTATCAACCTTCCTGAGACGACCGAGTGGTCCGTCATCGGCCGATTGCACTCTTTTTTTATTGCACCTTGTTTTTAATGCACCTTGTTTTTATTGCACCAGGTTTTTATTACACCCGTTTTTAAGGAGTACGGCTCAGCGCCTCGATTAATAAGCCCTCAAAATCATAACTCGGATCGCCAATCACTAAAAAATTTGGATTGAGCAATCCTGCTTTGGTGTTGTACTGCAAAGGCTGAAACTTGGTGTTAAAAACCCCGCCCCCGGCCGCGCTCACCACCGCATGGGCGGCCGCAGTATCCCATTCTGACGTCGGGGCAAGCCGAGGATAAAAATCAGCGGCGCCTTCTGCCACCAAACAAAGCTTCAAGGAACTGCCCATGCTCGTCAGCGACACTTGCTCGAAAGCTCCTTGCAGATCTTTCAACACGGTCTTGAGCGCGTCCGAGCCATGTCGACGACTTGCGACCACTGTTAATTCAGCCGATGGGACAGCCCGGGTCTGAATGGTTTGCTCGCTGTCTCCGAGATATTTCCAGGCCCTACCCGCAACCACGTCGCCAACATACGTTGTTGATTTTACCGGGACATGAACAACCCCAAATACGGGGTCATGCCCTTCAATCAAAGCAATATTGACGGTGAATTCACCGTTGCGTTCAATAAACTCCTTCGTGCCATCCAAGGGGTCGACTAAAAAATATCGATCCCAGGCCGACCGAATCCCGAAATCAATGGCATCGCTTTCTTCGGACAACACCGGGATGTCTGGAAATTGTCGCGTCAATTCGGCAACAATAAGTCGATGCGCCGCAAGATCCGCCAACGTCAAAGGTGAGTTGTCCTGCTTCATTTCAACGCCAAAATCGGCGGTATCATAAATACTGAGAATTTCCGCACCGGCCTTTCGGGCGATGTCTACGAGGGCTTCGCGCATGATTGCTCCTGATCAAAAACTGCACTTAGGTTACACTGCTAACGATCAATTTGGCCAACCGATGGCAAGGCTCAGATGAATCTGCTTAATTTCGATTGCGTACTCCTCGATATGGATGGCACCTTATTGGACGGCCACTTTGATGACCTATTCTGGAATGACTGGGTTGCACAAGCCTATGCCGACAAGACGGGGCTTGATCTGAGCCAGGCCAAGAAAAAAATTCAACACGACCTTCAGGCCGTTGCTGGCCAGATGCCCTGGTACGATTTTGATGGGTGGGCGACCCACTTCGAGCTCGACCTGTTGCAGCTGCAAGCACGTGGCCAAGCCCTCATCCAATGTCGGCCAGGGACCATTGCCTTTCTGGATCATTTAAACCACCACGGTATCCCAATGATTTTGGCCACCAACGCGCATCCAATGGTGCTGGCCTTTAAACTCGATGCGATCCAATCCAATCACCCCAAGTTCACGGCTTATTTTTCAGACATTATTTCAAGCCACAGCTTTGGCGTGCCGAAAGAGGCGAGGGGTTTCTGGCAGCAGTTAACCGCAAGAACCAACCTTAAGCAGGCGCGCACGGCTTTAATCGATGACAACCCCAGTGTTCTGGCCGCGGCGAAGGCCTATGGCTTAGCGGGGCTCATCGCGATCAGCCAACCCAATTCGAAGAAGCCCGCGCAACCGGTACCAGGCTACCAAAACGTGTGCTTTTTGAATGAACTCATCGAAAGGTAACCCCAAATGATTCGAACGGACAAATGGCTTTGGGCTGCTCGATTTTATAAAACCCGCGCCCAAGCGAAAGACGCCCTTGACGGCGGCAAGGTCAAGGTCAACGGCGTGCGCACAAAACCGGCTAAAGAAATCAAAATCGGTGACTTGGTTGAGTTCAAAGCCGGATGGGATGACCGCGCTGTCGTGGTCAGAACCTTGTCTGATATTCGTCGGGGGGCGAATGATGCTGCGTTGCTCTTTGAAGAAACTGAAGTTAGCTTGCAGAACCGAGAAACCGCCCGGCTCAAAAGAGCGACCCTCGGACCCATGTCAAAAAGCGAGCGCCCGACCAAAAAAGACCGACGCCAAATCCATCGATTGGTCTCACGGGGCGATCCCTAGCCCGCATTGCCACCGAACACGCGCATTTATTTATGCCCAGAGTCGGTGATATGCTCCGCGCAGACCCGGGCAAGCCTGGATCAATAGCGCAAGACTGACATCGATGAAACATCCCAATGCATCATCTGATAGGCCATCTTAAGGAATCGATTTCATGCCGGCTGATTTGCTAAAACAACTCGCGAGTGCGGACAATGCCACCGAGATACTCACCTTCCAAAGAGGGATTGAGCGAGAACTCCTAAGAACAACCCAGCAAGGCGCGCTCGCGCTAACCCCCCACCCAAAAGTGCTGGGTGCGAAATTGACACACCCTTTGATCACAACGGATTTCTCTGAATCTCAACTGGAATTGATTACGCCAGTCCACTCATCGACCGACGACGTGTTGGCAGACCTTGGCCAGATTCATCAGTGGACGGCGCAACACCTAAGCGATGAGCGACTGTGGCCGGGAAGCATGCCTTGCCGCCTGCCTGCAGAAAATGACATCCCGCTGGCCTATTATGGCAACTCCAACCTGGGTCGATTAAAAACAACCTACCGACACGGGCTCGGAATTCGGTACAACCGGACGATGCAAACGATTTGTGCGGTGCATTACAACTTCTCCTTTACCAAGCCTTTTTTTGACGCTTGGCATCAAACCGCCCGACTGCAACCTTTGACCGCAGAGAACGAGCGCGCTTATCGCTCAGAACAATATTTTGGGTTGATGCGAAACTTTAGAAGCCTTGCTTGGTTGCCGGCCTATCTTTTCGGCGCCTCGCCAGCGGTTGATCATAGTTTTGTGAGAAACCAAGACCATGACCTTTCGGCTTTTGGCGAGCAAACGTTTTATAAACCCTATGCCACCAGCTTACGCTCTGGGGGTTTGGGCTACCAAAGCTCAACCCAGTCCGAGCTTTTAAACGTTTGCTACAACAGTTTAGAAAACTACACCGCAACGCTGCGCCATGGCATCACGACCCGCTTTGCGGCCTATCATGCGCTCGACCAACACAAGACCACTCAGTTTGCCCAGGTCAATACCAACATCCTGCAGTCTGAAGCGGAGTTTTATTCCTCTGTCCGAGCCAAATCAAACCCACTACCCGGCAAGAATTTTTTACAGCACCTCGATGAGACCGGGGTTGGTTATATCGAAGTTCGGATGCTGGACATCAACCCCTACTTACCGCTTGGTGTGAGTGCGGACCAGCTGAACTTCATGGACTTGTTGCTGTTGCATTGCCTGCTCACGCCGAGTCCTGAGCACGATGACCGCTTGTGCCAAGAAGCGGTGCAGAATTTTACCCGCACAACCGAAGAAGGGCGGCGGCCAGGGCTGACCCTACGTTTAAACGGGCAACCGGTCGGACTTCAAACTTGGGCTCGGCAAACGCTTGACGCACTATATCAACTCGCCGATATCTTGGACGAACTGCATCAGACCTCGCGCTATAGAGCCTGTCTTAACGCACTCGAAGGCCGGATCGATCATCCAGAGACAACTCCGAGCGGTCAGATTTTAAACGACCTAAGAGAGCAATCGGTGAGTCTCATTGATCATCATTTAGAGCTGAGCCGGCGGCATCACCAAGCCTTTATGACGCAACCCATCACGGCCGAGGCCAAACAAAATTTTGATGAAATCGCGGCACAATCGCGACTTGATTTTGACCAAATTCCAGCTGATCGTGACGAAGACTTTTCCCAATTTCTGGCCAACTATCACAAGGCTTATGAATAAGGCTTGTGAACCATTTAGCGCATCAATTGCTGTCCGGAAATAATGATCATCTTCGTCTGGGCGGCTTTCTCGGTGACTTTGTCAAAGGCCGACAAATCGGCACGCGCCCAGCGGCCATCGAGCGCGGGATCCAACTTCACCGCGCCATTGATGCCTACACCGATCAGCATCCAGCCGTTACCGCCTGTCGCCTTGCCTTGCCGGACGACTTAAGGCGGGTGTCGGGGATTGTGACCGATATTGCCTTTGACCATTTCTTGGCGAAGACCTGGACCCAATATCATCACCAAAGCCTGCAGCGCTTTGATCAATTGACATTTGAAAACCTCTTAAAGCCCAACCACCACCCGTTTTTCCCCGAGCAGGCCCTTTTGACCTGCCAGCGCATGCGCGATTTTAAAAGCCTACTCCGCACGCAAGATGACGACTTTATCTCTCGCAGCCTAATTCATATCGGAACTCGGCTTCGGGGTGGACAGCGATTTTTCAACCCTAAAACCATCGCCCGGATGACCCCAGCACTGCCATTGATTGCAGCAACTTTTCCAGAATTCTTTGCCTGCCTACAAGCGTTTGTGGACAATTGGTTAATCGAGGCCGACATCGCTAAAATCTCAGAGCATATCGACCCACCCATCATAGGATGAAGGAACAACCCTGCATGCCGATTTTGACCCAACGACTTCTGCTGCTTGCGCTGAGCCTCAGCAGCTTATTACTCATCTTGATCGCGCTCGCAATGGAGCACTACTGGCACTTAGAGCCGTGTCCACTGTGTATTTTTCAACGGGTCGGCATTATCTCTGCGGGCTGCCTCGCCGCCTTGGCCGCGCTGCACTATCCAGCACGACTTGGCATGAACGCCTACGCGGGTCTCATCCTGACGTCTTATCTTGCGAGTTTCAGCCTCGCGCTCAGACAGCTTTGGCTTCAGAGCTTACCGGAAGACCAAGTGCCCGCTTGCGGTCCCAGTCTTGAGTATTTGATTGATGTTTTACCCTTCACCGATGTGCTCGCCATTGTGCTCAATGGCGATGGTAGCTGCGCCGAAGTCGCCTGGTCTTTATTTGGCTTATCGATCCCGGCTTGGGTCGTTGTTGCGTGCATTCCCTTGATCATCGTCAGCCTGCAACTTTTTAGGGCGCCGAGAACCAAGCCCTGAAGCAAATGCGGGTGTTTTGAGCGAGGCGATCCACACGAGTGTTACACTAGGAATTTGAGTCACCCGCTAATGCTCTCTTTTCAGAACATGAGTCTTCGTCGAAACGGCGAGCTACTCATTGAACAACTCTCATTGACCATCTACCAAGGCCAAAAGGTTGGTCTCGTGGGGGCTAATGGTATTGGCAAAACCAGCCTGTTCAAATTGATTCTAGGCGAGCTCGATGCCGATATCGGTCAACTCGACCTATCACCAGGCACCCGTATTGCTCACATGGCTCAAGAAATTCCAGGCGCGGATGTCTCGGCCTTAGAGTATGTGGTGTCAGGAGACTCAGCCCTCGTTGCCGTAAGAACCCGGCTTGCCCAAGCAGAACAAAATGCACAGTTCGACAAAGTAGCGCAACTCTTTGAGGAACTCAAAGACCTTGATGGCTTTAGTGCAGAGGCGCGCGCGGAGCAGCTTTTAGTCGGCCTCGGCTTTGATGAAGCAACGTTTAATAACCCGCTGAAAAGCTTCTCCGGGGGTTGGCGCGTGCGATTGAACCTGGCTAGAACCTTAATGAAGCCCTCTGATTTACTGCTTTTAGATGAGCCAACGAACCATTTGGATCTGGACGCGATTTTCTGGCTTGCGTCTTGGATTCAAGGCTATCAAGGCACGCTGATTCTGATTTCCCACGATCGGGAGTTCCTCGACGATTGCGTGCTGCATATCGCGTATATGGCCAATCAAAAGGTGATGCTGTATTCCGGCAATTACACCGCCTTTGAAACGCTGCGGGCAGAGCAACTCCTTGATCAGACCCGGCAGTTCGAGAAGCAGCAAAAATCGATTCATCATATGGAAGACTTTATTCGGCGATTCCGCTACAAGGAGAGTAAGGCGCGCCAAGCACAGAGCCGGATCAAAGCCTTAGAGCGCCTAACCCGGGTCGAGGCCGTTCATGAAGCATCGCCCTTTCGATTCAGTATTCGTGAAGCGAGTAGACAATCGGACCCGCTGCTGCAGCTTCGAGATGCCAACCTCGGGTATGACAAGCCCATTTTGAGCAACCTGAATCTTAGCTTTTCCCCGGGGGATCGATTTGGTCTGTTGGGCGTTAACGGCGCCGGAAAATCAACCCTGGTGAAATCGCTTGAGGGCACTTTGCCGCTCATCGATGGCGAGCGGATTGAGGGGCTACATCTAAAAACGGGTTATTTCTCACAACACCAAGTCGATGACCTAGACCTCCAGATGTGCCCCTTAGAACACCTTCAACAGCTGGACCCAAAGGCCAACGAGCTCAAACTACGGACCTTTTTAGGCGGGTTTAGTTTTCAAGGCGAACAAGTAGAAACCAAAGCCGCCAACTTTTCTGGGGGAGAAAAGGCGCGGCTTGCGCTCGCCATCGTTTCCTTCCAACAGCCCAATTTACTGTTACTCGATGAGCCAACGAATCATCTGGACATGCAAATGCGGCAAGCGCTCGCCACCGCCATGAATACCTTTGAAGGCGCCATCTTAGTGATATCCCACGATCGATATCTTTTGAGCAGTACGGTCGATGCCTTCTTGTTGATTCGCGATGGGCGCATTCAGCCCTTTGAAGGGACGTTGTCGGACTATCGATCTGGACTAGAGGCAAAGCCAGGTATCCCAGATGACGCTACCAGCCGCGCGATGACAACGACGAGCCAAGGAGAGGCCGCGGCCGCCTCAAGCAGCAGCACAATGGTGGGCCAAGCGCCAAAATCTGACCACAAACGGCAACGACAAATTACCACCCGCTTAAAGACCATCGAGACCCGACTTGCCCGCTTGAGTGAAAAAGTAAGCTTGGTTGAGCAAGCCTTGTCCGACCCGCAACATTACAGCGATCCAGACAGCCCAACCCTGCAGGGCCTATTGCGCGACAGAGAATCGCTGCAGAGCCAAACTGGCGATCTAGAAGAGGAATGGTTGGGCCTTGAATCAGAGCGAGAAAGCCTAGGCTAGCTGCGATGATTCAGCGACAAAAACAGCAAAGCCCTTCATGCCGCAGCCCAGACTGTTCTATACTTTTGGCTCAGGAGATCCGCCATGAACAGACACTTTCCATTGACCCGTCCTCGGCGTTTGCGCCGCGATGATTTCAGTCGACGTTTGGTGAGAGAAACGACGCTCACGCCATCGGACTTAATTTATCCAACCTTCGTGATTGAAGGCACCAATCAAACCCAAAGCATCCAAAGTATGCCCGGCGTGACGCGGAAAACAATTGATTTATGGTTAGAGGATGCCTGGCAAGCCGCAGAGCTCGGAATCCCCCTGATCGCACTCTTTCCCGTTGTTCCGGCAGAGCGGAAATCGCTTACCGCAGAAGAAAGCTATCGTCGTGATGGCCTGGTTCAGACGGCCATCCGGGCGCTCAAAGAAGCAGAGATCAATATCGGTGTCATGGCAGACGTGGCGTTAGACCCTTATACCAGCCATGGACAGGATGGTTTGATCGATGATTCAGGCTATGTGATCAACGATGAAACGGTATCCGTACTGGTCCAGCAAGCCCTCTCTCAGGCTGAAGCCGGCGTGGACGTCATTGCACCTTCGGACATGATGGATGGTCGCATTGGCGCCATACGGCAAGCCCTCGAGGACAACGGCTACATCCACACCAAAATCATGGCATATTCAGCGAAGTACGCGTCGCATTATTATGGCCCGTTCAGAGAAGCGGTTGGGTCCGCTGCCAATTTTGGCAAGAGCAATAAGAACACTTACCAGATGGACCCCGGCAATCGTTTAGAGGCTTTGACTGAGGTTGAGCTCGATTTGAGCGAAGGCGCAGACATGGTCATGGTGAAACCTGGGATGCCGTACCTAGATGTTCTACATAGCGTCAAACAAGCTTTCGGGGTTCCGACCATGGTTTATCAGGTCAGCGGCGAATATGCGATGCACATGGCGGCCATTGAAAACGGTTGGCTAAGTGATTCGGTCATTGTTGAATCTCTGACCTGCATGAAACGGGCTGGCGCGGACGGTATTCTGACCTATTTTGCTAAAACCGCGGCGGCGTCGTTGGGTAAACACTGAGCGCCATAAGCTAAGCCGAGGGATCCGGCTCGATTTAGGTTTCGATCATCGATGATCAGGCAACACAGCAACAAACCGATTGCCAGAAAAAACAACTGACAATTGATTG
>TARA_B110000881_G_scaffold29757_1_pt1 | contig 9909 bp, 9 predicted proteins | sample TARA_B110000881 | Tara Oceans TARA_B110000881 (sample SAMEA4398150) | marine metagenome | biome: Polar Biome; feature: [MES] marine water layer (ENVO:01000295) within the mesopelagic zone...; material: water (ENVO:00002006), including particulate matter (ENVO:01000060) such as......
ATGTTCACCCATTTCACCCTGTATGGAATGAATTAATTGTCCATTTAAGGAGTACATATTAATTCTAGCAGACTCTTTCAGTACTCACATGAACGGCCAGACTTATGCTACAAAAAAATCACAAAAGCCAGTAGTCTTAATCTCATGAGGAGTTATTTGTAACATACATATACTTTTAGTTTTTATCACAAATTCCTTAAAGTGGGTCGTATATTTACAGCCCTGAAAAAGGGTTATTAGCTCAGTTGGTTTAGAGCGCTGCCTTGACAGGGCAGAGGTCACCGGTTCGAATCCAGTATAGCCCACAAGGAAGAGCCTTCACAAATTCTGTGAAGGCTTTTTTATTTACTTAAGCGAACGCAGCTGTAATATAACAGGTGTCAAGGAAGCTAAAACTAACTTTGTATTAAGAAAAGACACTCAGCTGAGTAAGCCCCGTATAAAATCCCAAATCAAAGTGCTAACTTCCTGAGATGTCAAATAAGATTATTCATGCCATCTCTGGCCCCAGGAATATCAGTACTGCACTCATGTACAGCTTCTCGCAACGTGAAAATTGCGCAGTATTTGATGAGCCTTTTTATGGCAAGTACTTGTTTGATAATCCACGCTTAGGCCACCCAGGGCTTGAGGAAACGTTGGAGCGTTGGCCAACATCCGCTGGAGCAATATTGGCGAGAATTGAAACTTTAGCGTCGTTATCGAGTGAGGTGTACCTTAAAAACATGGCGCACCACATGGTGAATGAAGATTGGAAATGGGCTGCAAATGCCGTACACGTATTCTGGATAAGACACCCCCGAAAAGTTATTGCATCGTTTTCAAAAGTAATTCCTGATCTCAAGGCAACTGACATAGGACTGACTCAGGAGTTAGAGCAATGGAGCATCGTTCAGCAGTTTAACGGGCCAAGTATCATTGTGGATACAGATGAGATGCTGAAGAATCCCAAACGTACCATGCCTTTAATCTGTTCGGCTCTAGGTATTTCGTGGCAAGAGTGCATGCTACAATGGCCTTCAGGAGAAAAGGAATACGATGGTCCCTGGTGGCCACATTGGTATAATAATGCACACAAATCGACTGGTTTTGGTCCTCCAAAAGACATGCCTGCCAGTTTAGATTTGAAATATGAGAAAATAGTAGAGGAATGCCTTCCGGCATATAGGTCACTTTTTAAGAATAGATTAAAACTAGAGTAGTATGCTACAAGAGTTCGACGCACGAAATGTAGAAATAAAGGTTTGGATAGGTGATGGATTAGTTTCAAGAAAAGACGCTAAAGTTTCTGTTTTTGACAGCTCAGTCCAAGGTGGAGATGCGGTTTGGGAGGGTTTGAGAGTTTATGAGCAGGGAATATTTTGTTTAGAAAAACACTTAGATAGATTAGAAGATTCAGCACAAGCCATGGATTTTGTGGAGATCCCAACTCGCTCGTTTATTAAGAATGCTATTAAGCAAACTTTATTAGCGAACGGTATGCATAAGGATACTCATATTCGGTTGACATTGACGAGAGGGGAGAAGATAACCTCAGGAATGGATCCACGCTTAAATCAAAGTGGCCCGTTACTGATCGTACTGGCCGAGTGGAAACCTCCGGTGTACGACAACTCTAAAGGAATACGAATAATGACCAGTGCCATTCGTAGAAACAGCCCAATGCATTTAGACTCCAAAATTCATCATACTAACCTGATCAATAATATTCTAGCGAAAATCCAATCGAATTATGCTGGGGTGGACTCCGCGCTAATGCTAGATAACCTTGGCTTTATTGCGGAGATGAATGGAACCAATATTTTTATGGTGAAAAACAATGAGTTGATTACGCCCACTGCTGATGCCTGTTTACATGGTATCACTCGTGCTCTTGTTATAAAATTGGCAAGGGAAAATGGCATACCGGTGCTAGAGAGGAATGTATCGTTGACAGAGTTATATGCAGCGGATGAGGCATTTGGAACAGGTTCTATGGGGGAATTGACGCCTATTACTGAGGTTGATGGACGAACGGTACTGAACAGATCGAATTCAAAGTTGACGCAACATTTAATTGGTCTTTTTAACGAAAGTCACCATAGATGGAGTGTTAAAATTCATGATCTTTAACCCAACCTATTAAATCAATGAAGTCAACGCTCGTAGTCAATATGAAGAAAATCATCACTCTGCTTTGCTTTCTCTTTGGAGCAACGTCCTACGCACAGATTAATATCTCAGGCTGTATTCAAAACCTCCCGGATTCTATTTCTTCCGTGAAAATCGCCTACCTGAAAGGAAACGGGCTTGTAGTAAAACAAGATTTCCAAATAATTAAGGGCTGCTTTAGCGCACCATGGGAAAATAAGGAGCGCGGTATTTTTATCGTGTATCTCGATCCACAACATTCCTTTGATGTTGTTATCTCCGATGCAAACCTAAATGTAGAAATAGACTACAACGACATCCAGAATGCCGTTAGAGTAGGACCTGGAAATGATGAATTTGCATTATTCAAACAATTTCTCTCCAGCCAGCCTGAGCAGGAGGCCATCCGCACTCATTTGATTGGGGTTAGAGATCTGGCATTGAAGGAATTTATGCTACCTCAGATGTTACCATTGAATCCAGATACGAATGTGTATTGGCTTCGTGATCATTTTTGGGCATACACCAATTTAACCTCTCCGAGTACACTGATCAATCCGTTCTTTGAGAAAAATAGAGACTTATATTTTGAGCGCGTATTAGGTCATGATCCAGATACTGTGATTAAGCACTTAAAGAAACTTTTCAATGAACCTATGGATGAACAGGTCAGGAAAGTACTTGTCTCTACGGCTACCTATAATTATGAAACATCGAAATTCATGGGTGAAGACAAGGTGTTTGTATGGTTGGCGCAGACTTTCTACAACGCCGGATTCGCTGATTGGATGTCAAAGGATGATTTGGCAAAAATTAAAGAAAAATCAGATGGACTCTCTACAGAGTTGATTGGAAACCCAGCACGAGATTTTGCATTTGACACACCTGATAAAGGAAGGATTAAACTTTCAGAGGTAGAGGCTACAGTTACTATTCTATACTTCTGGGACAGTAATTGCGGTCACTGTAAAAAAGAAACTCCCAGATTAAAAGATCTCTATGATGACTATAAAGAACGCGGAGTTCAAGTGATCGCTATTACGCTAGAGAACGAATTCTCAGATTGGAAAAAATATATTGCCGAGCACAAATTAGATTGGATTAACGGGTTTGAGAGTGACTTTGAACGTCCAAATTTCTTGTGGTACTATTATATACCATCAACTCCTAAGAAGTTAATCTTAGATAGTAATAAGATGATTATTGGAAAGAATCTAGATATAGAGACTACGCTTAGAACATTTCTGGACGATTATCTTTCTGGTTTAGAGCTGTAAAAAAAAGCGCCCATTGGGCGCTTTTTTTAGATTTGAACGATCGATTTATTTTGATGAACCGCAGGCTTTGTTTTCCTAACAACAGGCTTTCTTTGGTTCGACAGCAGCTACTTTATCATCCTTTTTCGGATGGCACTTCATACACTCCTTGCCCTCAGCGGAAGCTGTCGTACAGCAAGATTTAACCTCTTTCTGAGCATTATGATCGCACTGTGCCGTACAAACATGCTTCTCTTGCGTTGTTGGTTGCTCTTACGCGTAAGAAACGACTGTGATACAAGCCAATACGACGGTTAAAATGAGTTTTTTCGTGATAATTAAGTTTTTATACTCTATAATTTAGATAAATCTACTTAACATCCTCATTGTCTGTTCGATTATGTTCTTATTTTTGCATTAAGGAATTGAAAACAGACAAAATGAAAAAAGTATTGGTAATTGCGATTGCAGCGGCTTTGACATTGTCAAGTTGTGTAAGCAAGCAAAAGTATGTAGAGCTTGAAGAAGTACAAAATGCGACTTCTGATAAACTCAGTAACACTAAGATGGAACTAGCAGCAGCAACAGCAGCTAAGAATGCACAATCTGCAGAGGTGGCAGCGTTACGCGCACAGTATTCTGAGTTGATGTCGCAAGTTGGTGATTTGACTCGCATGAGCGCTACCAGTGCTCAAAACATGGAAAAAACACTGGAGAGTATCAATGAGAAGGATGTAACGATCACTCGCCTGCAAGATGCTGTTACTCGTAAAGACAGTGTTACCCTTGCCTTAGTGACTTCGTTGAAAGGTGCTTTAGGCGATTTGAACGATCAAGACATTCAGATCAGTGTTGAGAAAGGTGTGGTTTATGTCAACCTTTCTGATAAGTTGATGTTCCGTCCAGGATCTGACTACGTAAGTAAGGAAGCAACAGCAGTTCTAGGAAAAGTAGCTAAAATCATGAATGCCAAGCCAACGCTTGAAATTCTAGTTGAAGCTCATACGGATACTGATCCAATTGCAACGGCATGTGTCAAAGACAATTGGGAGCTAAGCGCTCGTCGTGCAACGAACATCGTACGTGTACTTCAAAACGATTTTAGCATCGCGCCTGAACGTATGTCTGCTGCAGGTCGTGGTGAGTATGTACCAGTTGCTTCTAATGATACACGCGAAGGTCGTGCAGCAAACCGCCGCACACGTATCGTTGTTCTTCCAAAATTGGATGAATTCAATAAAATGATAGAAGAAGGCTTGAAATAGTCGTTTTACTTTTAGACATTAAAAAGCCCGATGTTTTCACATCGGGCTTTTTAATGTCTAAAAATCAAGGTGATTTATGGACATACTGCGCGCGTAACCGTCAAGTATGCACCCGTGGAAGAAATAGTGGAATCTAAGATACCAGCGTCCACACAAGTATCCATAGCTATAGTCTCAGTTGGATTGCTAGAACTTACCTCCCATGCAAAACCATCCCAGGTATAGTTGTCTTCAATAACATCACAATCACAAGTTCCAGTACATGAAACAGCTAGAAAGCCAATCACGGATAAAAATAGTAGCGTTTTTTTCATAATTATATAATTTTGGGTATTCAATGAAGCTCAAATTACTAAATAATACCGAAAGGACGTATGGCCTTGTAACTCTATTGAACCCAGCTGTTTGGAGCGTAAGGAAGGTCTGCACTTTCAGCCACTCGATCTACGATGTCTGTGACACTTGTTTTCTCGGATGTGTTACCTGCATTGACTGTACCTCCCAAGATTAAGAAAGGTACGTGCGTGTCATAGGTATATCCTGAGCCGTGAGTGGATCCATAAGGGCCGTAGAATATGCAATTAGGCTGAAGTGTGAATACGATATCTCCACTAAACCTACTCTGGTGCCCTTGATTGAGCATTTTTATCAATTCGTCGTCTGACCCTATGCGAATCTGCTCCGCGGAGTAGGCATGTGCGAATGGGTCTATTCCTTCAACGATCAATGTAATAGGTAAGACAGATTCTTTCGCCCAGTCATTGAGAAATATATGATGATTGATGATCTTCCCTACCGCACTTTGAATACCTAGTCTTTCTTCAATCTGGTCATTTAACTGTGTGAGCACATCCGCATTTTGATAGTTCTGTACCTCATAACCAAAATTACGGAGATGGTTGGGATTCTCGCTTGCGCCGTGATCGGCTGTGAGGTAGAGAATATAATTTTGACGACCTACTTTACGGTCTAGTGTCTTAATTAATTCGCCCAATTGTGCATCAAGTTTAAGGTACATGTCGTGAACCTCTCTAGATCTAACACCCCAAGTGTGTCCTGCATAATCAGGAGAGGAGAAACTAACACCCAAAAAATCGGTATCCTCATCTTTCCCCAGATCTTCCTCGTGGATCAATTCCTTGGCCATATCTAAGACCATCTCATTACCAATAGGTGTGTTTTTTAAGATGTTTAGTCCTTTCGTGTCCACTAAATACTCGAGGTCGTACGGAAAGCTAGCCGTTCCTCTATTCAATTTAGGCTCATAAGGGTTTTCATCAGGCAGACTTTCTTCATACTTACGCGCTGCTAGATCAAGCTTCCAGCCCTTCTTCATCAGACCTAGTGCCTTTTCTTTTGCATTGTAAGAGCTTACATAGGAAGGCAAATTTGGCATATAATAGGTACTGGTCACAAAGTGCATATTGTTGTCTAACCAGAATGCTCCATCTGCTAATTGTCCCGCGGGTAATATGGCACCCCGATCTTTAATGGAAACCCCAAATGATTTGCCACGCCCATTCGTATGTAGCTTAATTCCATCGGAAAAAGTTAACGTACGTAAGTTCTTGGGAGATCTTCTGCTGCTATATTCAACGGTCCCAACAGGGCGAACTGTTGTGTCCTCTACGCAATACATTTCGTAATTACTCCGTGTGTCTAGCCAGTCATTAGCCACAATACCGTGGTACTTAGGAGTAGTTCCAGTAGAAATACTGGCATGCCCTGGTCCAGTGTAGGTGGGGATATAGTTATAGTGGGTATTAGAGTAGTGAAACCCACTATCCAAAAGAACACGGAAACCTCCGTCTTTTTCAAATTGATGCTGAAACCGTTGCAGGAATTCTGCACGCATTTGGTCTACCACCACTTGAACAACTAGTTTAGGCTGGGCCCAGAGTCCAGTACTTAAGAGACAGAATAACGCTGCTCCAAATCCGATTTTTCTATATTGACTTCTTCCCATAGTTCCATTTCGGCCTCCAATTTGGCCTTCTTTTGTTCGTACTTAGGATAAAACTCTGTGTCTTTCATCAACTCAATATAGCCATTGGCATCTGCGAGTTGATCGTCCCATGTTTTGATCTGTGCTTCTAAGTTTTCAATTTCTTCCTCTACGCGTTCTAACTTCTTGGTTAAGTTACGTTTATGTTTGTCAAGTTGCTTACGGTCCTTATAACTAACTCCGTCTTCATCTACCTTTTTCGCTTCAGATTTTTTTGCCTTAGCGACAGCAGTTTTAGCCTCGACTTCACGCATGTTTTCCAGCTTACGCTGTTCCAAATAGAATTCAATACCGCCCAATAAAGTTTTTACTTCTTGGTCTCTAAACTCTATGGTTTTCGTTACTAGGCCTTCCAAGAACTCTCTATCGTGACTTACCACGAGCAAGGTGCCATCAAAACCTAGAAGGCTCTTTTTAAGCACATCTTTGCTATTCATGTCGAGATGATTAGTGGGTTCATCCATGACTAAGAAGTTGATAGGCTGTAGCAAAAGCTTACAAAGTGCAAGTCTACCTCGCTCACCACCACTGAGTACCCTGACTTTTTTATCAGCGTCTTCACCTCTAAACATAAAAGAGCCTAAAAGACTTCTTGCATTCTTGCGCATATCCTCAGGTGAGGCATCCTCTATAGTTTGAAGGGTGGTTCTATCACCGTCCAACTCGTCCGCTTGGTCTTGCGCAAAATAACCTACTTGAACGTTATGACCCAGTTCCATGGTCCCTTCTGCGGTGATTTCTTTCAGTAAGGCTTTTACGAGAGTGGATTTCCCCTGACCATTTTGTCCAACAAACGCAACTCTATCGCCACGTTCAACTTCTAAATTGACACCCCGTAATACCAGCTTATCGCCGTAACTCTTGCTGACTCCTTCCGCTTTCGCCACTACTTTTCCACTACGAGGGGTAGGCTGAAATTTGAAATGCATAGAGGAAGTATCCTCTTGATCGAGTTCAATTCGATCCATTTTATCGAGCTTCTTTATGAGGCTTTGGGCGAATGACGCTTTGCTGGCCTTAGCGCGGAAACGCTCAATTAATTCTTCCGTTTGTTTGATTTCCTTGGCTTGGTTCTTCGCTGCAGCAATTTGCTTTTCACGAATCTCAGCCCGGAGACTTACATACTTTGAGTAAGAAGCATTAAAATCATACGACTTACCCATGGAAACCTCGATGGTTCTGTTGGTCACATTATCCAAGAATGTTCTATCGTGACTTACGACCATTAGCGTTTGACTGCTTTCCCCTAAATGCTTTTCTAGCCACATGATACTCTCAATATCTAAGTGGTTGGTGGGTTCATCAAGCAGCAATAGTTCTGGTTTCTGTAGGAGTAATCGAGCCAATTCCGCCCGCATTCGCCAACCCCCTGAAAAAGTACTTAAGGGTTGGTCGAAGACCTCAGGAACAAACCCTAGACCTTTCAGTACGAGCTCCACATCGGCATCCAAACTATCACCACCTAACATGCCGAAACGTTCGCTTAAATCGCTAATCTCACTTATGAGCTGCCCATAACCGTCACTTTCGTAGTCAGTACGAACAGCGAATTCGGCGTTTATTTCTTCAATTCTGACGTTGATTTTCTCAACTTCTTCAAAGGCACTACGGGCAATCTGTACGATTGTTTTGTGCATATCCATCTTGAGATCCTGCCGTAAAAATCCAATGCGAACTTCTTTTGCCATACTCATGGATCCCCCGTCTAGCGCGTAATCACCTGCAATTAGTTTTAATAGCGTTGACTTTCCAGCTCCATTTCTACCCACTAAACCTATGCGGTCTCCTGGGTTAATTTGGAATCCTATTTCGTCAAATATTGCGCGTCCCCCGAAAAATAACGAGGCTTTGTTTAGAGCTAAAATCATCGTGACAAAAGTATCAAATAAGCTCCTCTGGACTCTGTATTTTTGAACTATTCATTTAGACTTTATTTCACATGATAAAAGGAACCAAAGTATACTCAATTACGAAGAGTAAATGTCCGCGTTGTATGGAGGGCGATATCTATCAAGAGAAGAATCCATATAAGTTTAAAACCATGATGGATTTCAATCCTAGGTGTACGGTATGCGATCAAAACTTTGAGCCTGAGCCAAATTTCTACTATGGTGCTATGTATGTGAGTTATGGCTATACCGTAGCTTTATTCGTGGCTGTATATGTTGTTTTCTCTATGTTCCTTGATTGGGAGATGTGGCCTACCATTGGCACTCTTGCACTGATATTGATACTGGCTGCACCGCTGATTTTTAGAACTGCTAGAACGACCTGGCTGTCACTGTTCGTCTCTTATGACAAGAATATCAGGAAGAAGCCTTAAATCGGCTCGGAAGACACTCCTGTAGTAATTCGCTGCCATACATGAGATGCTCTACCAATACTCTGGCTAGCCAAGGTGTCATAAGAACGGCCCTACTTCCCATACCGTTGAAGATCCAGGTGTGTTGCAGGTGCTCATGAGGCCCTACCATGGGGCGCCTATCCTTGGTAGCAGGACGAATACCTGCTGTGTGATTAATGGTTTGTTTGGTACCTAGCCAGACAGATTTCATATGCTCTTCCAGCTCTAAGCGTTTCTCTGCTGTAGGGCCATTTTCAAATCCGTCCCAGGCATAAGTGGCTCCCACGGAACATTCTTTATTTTGCTCGCCAAGCATGAAATATCCCTGGTGTATGCACTCATTACCTATATCTCTATCGAGCTTAATCCTTAGGATCTCCCCTTTAACTGGGGCGAATCCATTTTGTGCTATCTGTCCTCCGCCAATAGCCAACTGTGCTCCTTGGCACGATATAATACCATGGGCACGAAGCCCATCGTATTCGACTCCTTCATCGTTCCTCATGACTTTGGACCAATCAAACTTTTCTTTGCTGTAGTATCCCTGAGTGTCGAGCCGATTAGCTACGGCTTTTGTCATGGTATTAACATGTAAGCGTCCTGTTCGTTTCATCATCGCAGATCCATGATGACCAATGACACCCTCTGGTAGTGGAGCAATAGTGTCCTCCATGTACGGAGCAAACGCTTCATTACTAGTTAATCCAAGCCAATTATTTTGCTCCCCGGGACTGTGAAAAACGCGTCGTATAGGAATTGACTGATAAAAAGAGGCCTTACTCCATTGCTCCATAGATGGATATAGGGTGGCCAATTCCTCCATCATCTCGTCAGCGCGCCAGACCTTTTTAAGTCGTTTAAGCACTATAGGATTCCATAGACCAGCTGCTACGTTCGAACTTAAGTTCT
>TARA_B110000881_G_C18605491_1_pt1 | contig 9837 bp, 5 predicted proteins | sample TARA_B110000881 | Tara Oceans TARA_B110000881 (sample SAMEA4398150) | marine metagenome | biome: Polar Biome; feature: [MES] marine water layer (ENVO:01000295) within the mesopelagic zone...; material: water (ENVO:00002006), including particulate matter (ENVO:01000060) such as......
AGCTTTAAATATACTTTTGGAAAATTAAATTTCAAATCATCTAGTAAAAGCTCAAAAATTAAAAATGATGATGTTAGTGAGGAATCTAACCCGCAATTTTAAATTATTTCTGTAAGATTAATTTTTTAACAGTACTATATTGTGAGCTTTCAATATTAACAAAATAGATCGATGACTTATATTTATCAACATCAATTTTTCTTTTAAATTCTCCAATACAGTTTTCAATTACTTCACTGTATACCTTCTCTCCTATTAAATTAGTTATTGTTATACTTAGCTCTTGAGATTCTTCAGAATTAAAACCTAAATAAAAAAATCTATCAGTAGGATTTGGAAATAAAGATAAGTCTTTAACTGAAATACCACCATCTAATCTAATTGGAGAACCAGGTTGCGTCCAAAATATTGGTGGATTAGTCCAAGTAGGTGATCTATAAGCAGTTATATTAGAATCGCAAAAAAGTCTACCATGTGCTCTATATGAAGTGCTAGCTTGTAACCCAAAGGTATTAACTAAAAATGTAGGATAATATATTCCAAAGCCACCTACACTTTCCCATATGGAACCTGCTGTATCAACTCGGTATTTAATTCTTGCAAAAACATATGTACTAGTAGAATCCCAATTAAATCTAGCCTTATTTGGATTATTATTAAAGGTTCCCACAGATAAATTTATCATATTTGGACAGGTATTAGCAGTTGTAAATTGAACAGGATTAGAATATCCAGAATATAAACTATTACAGTAAAAAGCTTTCATTTTAAATTCATAAGTAGTATTGGGAGATAAATTGATCATTTGTTTTGATATTGTATTAAGACCAAAATTACATAAGCCGCTTCCTACTCCTGCTGATTTTGTTAGCCAAGTTGGAGATCCAAGTTCTCTATACCTGACATGATATTTCCAAACCCGACAATCATTAGAATTCATATTATTCCACCCAATCTTAGCTCTAGTATCAATAATATCATATACATATAAACTATCTGGTTTAGGTGATAAGCATAAAGGTGTTAGATAAGCGTCTATATTTGATGAAATTCCGTTATCAAACAAAGCAACAACAGTGTCACTTTCATAACCAAAGGATGAGAAAACAACTTGATAAGCACCTGAGTCTAAAACATAAGTTTGATAAAACCCTAGAAGATTAGTATTAGAACTAGAATTAGTATTTATAATATTAATATCTGCATTTGAGATAGGGGAACCAGTAGTTGTATCATATACATTACCATCAATATAACATGCCTTTTGAAAATCTCTTGAATAAACTAATAATCTTGCATTATTATTATCCCCACTATTTCTATCAGATGAGATTATATTTCCTGAAGGTAAAAAAGGATAGGTGCCCCAGCATCCATCATATCCATTTCCTGATCCATCATAAGAATCATAATATGCAACTTCAATTAAATTATCTGGATGGGTAATATCATGTACTACAGTACCATCTCTGTAATAAGAAGTTATTAAAAAATTTCCATCTACATGAGCATTATGAGGTATAGAGTTTGAACCTGGATTTGATTGAATTCTATCAATTTCTTGAATATTATTTAAATCTGTAATGTCATAAGATCCAATATAAGCATTAGGTTTTTCGTCAGTTGTAAAAACATAATCACCATTATCAGAAACCCAAGCATTATGAGTGAAATTATTTGGAGTTCCAATATTACCTAGATTTTGAGGATTTGTTTTATCTGAAACATCGACAACATACATATCTCCCTCATATATACAACCAGCATAAAGAGTATCACCTCTTGCCATTCCATCATGAATATAATAATCATCCCACTCTCCTAAATAATAAGGGTTAATAGGATCAGAATTAACATCTAAAAAGATTGCACCATTAGATGGAGAAGTTCCAGTATTTGAAGAAGCCCCAAAAATATATGCAACACCATTTTCGTCAATATAGAGATTGTGAGCAGCTGTAAATTCAGTACTTGAACCATTAGGATTATTAAATACTGTTCTATGATAGTATGTATTTCCAGACATATCACTTAAATCAACAATAAGAAGACCTACATCTTCTTCCGTGGTAACATAGGCATAATGTCCCCAAGTTTTAACATCTCTCCATATAGAATTTGAGTCACTAATAAAAAATTCTTCATTTGGGTTAGATGGATCAGTTACATTAACAACAGAAAAACCATCAGTTAAACCAACAAGAGCATACTCACTTTCATCTGAAGAAACCCATCCCCAAATATCATTACCTTGATAATTTGGATAATCATACACTCCAAGTAAAGACATATTTAAACTATCTTGAGAGAATGATAAAATAGGAAATAAAAGAAATAATAGAACTTTTTTCATATACATAAAATTAAACAGAAAAATAATGATATAAAAATACTAGAAATCAATCTGCACACGACATTGAATAGTATTTTCAGTAGTCATCACATCTCCACTCCCATCACCAGCTCTTAAATCTGCTAATACATAATTTAACATTACTCTAGTATTAGGATTTAAATACCAATTAATACCAATTGTGGTGTCATCTAAAGTCCCCATATTAGATTTAGAAAGGTCCATCTTAGATAGTCTAGCAACTAACTCTATAGCACCATTACCATTTGAACCATAATTATTGATTGGCTTAACTCTATTAAAACCAGCATACGAACTTTTATAAGCTCTTGACTCTCCTGTTAAGAAATAACTTAATTGGGCATAATAGCCACTTAATTCATGTTCAATATTCAAATCCATAAATGAACTACCCCAACTTTCTGAAGAAACAGTAGTTAAAATATATTCTCCCTGTAAAGAAAGAGGGCCACTTATATAAGCTATTTCAAAGCCACTAATGTTTGTTTCATCTACATTTTCAAAAGAAACAGTTAGCAACTTAGTACCTAAATGATTCTCTGGCCTTACTGAAAAACCATAAGTATTATCACTGTTTTGTCTTTTACTAACAGCAGCACCTAAATGTAGTAGTTTATGATCATCATTTATTACTAAATAGGTTACTCTTGCAGTTGCATTAACATTACTAGTAGAATTTATATCATTCCCATAAATATCACTCTCTCTAAATAAACCAGCTTGTATTGAAATTTTATCTTTTAAATTTAACTGATACATAACCCCAGTATTTCTTTCAGGTGAAAAAGCATTAGGTAAAGCTCTTTCCATGAAAGTAATATACTTACTAGATGTCAATGCTTCTAGCCGAAATGGCTCCTTGAAATGTCCAACTCTAAGACTTCCATCAAAAGGCAGTCCTTCTAATTCAATCCAAACATCTTTATAAGAAATAACACCACCTGAATAATCAAGTTGTAATTTATAATTTGTATTTCCAAATAATTTCCCTGAATTAAAAAAACGTACTCTCCTAAATTCAACTCCTGTCATTTGAGTAACTTCATCATCAATGATTGTTTCCCAGAGAGAGATGTCATACATTATTCTACCTCCAAATTTTACTTCATTATTTGATAATTGTGCTTTTAAGTAAGTAAAAGATGATATAACAAATATTACAAATACAATTAATTTTTTCATGAAATTATTTATCTCCAACTATTGCTTCTGTTATATTAAAAATATGATCACCTATTTTTTCTAAAGAATGAATAATATTATAGTAAATCATACCTGTTTGTATATTAAAATCTCCTTTCTCTATCTTCTCTAAATAACTCTTTCTAAGTGTATCTCTTAAATTATTTATAGATTCTTCCGCTTCATTTGCATTAAGAATATTTACCTGTGAATAATCAGAATTCAGATTATTATTCATAATTTCAAAAGCCTTAACCACTTCATTCATTAAGTTGTCTAAATTAGAAATAAGTTCTGAAGTAAAATTTGTCTTTTGCTCATTCTTTCTTTCAAAAGTAATTGAAATTTGGTAACATATATCACCAATTCGCTCCATATCATTTATGATAGATAACATAGATCTAATTTTTATAGAAGCCGCATCACTCATTTCTCCTTGAGCTGATTTTGCTAAATAATCAGCAATTTCCACCTCCATTCTATCTGTGATATCTTCGTATTTTTTGATCCTTTTGATTAACTTATCAGATTTTTTGTTATCAGTCTCCTTCATAAGTTCTGGAATCATATTATATAATTTGCTAGTTATTAAACCAAACTTGATAACTTCTTTCTTAGCTTCTAAAACAGAAAGCTCTGCAGTCTGCATTAATCCACCACCAATATGTTCTAAGTGGAATTCTTCATCGACTTCTCCCTTTGAAGGTTGCATTCTAATAACTATTCTTGAGATTAAAGGAACAAACCAAATTAATAATAGCACATTTAAGATATTAAATAAAGTATGAAATATTGATAGTCCAATTGGAACTGCCTTTGCATTATTTAGTGGTGAAGAAGTAACATCTTGCATAGAAATAATTGATGAAGCTATTTTTTCGTTATCATTGCTCCATGCTATAATATCCTTGTCATCTTCAGTAGAAAGTAATCTAGTAAATTCATCATTTACAACAAGATAAGTATTTCTATTAGGATTATATTCTTCAATATTTAATTTTTTATTTTCATTAAGCCATTGAATTGTCCTGGAATCTTCACATTTGAAAATCATCTCATCTCCCATAGACTCTGTTTTTGCATTAGATTCTACTAAATTCTGAATAAATCCTTTATTATTACCCATAAAGTTATCAATTCCTGTTATAAAATAAGTGAAAAAGATAATCATCCAGACAACACCAAAGACATTAAATATAAGATGAGCTCTTGCTGATCGTTTGGCATGAACATTTCCAACCATTGCAGCCAAATTTGCAGTTATTGTTGTTCCAATATTTTCTCCTAAAACCATAGCTGCAGCTAATTCAAAAGGAATATATCCCATATTACACATAATTAATGTGATTGCCATTGCTGCTGAAGAAGATTGAACTATTAAAGTTAATAAGCTTCCCACCCCAATAAAGATAATTGTAGAAACAACTCCCATATTGGCATATTTAGATAAGAATGCTAGGAAATCTGTATTTTCTTTCAGGTTAGGAACAGCTTGTTTCAATTCATCTAAACCCATAAAAAGAAGGGCAAATCCTATAAATACTTCTGCCCAAGCTTTAATATTAGATTTTGAAGAAAACATCATTGGGAAACCAATAGCAATAATAGGTAGTGCAATTGATGATATTTTAACTTTAAAGCCAAGTAAAGAAATAAGCCAAGCAGTAATTGTAGTACCAATATTTGCCCCCATAATAACACCAATTGATTCTACTAAACTTAATAAACCAGCATTTACAAAACTTACTATCATTACAGTAGTTGCAGAAGATGATTGTAAAAGTGCAGTTATTAGAAAACCTGTAATAATTCCAAAAAATCTATTTGAAGTCATCTTACTTAAAATGCTTCTCATTTTACTACCAGCAACTTTTTGAATTCCATCACTCATCACCTTCATTCCATATATGAAGAATCCAAGTGCACCTATTAGAGTTAATAATTCAGTTATTCCAAATTTCATTTATTCTAATTTTTATACAAATTAAATACTAAAAAATATCATAGACAATAAAACCATAATGAAATTAATAGAAAATATCTGGAAATAATAGATTTATCATTGATATTAATAGATAGATATTTATTATCATAAAAATAATAGCGGGTAGAAATCTTAGTAATGGATCTCCAATTCTAATTCTAACATATATAGCTGACACCATCATTGTAGATAACAAGAAAGATGATAAAGAAGCTATAGGTAGCCAAATAAGGCCTAGTAACAGACTAACACCACCAACAAGCTGACATAATCCTAAAAGAAATTTAAAACGTTTAAAACCCCATCTATTAATCTCGTCTTGCATAGTTTTAGAAGAAAAACTAAGTATACCATAAACTATAAAGGAGATTCCAGAAAAAATAGTTAATAAAGTTAATGTAGTATTCATTTGATTTATTAAAATTTAAATGATTTTATTTGTTCATCATTTAACTTTCCATTAAGCCAACCAGAAGAAATATCAGCATTATATTTTTTATAGAAATCTATTGCAGGAGTATTCCAATCAAGAACCTGCCAAAACATTCCATTCATCTTTTCATCTTTAGCAATTCTAATAGTCTCCTCAAATAATCTAGATCCTACCCCATTTCTCCTAAAAGATTCTTTAACAACAAAATCCTCTAAAAACAAAAATTTACCTTTCCATGTTGAATATCTAATCCAATAAAATGACATTCCAATAATTTCATCATTAACAACAGCTACTATAAAATAAAAATTAGGTTGATCACAAAAACCATCTTTTTCAAGTTGATCTAATGTAAGAGTAACTTGATCTAGAGAATTTTCATAGTCAGCCAGTTCCTTAATTAATAAGAGAATATATGATAAGTCTTCCTTTTTGCCCTTTCTAATTTCAATATCCATACTATCTAATTATTCTAACAGTTCCATTATATCTATATGTTTGGTCATTATAATCTAATATATTAATTATATAAGTATACATACCCTGTGAAATATTACTTGCATTCCAAGGAGTATTAGGTAAACTAAAAACAACCCCTCCCCATCTATCAAAAATAGTCATTTCATAAGAAAGAATACCAATACCAATTGGGTAGAAACTCTCATTAATTAAATCAGAGTCCGGAGTAAAAGAATTTGGTATATAAACAGAATATGTTGGATATACAGTAATATAATTAGAAGCAACATCAATACAATAATTTTGACCTATAACTGATAATTCGACTAAATACTGTCCAAACTCTGAATATGAATATTCATATTCAGAAAAAGAAGAAACAGAAAAGCCATCTCCAAAATTCCATGTAGAGTTAACAAAATTAGATGATAGATTATTAAAAGTAATAGGACTATCGATCTGAGTAGACAGAGGATTAATTAACATCTTAGCTATTGGGGCCTCTAAGATTTCAATTTCTTTCTGAATTGTATTACTACAGCTAGTAATTGAATCAATATAATAATATGATAATGTATGATTTCCTAAGGTAAGAATACTAGGAAATAAAGAATCTGTTATCTGATCATCTAGAGAAAAAATACCTCCAATTGGCTCTGCCTGAGAAAGGATAAATGGTTCAGTATTATCACATATTTTATCCAATAATACATATAGATTAGGAAGTTCATTAACAATAACAAAAGAAGTGTCATCTAAATCAATAATGCAACCATTTAGATCATTTGCAGATTTAAAAATTAAATTAGCGTCTTGAGTGAGCATTATTTTTATTGATTCTCCACTTGGAACTAATAATCCAAATGAATCAACGATAAATGAATAAGGAAATCCATAATTATTAATCAATATATCATATTGATTTGATGTTGGATTAGAGATAGAGATAGAAATCTCAGTAGTATCATTTTCACAAATTGGAGATAAAGCAGAGAAAGAAAATTCAGATATAATTAATGATAGCTCTACTAAACTATCACAACCTGCTGAATTAATCAAAGTATCACGATAAATACCACTCTCAGAATACATAACACCATTCCAATCAAAAGCTTTACATGAACTTATCTCGACCTCATTAAATAGATTATCATTAATTAATAAATCTAAATAAACTAATGAATCACATCCGTTTATATTAGTTCCTTGCCAAAAATATGTACCTGATGTAGTGTAGAGTGTATTATTCCAGAAATAATTATCACAAGCAACTACAGATATGTTTACAGATGAAGAATCATAAATAACAAGATTTAGTGTAGCAGAAGAGTCACAACCATTAGGATTTATACCATTCCAAGAATATGTTCCATTATTAGTATAAGTAACTCCATTCCATAAATAATAATAGCAGCTAGAAATTGATGTAGAAGATAATAGCGGTAAAGGATTTGATATCAATACAGAATCATTAAAAATACATCCATTATTATTAGTGATTGAAATAAAATAAGCACCAAATATTAGTTGATTAATATCTTGTGTATTGCTAGTAAAACCATTAGGACCAATCCAATTATAAATTAAAGAACTTGTATTCCCACTTACACTTAAATCTATAGAACCATCATTTCCATTAAAACAACTAATATCTGTTATGTTAAAAGAAGCATTAAAAGGATTTGGATCAAGAATTTCTAAAGTATCATAAAAAACACACAAATTACCATTAATAGTATCTGCAACACTTAATGCATATATTCCAGAATATAAACTATCTATATCTAAAGTATCTGAAAATGAGTACCAAAAAGGAAATTGAGAGGATTGATCATAAGCATACCATAAAATAATTGCATAATTACTAATACCATTTATAGTAGTATTAATAGCGCCATCATTATAACCACTACAAGAGACACTATCAATATTATAACTTACTTGTAATGGATTAGGACTTGTAATAAAGAAACTATCTGTTAAATTACAACCACTAATATCAGTTATTAAAACATTGTATAGTCCTGAACTAAGACTATTAATATCTTCATTAATATTTATGTAACCATTAGGACCAACCCAATCATATGCAGGAATACTATCAGTTCCATTAACTGTAAGTTGAATAGAACCATCTCTATAACCATAACAACTTTCATCAGTAACTGTTGATGAAATTATAAATGTGGAACTAGAAGATAAAGTAATTGTGTAAGTATATGAAAAGACATTATTAATAGGACAGGCATCATCTTGGACAGATACATTAAATGTAAATGGACTATTCAATACATCACTAGGCTGAGGGATCCAATTGAAACTTCCAGAAGGATTATTTGAAAAATTATTAGTAATCGTGAAAGTTGCGTTTGGAGCATTTGCCAAACCTGACCAGGACATAATTTTATCATTTGATGAACCAAGTTGAGCATTTAAAAAAAAACTAACTGTATCAAATTGATCAACACAAAGATTTAAAGAGTCGTCCATGGCAGAAGAATTAGTTACATCTTGAGGGAATCCATTAAAACCACTTAAAACTGGCGGGACAGTATTACATGTTAAAATAATAATTTGAATATCTCTTATAACACTACCAATAAATATACCATTTCTAAATTCAGAAATTTTCATTGCAACAACTGAAACTTGTAATGCATTAGCTGTCATACATAAATTACCTGAATTAGGATCAAATGTTGTAGTTCCAGATATTGGATTAATTGATGAAAATCCTGTCAAGTAATCTACAGTTCCTGTGAATGAACTTGAACTTAATGGTGTCTCTAAAGAATAAACTAAGGAATCACCATCTATATCAAAGGCTCCGTTATTATAGCAGAATGGTTCATTAATACAAATATATGGCGCTGGATATTCTGTAAAAATTGGAGAGGTATTACAAGCATTTAAATTATTAAGCTCGGCAGAAACACACAAATCATAATTTGAAGGCTGATTAATTGTTGTTATAGCATTATTTCTATTCTGTATACATGAAAAAAAGTACCAATCATCACAATGATCAAGTGTAATTAATTTCTCATACTGATATTCTTCAAGCTCAACAAGACTAGATCCTGAACAAGGAGTTCCTGAACCTGCACAGGTTGGAGTAATATAAACAGGTCCATTCACTAATGGTAGATTTTCTGTTCCAGATCCACAAGAAGATGAATAATCAAGATCAATACTTCCAGGAGCTGCCGAATTATTACAATCTCTATAAAATTTTATAGTTATTCTGTAAATATCAAAAGTAGTGTTTTGAGAGATACATTCATAAGAAATATCCATTCCAGCTGCATGAGAGGCAAAGATATTTGATGACGATAAGAAAAATAAAAAACAACAAAAAAGAAAATTTACTAAATATTTCTTCATAAAAAGAAGATTCAAATTTTT
>TARA_B110000881_G_scaffold199099_1_pt1 | contig 9710 bp, 9 predicted proteins | sample TARA_B110000881 | Tara Oceans TARA_B110000881 (sample SAMEA4398150) | marine metagenome | biome: Polar Biome; feature: [MES] marine water layer (ENVO:01000295) within the mesopelagic zone...; material: water (ENVO:00002006), including particulate matter (ENVO:01000060) such as......
TGATCTGGGGGATGACAATGAACAGGTTAAAGACCCCCATGTAGAAGCCCATTTTGTTTCCGGGTACGGAGTTCGATAGCATGGCGTAGGGCATGGAGAGAATACTTGCCCAAGCGATACCTACACCCGCCATGCTTACTAAGAGCATGTTGGGATCGGTGACAAACATGGTGGAAACAAGCCCCGCTCCGCCGCATAGCATGCAGCCGAGGTGGATCATCTTGGCGCTGGCAATACGTACGATAGCGAGCAGCAGGAAGGCGAAGATGAAGGCCACGAGGTTGTAAACGGCGAAGCAGACACCTGCCCAGCCAGTGCCGGTTTGGTAGTCGCGGGCCGATTGCAAGTGGCCTTCAAGTTCAGCTGCGCAGGCGGTTGGATCGTTTTTATGAGCGAGCCAGGTGCCTGCGATCGTTTGGATGAGAGGGTTCTCGGCCTTGTCTTCATCCGGTGCTGTGGTGGCACTTGCGGAGGTGGCAAAAAATCCACTTAGCTCCTCTGTGGTGATTTTTTCGGCGGCTGATGGGGCTGGCTTTTTAAGACCGAACATCGTCAACATGGTATCGGATGTTGAGCTGGTATCAGGCTTCTCACTGTCCTCCGCTTCGATCACTTCTTTTCGATTCTCGTAGAGATCAGTTACCGCGAGAGCAACGGCGAGAGATGAGGGATCATCTTTCATTAGTTGATGAACCGCATCATCGTGAACACCGAGTGGGATGCCGCTAAAGATTTTTTTACCGACCGCTGGGGTGAAGAAAATCCACATACAGAACAATCCTAACCAAGTGAAAAACTGAACTGGCGCGAGTTTTTTCATCGCCTTGGGCATACTTCCAATCCCTTGGAAGATTTCTGCAAAGGCATGGCCGATGCCACCACCTTCGGCCTTCATTTTTTTAAACTCCTCCATATCCTCGGGTGGATATTCACGCGTTGTTAGGATGGTGTAGAGAACGGAGGCAAAGAAGACTCCGGCACCGATGAAGAAGGCGATTTTGATCGCAGGCGGGATGGCACTATCGGAAGTCGCCTCACCACTGACGGCGAAACCATTTTTCAAAACAAAGGGAAGAATCGATGCCAATACGGCACCGGCACCAATCAGGATGCTCTGCATCGTAAAGCCTACCTTCCGCTGAGTTGCAGGCAGCATATCGCCTACAAAGGCGCGGAATGGCTCCATGCTGACGTTGACTGAGGCATCGAGCACCCAGAGCAGACCCGCCGCCATCCAGAGAGTGCTGGACATCGGCATAAAGATTAGCGCGATACTGGCAAGGATGGCACCAATGAGGAAAAATGGTCTTCGACGGCCCATTCGGTTCCAAGTGCGGTCGCTGTAATAACCAATGATTGGCTGGATGATCAAGCCGGTGAGAGGTGCAGCGAGCCACAGCAGGGGGAGTTCGCTTTCTTCGGCACCGAGAAACTGGTAGATGGCACTCATATTGGCCATTTGCAGACCCCAACCAAACTGGATTCCAAAGAATCCAAAGGACATATTCCAGATTTGCCAGAAAGAGAGACGTGGTTTTTCGTTCATAGTAAAAAGAGGTCAAATTGACGCAGATAACCTTATACCGAGGAAAACGGAGATTGGTTACTCCCATTCTTGCCAAATTTTAAGGAATGTGGAGGAGAAAAGAGGAGGAGCGGTATCTCGCCAAGTTAATTCCACCCTAGCCAATTATTCAGGATCTCCACCGCTGCGGCCTGATCGATGATGCTTTTCTGGCGTTTGGCATTTTTTCCTGCTTGATGCAGTTTTTCTGCGGCTGCGACTGTTGTGAATGTCTCATCACAGAGATGAAAGGGGATGTCGGGTAGGCGCGCTCTGATCAGCTTGCCAAATCTCCTCACCTTGATGGATGCTGATCCTTCACTGCCATCGAGCCGTAGCGGAAGCCCGAGGACGATTTGTTTGACCTGCCTCAGCTCAACCAACTCGGCGATGCGTTCGATGGGGTCACAGGTCTTGACTTGGATGGTTTCCACGGGATGCGCCATGATGCCAACAGGATCCGTTGCGGCAATGCCGATACGGGCATCTCCATGGTCGATGGCTAGGACTGGATGTTCGGTTTTGATGATACTGTTAGAGTAGGTTATCAGGTAATTTAGGCCCAAGATTTTTAATGTTGTCAGCCTGATGGCGGTTGGCGATGAGCAGGGCGTCATCGGTCTGCACCACGATCAAATCATCTACTCCTAACAAGGCGATTTTTGAATCCTTGCGGGCGTTGAAAACAATGTTGTTCTGGGAGTCGATTTCGGCGAGGTCCGTGTTGGTCTGATTGTTGTCGCCTTGGGTATCGAGATACTTGGCTACAGAGAGCCAGGATCCGACGTCATCCCAATCGAAGGTGGCCTCGATGTTAAGCACGCGGGAGGCATTTTCCATTAAGGCGTAATCGATGGAAATTGGAGTCAGGGTAGGGAACTTATCGGCAACGGTTTGTAGCACATCAGCCGACTGGCCAATTTCCTCGATAAATCCAGCCAGCTCGGGTGTGTGCTGGGCTAGTTCATTAACGACGGTTTTGACCGACCAGATAAACATGCCGGCGTTCCAAGCAAAATTTCCTTGGGCGAGAAATGTTTCGGCTAGCTCTGGGTCGGGTTTTTCTCGGAATCGAGTGACTTCACACGGTGCGTTGTCGAGTGCTGGACCATCGATTTTGGCTGTCTCGCCACGCTCGATGTATCCAAATGCTGGGCAGGCCCAAGTCGGTTTGATACCTACGGTGACCAGTGCGGGATTATTTGCGGCTGCCGTCATGGCGTCGCGCATCACAGATTGATAGGCAGCGGTATCATTGATCAATTGGTCGGACGGAAGCACCATCATGGTGGCATTCGGGTTGCGCGCAGCGATGAGGCCAATTCCGAGGGCGACGGCCGGTGCGGTGTCGCGTTTAGCTGGTTCGGCGAAGATGTTCTCTGGGGGTAAATCGGAGGCAACCTTTCTCACCTCTTCCACCTGCAGGGCATTGGTGAGAATGAGGATGTTTTCCTTCGGGACAAGCCCCTCGAGCCGGGAGATGGTCTGGTTTAATAAAGTAGCTTCGCCAAACAGGTTGAGGAGTTGTTTCGGTTTTGCATTTCTGGAAAGGGGCCAGAAGCGGGTGCCACTACCACCGGCGAGAATAAGGGCATATTGATTTTCATTTTGAAGAGAGCTGCTCATGCGCGTAGAATGAGAGGGATTCTGTGGATGAAAAGAGCGAAACGGTAAAATTAACACAGATTTGAGAGATTTTTGAAAATTTGGAAAGATTTGGGCTTTTATCCTCGGATTCCGAGGTTAGAATAAGGACATGCCACAAGATGAGTCAGACAAAAACTGGATTGAAACGAGCGCGTCATTCGCCCCTGCTATGCTGGGTGCTGCCGCGGGTGTTTTTCTAGGTGACCTTATGCACCGCGATACACGTCGTCCGGTGGCCCTCACTCTTGCTGCCCTCGGAATTGCCGCATTGGCACCAGCTCTAGTCGAGGTCGTGGCTGATAAAGTTAACGGCCCAGGTAGCCGACGCGGCACACGCCGCACCCTGCGTAATATCCGCGACGCTGGTATATCCGCCGATGAGTTTGCTGACCTCGAAGAAGAGATTGGCGAGCACATGTTTGTAGGGTAAATTTGTAGGCTTAGCGTCAGTACAGATTAGGGCCTCTTAGGACAGAGGGCTCTCAGGAATACATCCGAGCCATGCGCGTATTACTCACAGGCTCCACCGGACGACTCGGTGGAGCGTTTTTGTCTTTGTGGAAAAAAAGAGACGATATTGAAGTCATAACTCTCACCCGCTCCGAAGCCGATCTTTCGGAGCCCGAGGAGCTTCGCCATGCCATTCGGGCCGAAGACTTCGATGTGCTCATTAATCCCGCCGCTATTTCAGGACTGGAAGAATGTGCGGACAACCCTTATCTTGCCAAGTTGGTCAATGTCGACTCGCCTCGCGTCATGGCCGAAGTGTGTTCAGCAAAAGGCGCCAAACTCGTCCACTTCAGCACCGACTACGTTTTTGACGGTGAACTGCCAGGAAGAAAAATCGAAAATGATCCCATAGGAGCAGTCAATATGTATGGGGTTACTAAAATGGCAGGTGAGAGACATGTATTAGATGCCAATGACGACTCCCTGATTTGCCGGGTCTCATGGCTATTCGGCCCGACCACCTCCGAGCGACCATCACATTTCGACAACGTGCTCGATCGCGCCCTGTCCGGTGAGTCGCAAAATCTTATCGCCGATAAGTTTTCAGTTCCCACCTTCACCCATGACGTTGTTGAGTGGGTGGAGCTCTTGCTCCAACATCGTTGCTCTGGAATCTATCACCTATGCAACTCCGGTGAGCCTGAGAGTTGGCATAGCTACGCAGAAAAAATCTGCACCCTCGCCCAGCAGCATGGCCATGATCTGAGCTCCGATGGACTGATTGCTAGTTCGATAGATGACGCCCATTTTTTCAGGGAAAAACGACCCGTCCACACCGCCATGCTGCCCGCGAGGCTAGAGGATGAAGGTATTGCCTCCCCCCGCCACTGGCTTGAAGCGGCAGAGGTTTATCTGAAAATCCGTTGACCCCGCGGGCTGGTAGGTGCATGATCTCCTCGTATGAAATATGCAAACCTCCTAACTCTTTCAGCTCTAGCATCCGTCTCGGTTGCCCTCGTGAGCTGTGACTCATTCAATAAACCACTCGGCGGCGGCGACGGTTATAATCCTCTTGATGGCCCCGGTGGTCAAACAGCCGCACAGGAAGATCCCTACGGCCCTGCTTTTACCCCCGGGACATTCCTTCAGACTGTTTCTCCTAACACGGCGCTTTTTAACAAGTTCCCTAAAGAGAGTGACCAGCCTAATAAAACACTTCCTGATTACACCGATGTGAAGGTGATCTCCACAAAAGGTTCCTACGTTAAAGTGGAAGTCGTCGATACTGGCGAAGTTGGCTTTGTTCCATCCGTGATGCTCGGCGAAAAGCGTTCAGCAAACGAAATCCCCGTAACTCCTGGTGCTGGTGATATTCCTGTGACTCCAGGTATGGCTCCCGAGCCAGAAGTTCCTTCTGACGTGCCAGCCGTTGCCCCCGAGCCAGAGATCCCAGGCCTCGAGCCACCCCAAGTGGTCGACCCAACCCAGCCAGCCGAGTAAACGCCACTGGACTCTGACATACAAAACAATCATCACGGCCTCCTTCTCTCTGAGTTGGAGGCCGTTTTTTGAAGTAAATCAGGGTGGTTAAAAAGGTATTTTAGTGATAGGCCTAGCCCTCCCAGCAGTATTGCTGTGGCAGAAAACATGAGTGAGCAATTTTCAGATTTCGAATTCTCAGAATTCGGTGAGCGTCTCTGCATGGGCAGTGGGATTGAAGAACTGATGGATGACTTGGGCAATGCCCTCGCTCACGGTGGCCCCGATACCCGGATGCTCGGTGGTGGCCAACCCGCACACATTCCTGAAGTGAACGCACTCTGGCGTCGCCGTATCGAGGAAATTTTGGCCACGCCAGGGGGCATGGAAAAGATGCTTTCGAACTACGATCCTCCACGTGGTAATCCGATGTTTCTCGATGCCATTGCCAAGCTTTTTCAAGAGAGTTTCGGCTGGGATATCACGGCCAAAAACGTTGCGATCACTTCAGGTGGTCAGACCGCCTTCTTTTTCCTGTTCAATGCCTTGGCTGGAAAATTTAAAGACGCTAACGGTGAAGTGGTGCGCAAAAAAATTCTCCTGCCACTGGTGCCAGAATATATTGGTTACTCGAACCAGTCAGTGGGCGAGGACATGTTCCGCGCCTGCAAACCACTGATCGAAAAAATCGGTGAGTACGACTTTAAATACCGTGTCGACTTTGATAACTTAGTCGTCGATGACGACATCGCAGCCATCTGTGTGTCACGTCCTACGAACCCGACCGGTAACGTGCTAACAGACGAAGAGGTTTCCCATCTTTCTGCGTTGGCCGATGAGCATGGCATTCCACTCATTATCGACAACGCCTACGGAGCGCCATTTCCTAACATTATTTTCACAGAGGCCACTCCCGTGTGGAACCCGAACATCGTGCTGACCCTCAGTTTGTCGAAAATAGGTCTACCCGGAACGCGTACCGGTATCGTCATTGCCAACGAGAAAATAGCAGCAGCTATTTCATCGATGAGTGCCATCGTCGGACTTGCCAATGGCAACATCGGTCAGGCTTTGATGGAGCCCCTGGTTCGTAGCGGTGAAATCCTCAAGCTCAGCAACGAGGTGGTCCGCCCATACTACATCGATAAATCCCGTCAGGCTCGCGAGTGGGTCGATCAGGAATTTGACTCATCACTCCCATACCGCGTCCACCTGAGCGAGGGGGCCCTCTTCCTTTGGCTATGGTTTGAAGGAATGCCAATCACTTCGAAGGAACTCTACGAGCGACTCAAGGCGCGCGGGGTGCTGATTGTTTCCGGTCATTACTTTTTCTTTGGTGAGGACGAGTCAGAACCTTGGCCACACCGTCACGAATGTATCCGCATGACTTACACGATGGACGAGCGCACAGTTCATGAGGGCATCAAAATCATTGCCGAGGAAGTGGCTGCAGCCTACGCCGCCCAATAGTTTGAATAAGGGCTAGAATAACCGAGTATAGCTCACTTAGACAAATTTCCGTTTTGTTACCGCTACTCCGTACGAAGACCAATACAGGTCTACAAAAACCATCATGAAAAACTCTCTTCATCGTCTCGTTCTTTTGCTAGCACTGTCGGCCACGCCTCTCTGGGCTGCGGGCGACGGCTGGATGACAGATTTCGATGCGGCCAAGACGAAGGCTAAGAAAGAGGGCAAGGACATCCTTATCGACTTCACTGGCTCGGACTGGTGTGGCTGGTGTATTAAGCTCAGAAAAGAAGTTTTCGAACAGGAGGCCTTTAAAGCCGCTGTTCCGCAGAACTTTATCCTCGTCGAACTCGATTTCCCGCGTAAGAAAGAGCTGCCCGAAGCTCTAAAAAAACAAAACAAAACCCTGCGAGATACTTTTTCCGTATCAGGATTTCCCACGGTCATGCTATGTGATGCTGAAGGCCGTCCCTATGCTAAGACCGGCTACCAGAATGGTGGTGCCGAAGCCTACGTCACCCACCTTGGCGAACTTAGGAAACAGAAAAGACAGCGCGATAATGCCTTTGCTACAGCGGAGATGCTCGAGGGGCCAGAGAAGGCTAGAGCCCTCGAACTCGCCCTTTCGGTCGTGCCCCCCAAGTCCCTCGGAATCTATGCAAACGAGCTTGAACAAATCGCCGTTGCCGATCCCGATGACATCAGCGGATTTATAGCCAAGATTAAAGTCGAGCAAGCATCCAAGGCCCTGCGTACCCTGATCCATCCCTTATTCAAGGAACGTGATTTTGCCGCCGTCTACGTGAAAGTGGATGAGTTCATCAAGGATACAAAACCCGAAGGGGAAGCACTGCAAACGGCCCAGCTCTACAAACTCCAGGCACTGTACATGGAGAAAAAATACGATGACGCAATTAAGCTGGCCGAGGATGTTTTGAAGATCAACGATACGACCAAACCCGCCCGCTTCTGTGAAATGATCAAAAAACGGATCGAGCACTTGAAAGAACAACAGAGGTAAAAAGAAAAGGGGGAGTAAAACGAGTCGAGGAGTATCACTCTGGCATTCGTCTCTTTTGAATCACTAACTGGTATTACTCCAACAATTTTGCTAGGGGTAAATAGTGGATGACTCAAATTGTCCATTCTGCTAGAAAGGGGCAAAAAGAAAAGAGCGGCAGGTTTAACCCCACCGCTCTTCACACCTACGATCCCAATCTAAGGTATCGTCATATATATATAATAATACCTAGGATTGTGTTTTATTTTATGAAGCCTCCGCGAGAGATCCCGTAGTGGGTTCTGGCATTGGCGTCTCCTTTCTATGCAACGCTTTACGCATCTTTTCAAGCGCAATGTTTTGCAATTGGCGAATTCTTTCGCGGGTGACGCCGAATTCGACGCCTACTTCTTCGAGAGTCATGGGAGTTTTTCCGTCCAGTCCAAACCTGGCGTCGATGATGCGATGCTCGCGTTCATCAAGAACATTGAGCAAGTCATCAAGTTCTCCATACATATTTTTGTTGTCGAGAGCCTCAAACGGATTCACCGCATGCTCGTCTCCGATTATGTCAGAAAATTCTGCACTATCGTCATCGTGCACAGGGGCATTCAGCGAGGTGGGGCGCTTGGCGGCACGCTCAAGTAGGGCTAGCTTTTTGTGAGGGATTCCTAACTCCTCGGCAAGCTCATCTTGGGTCGGTTCACGACCAAGCTCCTCAGAAAGAATGGCTGAAATACGACGCATACGGGCGATTTTATCGACCATGTGGACTGGGAGTCGGATCGTTTTGCTCTGGTTCGCCAGAGCGCGTTTGATCGACTGCTTGATCCACCAAGAGCCATAGGTGCTAAGTTTTCCTCCCTTATTCGGGTCGAAGCGTTCCACGGCCTTCATCAGGCCAATGTTGCCTTCGGAAATAAGGTCGGCGAGCGGCAGGCCGTAGTTGGCGTAGTCCTGGGCGATTTTCACCACCAGGCGGAGATTCGCGCGAATCATGTGAGCGCGTGCTTTTTTGTCGCCCTTCTTAATGCGAGCGGCAAGCTGGACCTCCTCAGCAGGTGTGAGCAGTTCAGTTTTTGAGATTTCCCGCAGGTAGAGCCGCAGGCTGTTGTCGGATTCAAATCTAGACATGGTATTAGTAGTGGTTTGTAGTTGTTAACTGGTAATAGTTGATTGTTTCAGTGATGACTTAGGTCATTGGGGGAGCCGAGGTATGTGGGTTGGACCATCGCTGGGATGGTCGTTTTACGGTTTGGTTAAGGGCTCCGGAGGTATTGTGGGTTTGGGGGGCGATTATGGGGTGGGGTTTAGGGTTATTTTAGGGGGATATGGACAGGTATATTTCAGAATGATATTTGGCTAAGTATTTACTATGAAATCGTCTTCATTAGGTTAAACGTCGCTCAGAGAGTTTTTTTTGTGTAAAAATGTATTCACTTCGTAAAAAGTTTTTCTGTAGTATGAGATGCAAACTACGCGGGTTTTGTTTACTTTATTTTAGAATGATTCTAATTTGTTATGATGAGCCAGTTTGAGTGGTCGATTTATTCCTAGAATTGGTGTTGTTTAGTTGTTATGTGACATAAAATCACAATGTTAATGTTTTGTCTATAATATAATAGACAAAAACGAGACGTTGTTGGATGGTTTAATTTGTCTTATGTGATTTATATTGTGCCACGGAATGGGTATCGGGCTATTACAATGCAGGGCTCTATTTGCAATTTGACGTTTGAAACGTGTGTGTATGCACGTAGTCAGCGGAATTTGGCCCTTTACGTAAAATAGAGTGGTGTTAGCGTGAACACATGATTGTGCGTGTGTATTCGTCCGCCCTACTGGGTGTGGAAGGAATGGAAGTTGAGGTGGAGGTCAGTGCCTTCAATGCTGAGAAGCCGGCCATTAACGTGGTTGGGCTTCCCGATGCCGCTGTGCGCGAGAGTTCGCAGCGTGTGACTTCGGCTCTCAGCACCTCAGCTCTGAGTTGGGCCAAAGGGGTGAAAACCATTAACCTCGCACCAGCGGATCTCAAAAAAGAGGGGCCGCGTTTCGACCTGCCGATCGCACTTGCCCTAGCTGAGACCGCAGGAGAGGATC